>Ga0065721_10049195_pt1 | contig 42278 bp, 37 predicted proteins | sample Mesricmetagenome_FD_59108 | JGI IMG/M metagenome (GOLD analysis project Ga0065721, IMG submission 59108) | Mesophilic microbial community from rice straw/compost enrichment Sample: eDNA_1 v2 (version 2) | ecosystem: Engineered > Solid waste > Grass > Composting > Bioreactor | place: USA: Davis... | reverse complement strand
GGCGTTCACGCGCCGGTCATGGCCCGGTCGCCCTGGGGAAGACAAGCTGAAGAAGGAGAGATGGTGCCGCCTGCGTGACTCGAACACGCGACCTACGCATTACGAATGCGTAGATGACGGCTTTTCATGTTTATTTTCAATCTGTTCTAACGCCATATCGAAAAATATTTCCGGTATTTTGAGTGTATTTTGGTAATCATTGGCGCCATTGGCGGACTAAATAGTATTAGATTGATGTCGTTTAAATTCAACCAGACCTTACCAACCAAATGAAAACCACCACCCCACCGTTCGATCCCATATTCGTCGTAACGTCCGTCATAACCAACCGATTCAATCGGCTTAAACCCACGTCACAACTTTCGTTCACTCGCTTTGTCACTCAGAATTCCCCTACCCAGCGTTCTTGATGCCATCAGAGAATGCCCCGAGCGCTACATGATAACCCTTACAACTCGCCGCTCGGTCGATGGCATCGAAATGAGCCGCCTCGTTGGGGAGATGCTTCACCGAGTGAACCGAGCGCTTTTCGGAACCGCATATGCTCGGCACCGCCGCATGAGAATGGCCGTCCTTGCAGTGCAGGAATTCTCCTACAGCCAAAACATCCACACCCACGCCTTGATCGGCATCCCAGCCAGCGGACGGGATTGTAAGGCCCACAAGGCAACGACGCCTTTTCCTGAGCTCGTTCGCTCGACGTGGTGCGGCCTCGACCACGGCGGCCTTCCAGACGCTCAGGATATTCAACCGATTTACGATCTCAGCGGGGCATCCCACTACATCATGAAGACGATCCGTAGCGAACAAGCCTTGGACCATCTCGACGTGAACAACTGCAACATTCCCACTTATTGAATACGCTGTCCCGCACACCGGGATAACACATAAATCGACGAGCAGCGGCCCATCAAAAGTGCTTCACCAGACTTCGAACAAGACGCTAAAACGCCTTGATAATATACTATTGTCAAAATAGTAAGATTAATCGACAGAACACTACAACTACATCAACTTATTGACCGCATTCATCTTCTCTATATCGCTGACGTCAATATATCTTTGGGTAGTTGACATGTTACTGTGACCTGCCAGGTCCTGCACGATCCGCACACTCACACCACCCCTCACAAGATTTGTGATGAAGGTTCGCCTTCCGCTATGCGAACTACCGTTGTCCAGCCCCGCCTCTCGATAGAATGACTTGAAGAGATTGGCTAATCCGCCCGGCGTAAAGAACGTGTTGGATTTTTGAGACACGAAAAGCGGCTCAGCAAGGCCCCTTAGTTCCACCGAGGCATACGCCCTTATCTCCTCGGCGAGGCGTTCCGAGATCATTACGCATCGAGACTTGCGCCCCTTCGTCTGATCGGGACTGAGCCGCAACTCTCGCTTACCGCTGCCATCCCGATTCAAGACGTCCCCAAGCTTGAGCGCAGCCACTTCCCCCACTCTTAGCCCTGCATAGAACGTCAAAAGCAGCATCAGGCGATCTCGGCTTGGATATCTACCGGCCGATATGGCATCCAAAAGGGAAGCGAACTCAGCCTGAGACAAGGACTTCGCCTGAGCCATTAACTCTGCTCCTGATAAAGTAACGACGAGCTGATAATATGTGAAAATACATATTTTCACATATTTAATCGGCTGGAGAAGATCACCTTCCCCGCCGATCATGCTTCTGATTGCAAGGAGCACGATCCATGACGCTCAGTTCTATTCAAATGGTCGATGCTGTTCGACGCACGGGATATGACCCCGTTCGCAGCCGCCGCCGAAAACTCGCAGGAGCTATCGGAGAGCAGCTAGCTCTTATCGCTGCCGAGCAAGATGGAGCCCCCTATCGGAAAACAGTCAGGAAGCGGCGACGGGACCTCGAGACGGACGCCCTCACAGAGTTCGAAGAGCATCGACGGCTGTCAAAGTGGTGGTGGCATTCGGAGGATGAGAGCGTCTACGCCCAAATTCGATACGGCTCGGCCGTGCTGCCGCTGGCAGGCGGAAAGACTGTTTTCGCAGTTGCGGATCTTACAGCCCTGACACTCGTCCTCGCCGATCTGAAAAGGGCGGTTCTAGCCGGCGACTTTGATGCCCAACTTGCAGAAGCCGCAGCTTCATTGAAGCGTCGCTTCAACACCCCGAAGCGCAAACGGGCACCTAACGGTAGCGAGTAGGGTGCTTCATGCTCTGCAGCTTGGCGAGGTTCATCTCCGCCGTTAGGTGGCGAGCGTAGAACCTGTCGATCATCTCGACGCTGGTTCGGCAGTTCCGAGCCAGCGTCAGCAAATCGAGACCATCACTCTTAATCAGCCGGAACATGATCGCAGTGTGGCGTAGCGAGTAGGTCGTCCGATCGCCTCCCCCTGCAGATGTCTTGATCCCTGCCGCTGTGAAGGCGTGGCTGAGCTGCCGACGGAATATCTCCTGGGCGTAGTTCCTGCCCTTGTACCCGGGCAGAAAAACATAGTCGCCCGGCTTGCCATATCCCGCCTTCTCGCCCCGCTTCTGCAGGCGTCGGTAAATGTCCACTGCTATGGGCATGGATATGATTGGAGAGAGGCTGGTCTTGGAGGTTGGCGGGCTTAGTCGCAGAAACTTGCGATCAACCTCCTCCACGATCTCGATGTGGCGGTGGGTTAAGCCGAAGGCGTCCCCAGGGCGCAGAAACGTGTGCACCATGAAGGTGACGAAGTAGCGTAGCTCAATCTCAATCGGCCAACGGTCACGGACAAGGATCGGCGGCCTAGCTCGCTCAAGCTTCCTTAGTGTTCTTAAGAGGTTTTTGTATTCCGCCTCCGAAAGCCACGGCCTCGGACTGTCTTTCGCCGAAGGCCGAGGCACGAGGGGGACAGCTTGGATGACACCGTCCTCGGCCGCTAGCTTAAGCGTCATGCTGACGAACGAAAGCACGCCCTGGATCGTCGTGGCCTTAAGCCCCCGATCGCTTAGCCACCTCACGAACTCGCGAAGCCGCTTCGTGTTTATCGTTCTGATGCTTTGGTCGCCAAAGAATGGCTTGCAGTACGATTCTAGTCTTTGGCGATAGTCCCGAACGATTGTTGGGGATCGACTTCCGAGATCCACCAGCGTTTCTGCGTTCGCAATTAGAGCTTCACCATAACTCGCAATAGTCCCGTATTTCTTTGACATTTGCTCTAGGCGCCGTGACCACGCCTCTCAGCTTCCGCCTTGCCGTTTGTCCAGGCAACATGGAGTGCGACCAGCAGCAACACACTGCTTGCCTGCACCAATGTGGCCCACACGCCGAATAGCAACGAGGTCTTTCGGACATTGTTGATTCCAACGACTGATATTGGAATCAAAGAAACCGCCAACAACGTCCACACGAACGAATTAGAGGTAGCTCCAGTGCTCCCGTAGAACGATCCAATCAATAGGATTGGAATATACAGCAGATACCAGAGATTGATCCAATTGAGATAGATCCTGTAGCCGTATCGATTCCAAGAGTGCCTGGCGGTCGAAACGCACAGGAACAGGTATACGAGCACAGTCGCTATGACGACCACAAGCCCGATAAGCGCCGATGTGTCTTCTGGCATTCCCCACCCCCGCTAAAATGCCTCGGCCCAACGCAAGTGGAGGCACCGCTCCAGAGCAATTTATAGTCGAGCCAGACGAAGCGGCAACTTGCTATGTCCAGTCGGACCATCCTACCTCTTGCATTTCGGTCTTGCTCCAGCAGACCGATCCAGGCACGATTCAGTTGCTGGAAACAGAGAAGTCGGAGGGGAGGACGGCTTTCTTGCTTGCCCGCAGTGGGCCGACCTCTCCCCCTTCCTTCCTACAGAAGCGGCATCACGCTTCGCTTCCGTCGGACACCAACAGGCTTAGCGCCCCTTCGGCTTGCCGGCGGGCTTCACCGTTTCGACCACATGGGTCTTCGGCTTAGCCTGCGCCTGCTTGACCGTCGTGAACCGGCCAGAGCCGGCATTCCTTCCGATCTTCACGGGCAACGCTCCGTAGCGTGTGGTCCACTCCAGCACAGGGTCATCGAACCCCATGTTCGACGAACGAAAATAGAACTCGATTCGCAGGACCCGGTCACCCGCACCGGCCACCCGGTCCACAGGTCTCAGTTCAGGCTGTGGAAAGAAAGGTGGTGCCGCCTGCGTGACTCGAACACGCGACCTACGCATTACGAATGCGCCGCTCTACCGGCTGAGCTAAGGCGGCCCAGGAAGGGCTCTCGCGGTTCCGAAGCAGGGCCCGGCCACGCGAGGTGGGGCTATTTAGCGGCTCGCGGGCCGTTCGCCAAGCGTCGGCGCGCAGCGCCGCGTCGGCCGGCGCCCGACGACGGGCTTTCCAGGGCCGGCGGCGGCTCGGGGCCGAAGTCGTCGGCGTCCACCGGATAGAGCACCGGCTCGGTGAGCATGGGCTCGGATTCATAGGCCAGCGGCAGCTCGGGCAGCTCGCGCAGGGTCTGTTCCGAACGCTCGTGGCGCGGGTGGATGAGCTCGCCCGTCTCGGCGTAGCTCATCACCAGCCGGCCCCAGTCCTTGGCGTGATAGGCGAAGGCCCGCCCCTCGGGGTCGAGGTCGGACCAGTCGGGCTCGTGCGGAGCGCTCACGCCGCGGGCGAGCCACACCCGGGCCTCGTCCGGGCTGCCTGCGGCGTAGGCGGCCCGCGCCATCAGGCCGCAGATGCGGGCGGTGGGCGGCTCGCCCTCCAGCGCCTGGGCGGCTTCCCGGGCGGCGACGGGATCACCGGCGATCAGGGCCCGCTCCACATGTAGGATCAGGCTCTCGCGGTGTGCGGGATTGACCGCCGCCAGTTCCGACAGCCGCTGAGCGCGCTCGCGTGGGGTCTCGTCGGTGCGCAGGTCGCGATAGGCGAGCCACAGGGCCGGGTGCGGCGCGGTCCGCCAGGCGGTCTCCACCGTGGCGGCGGCGCGGCCGATCTTGCCCTCGGCGGCCAGCAGGCGGGCGGCCATGACCACCCCAGGCGCGAATCCGGGCTGCAGCTTGGCGGCCTCCACCGCATGGTCGAGGGCCAGGCTTCGGGCCTTGGGATCGGGCGCATGCTCCAGCTGGGCCGCCGAGGCGGCGAGCAGGGCGGCCCGGGCCCGCTCGGCCACCACCGGCGGGACGATCCGCCGCTCTAGGGCGCTCTTCACCAGCTCGAGGGCGCCGGCCCAGTCGCCCACGTCCAGGCGGGACTCGAGCAGGGTGCGCCAGGCCCAGCGGGCGGTGCGCGTCTCGCCATAGGCCTCCTGGGCGTGGCGCAGGGCCGTCTCCCGCAGCCCCTGGGCGGCGGCGAGCTGCATCAGGCCCTTGTGGCCGGCCAGGCGCATCTCGGGGAAGCCCAGCATGGCGGTATAGGCCGCCCGGGCCTCGTCCAGGTCCCCGGCGGCCTCCGCGGCCTGGGCGGCGAGCACCCGGACGAGGCCGGGCGCGTCGGTCGCCAGTTCGGCGGCCTTGCGGGCCAGGCGCCGGGCCTCGGAGCCGTCGCCCCCGGCCGCCGCCAGGAAGCCGCGGGTGAGCACGTCCACCGCCTGCCGCCGCCGGGCCTCCGCCCGCGCCTGCTCGGCCCGGCTGGGGGCGTCAAGGATCCACAGGACGGTGCGCCAGAGCACCGCCGCCACCAGGCTGACCAGCAACGCCAGCAGGAGCCCCGCCGCGGCCGTGGTGTCCGCCCGCCAGCCCAGCCATTCGACACTGGCCCGGCCCGGCTCGCCGGTGAAGACGAGGACTGAGACGGCCACCGCCGCCACCAGGAAGAAAACGATCGCCGCCCGGATCATGCCGCGACTTCCAGGACGGCGCCGGCGGCGCGCAGGTCGCGCAGGGCCCGGGTCTTGAGCCGGGCGGCGGCGCGGTCGATCTCGGCCCGGCGCTCGGCCTCGGCCCGCCACGCGGCCAGGCTCTCCTGCACAGCCTCGGGCAGGCCGTCCAGGGCCTTGAGGGCGGCGGGCACGTCGCCCTCCTCGAGCGCGGCCTCGGCCCGGGCCAGGCGCGCATCGGGACTGTCGCCCTCGGTGCGGCTGACGCGGCGCACGCTGACCACCCGCGAAAAGGCGTAGATCACCCGCTGTTCCAGCTTGGCGTCGGGCCCGGGAAGGCGGGCGGCGCTGGCGGCGCGGGCGGCATAGGCCGGAAACTGGGCGGCGAGAGCCGCGCGGGTGGGCGCGCCCTCGGCGGCCACCCGCGACAGCGCCGCCAGTTCGGGCAGGTCGGGGGCGAGCCGGCGCAGGGCGGCGAGTTCGGCGGCGAACGGGCGCGAGGTCTGGCTGGCCTCGATCAGAGCAGCCGCCGCCACCGCGGCGGCGGCCGCCTCAGTGGTGCGGGCGCCCTGGCTCTCCAGGGCGGCGATGCGGGCCTGCAGGCGCTGGATTTCGGCTTCGTCGGCGTCGAACGGCTCGGCCTGAGCGGTCACGAGCGGGACCGCCGGCTCAGGGGTGGCGGGCGCGGCCCGCGGCGGCGCCGGCTCGTCGGGCAGGAAACGCGGCAGGAGCCGCGCGACGCCTGCGCCGGCCAGCACGCAGAGCAGGCAAAGGGCCAGCAGGGTCCAGAGCCCCAGGCCGAAGGGCCGGCGCCGATAGGCGGCGGGATCGCTGGGCACGCCGGGGGCCGTGACGGGATCTGGACTGACGCTCATGGCTGGCGGTCGATGAGATTGAGCAGCGCCGCCTCCAGCGGGAACGGCGGATAGGCCCTGGCGGCCAGGGGCGTGCGCTGCAGCGGCTTGATCACGGCCTTGGACAGGCCAAGCGCCCGCAGGTGTGGCGCCGGATGGGCCTTCAGCACCTTGGCCATCACCTGGGCCGCCCGGGGCGAATGGAGGAGCGCCACGTCCGCCGAGGCCAGCCGCTCGGCCTCCTCGGCCGACAGCTTCACCGGGACGGTCTCGTACAGGACCAGCCGCCGGGCCTCGATCCCGTGCTTCTGCAGCGATCCCGCCAGGTCGCCCGCGGGCTCGGCGGCGCCCGGGTGCAGCACGGCGCCCTTCAGTTCGGCGCGGCGGATGCCGATGCCCTCCGCCAGGGCCTCCACGTCGCCGTCCGCGGAAAGCACGGAGCGGAACCCGGCCTGCCGGGCCGCCTGGGCCGTGGCCGCCCCCACGGCGAAGACCCGCAGCGACCGCTCTGGGCAGGCGTCGGCGAAGGCCCGCACGCCGTTGGCCGAGGTGAAGGCCAGGGCGGCCACGCCGGTCAGGTCGATCTCCACGTCGGGCAGGACGCGGACGGCCAGCAGGGGCGCCACCAACGCCTCATGGCCCAGCGCGCGCACGCGCTCGGCGGTGGCGTCCGCGCCGGGCTGGGCGCGGGTGATCCAGATCCTCTGCCGACGGCCGGCCATGCTCCCTTGTCGCCCCGAACCCTTTCGTCTTTGCGAACGACGTTAAGCCTGACGCGGGCGGGTGCAATCCCGGTGCGTTGACCGGTCACACAAGGCCGCCGCGCGTGACCTGAAAGCGACGCCCCGAACAGACGCCGCGCCCGTCAGAGCGAGATGGCGTCGCCAGCCTCGGCCTTGATCGCCTCGCCCAGGGAGACGCCCAGGGCATGGGCCGAGGCCTCGGGGTCGGCCAGCTGCGAGAGCTCGGCCTCGCCCGTATGGCGGAAGCGCCGGGCGCCATCGGGCGTCAGGGCCTCGACGATCAGCTTGCACGTCCCGCCCTCCAGCCAAGCGTGGGCGCCGATGGGCGTCTTGCACGAGGCTTCCAGAGCCACCAGGGCCCCGCGCTCGGCGGCGACGGTGAGAGTGGTGGTCTCGCAGCGCAGCGCCCGCACCCAGGGCAGGTCCTTGTCGGCGACCCGGGTCTCGATGGCCAGGGCGCCCTGGCCGGGGGCCGGCGGCGCCTCCTTGGGGTCGAGCAGGCTGCTGGGCAGATGGCCGAGGCCCAGGCGGCGCAGGCCGGCGTAGGCCAGGAGGATTGCGTCGGCCTCGCCGGCGGCCAGCTTGGCGAGGCGGGTGTCCACGTTGCCGCGGAGCAGCTGGACTTTTAGGTCCGGGCGGCGATGGAGGCTCTGGGCTTGGCGGCGCAGGCTGGCGGTGCCGAGGATCGCGCCCTCGGACAGGTCCTCCAGCCGTTGCGGCCCCCGGGAGAGGAAGGCGTCGCGGGGATCCTCGCGCGGCGGGATCGCGCCGATGCACAGCCCCTCGGGAAGCACCGCCGGCACGTCCTTCATCGAGTGGACGGCGCAGTCGATGCGCCCCTCCAGGAGGGCTTCCTCGATCTCCTTGGTGAACAGCCCCTTGCCGCCGATCTCTAGCAGCCGCCGGTCCTGCACCCGGTCGCCCGTGGTGGTGATGACCACCAGAGGCGCGACCCGGTCGACCTCGGCCTGATCCTGAGGATCCACTCCCAGGGCGGCCGCGATCCGGCGCTGGATCGTTCCGCTCTGCGCCAGGCTCAGCTTGGAGCCGCGCGCCCCGATGCGGATGGGGCCGGCCGCAGGTTGCGTGGACACGGTGGGCAGTCTACCTCCGAACCTTGAATTGGAAGCGCCTCGCTACAGGAGCGGGCCGCCCCCGGCAACCGGATGACCCGCACACTCACCGTACTTGGCCTGGAGACGAGCTGCGACGAGACCGCCGCGGCCGTGGTGCGTCTGGCCGACGGCCGCGCTGAGGTGCTGTCCTCGGTGGTCGGCAGCCAGATCGCCGCCCATGCCCCGTTCGGCGGCGTGGTGCCCGAGATCGCCGCCCGGGCCCATGTGGAGGGCATCGACGCCATCGCCGCCCAGGCGATGGGCGAGGCGGGCGTGGACTATGCCCACCTCAGCGGCGTGGCGGCCACGGCGGGCCCAGGCCTTGTGGGCGGGGTGATGGTCGGCCTGTCGTTCGGCAAGGCCGTGGCCCTGGCCCGGGGCCTGCCGCTCGTGGCGGTGAATCACCTGGAAGGCCACGCGGTCTCGGCGCGGCTGGGCGCCGACATTCCGTATCCCTTCCTGCTGCTGCTGGTCTCCGGCGGCCACTGCCAGCTGCTCGAGGTCGCCGGGGTCGGGGCCTGCCGCCGCCTGGGCTCCACCATCGACGACGCGGCCGGCGAAGCCTTCGACAAGATCGCCAAGACCCTGGGCCTGCCCTATCCCGGCGGCCCGGCCCTGGAAAAGCTGGCCAAGGGCGGCGATCCGACCCGCTACACCCTTCCGCGGATGCTGCTGGGCCGGAAGGACTGCGACTTCTCCTTCTCGGGCCTGAAGACCGCCGCCGCGCGCATCGCCGAGGGCCTGACCACTGACGAGGAGCGGCGGGACCTGGCCGCCACGGTGCAGGCCGCCATCGCCGCACAGCTGGCCGAACGCACCGACCGCGCCATGAAGGCCTATGCCGGGGAGCGCGAAGGCCGCGACCTGCGCTTCGTGGTGGCCGGCGGGGTGGCCGCCAACGCCGCCGTTCGGGCCAGGCTCACCGAGACGGCCGAGGCCCGGGGCTTCAGCTTCCACGCCCCGCCCCTGGCCTATTGCACCGACAACGCCGCCATGATCGCCCTGGCGGGCGCCGAGCGCCTGGCCCTGGGCCTGACCGATCCGCTGGACTCGGTGGCCCGACCCCGCTGGCCCCTGGACGAGGCCGCCGCCGCCGCCAGTCCCACCCATGTTCCCGGACGAAAGGGCGCCAAGGCATGAAGCACGCAGGGGTGATCGGCGGCGGCGCCTGGGGGACGGCGCTCGCCCAGGTCTGCGCCCGCGCAGGTCGCGCGGTGACGCTGTGGGCCCGCGAGGCCGAGGTGGTGGAGGCGGTGAACGCCCGCCACGAGAACGTCGCCTTCCTGCCGGGCGCGCCCCTGGATCCGGCTGTGCGCGCCACGAGCGACCTCGCCGAACTGGCGGACGCCGACTTCATCCTGGCGGTCCCGCCCGCCCAGCACATGCGCGCCACCCTGACCGCCTTCGCGCCCCACGTGCGCCCCGGCCTGCCGGTGGTGCTCTGCTCCAAGGGGGTCGAGCAGGGCTCGCTGAAGCTGATGACCGACGTCCTGGCCGAGACCCTGCCGCAGGCGCGCCCGGCGGTGCTCTCCGGCCCAAGCTTCGCCGGCGAGGTGGCCCGCGGCCTGCCCAGCGCCGTCACCCTCGCCTGCCCCGACGACGCCTTAACCGAAGCCCTGGGTCAGGCCATCGCCACCCCGACCTTCCGGCCCTACTTCGCCGACGACATGATCGGCGCCGAGGCCGGCGGCGCCGTGAAGAACGTGCTGGCCATCGCCTGCGGCATCGTCGAGGGCCGGGGCCTGGGCCGCTCGGCTCACGCGGCCCTGATCACCCGAGGCTTCGCGGAACTGACCCGGATCGCCGTGGGCCTCGGCGGCCAGGCGGAAACCGTGGCCGGGCTCTGCGGCCTGGGCGACCTGGTCCTCACCTGCTCGAGCCCGCAGTCGCGCAACATGAGCGTCGGCCTCGCCCTCGGCGCGGGCCAGACCCTGGAACAGGCCCTGGCCGGCAAGCTGTCGGTGGCCGAAGGCGTAGCCTCGGCGCCGGCCGTGCGCGAGCTCGCCCGCAAGCTCGGCGTGGAAACCCCCATCTGCGAAGCCACCGCCGCCATCCTGGCCGGCGAGGTCGACGTGGACACCGCCATCCGCGGCCTGCTGTCCAGGCCGCTCAAGGACGAACAGGACTGAACGCCCATGCCGCTCTTCGCCCTCATGTGCCTCGACAAGCCCGACTCCCTGGAGCTGCGGCTGGCCACCCGTGAGCGGCACCTGGCCTATGTGCGCGAGCATGCCGAGAAGGTGCGTGTGGCCGGGCCGGTCCTGGACGACGCCGAGCAGATGGCCGGGTCGTTTTTCATCCTAGACGTACCGGACAAGGCCGCCGCGGAAGCCTTCCACGCCGCCGATCCCTACACCCAGGCCGGCCTGTTCGGGTCGGTGACGCTGCGCCACTTCAAGGCCCTCATTGGACAGGTCTGAGCCGGGCAATCCGGCCCGCCCGCCAGCGGGCGCACGCCTTTGCGCCCTCGCCGATCTCGACGATCCCGGCACGCGCGGCTTCCGCTTCCGGGAGGGCTCGCGCCTGTTCGCCGGCTTCGTGCTGCGTGAGGGCGGGACAGTGCGCGGCTTCGTGGATTCCTGCCCCCACGCCGGCTGGCCCCTGTCGGCCCTGCCCGACCGCTATCTGACCCGGGACGCCCGCCACATCCTCTGCGCCGGCCATGGGGCCCTCTTCAGCCTGGAGGGGCGATGCGTCGCCGGCCCCTGCCTGGGCGAGCGCTTGTCAGAATGGCCGGTGGAGGTGCGCGGCGGCGAGGTGTTCACGGCCTGAAACCGGCGAAAGCTCCGGTTTCGAGAGCGCGCCTTCAGCCGAGCTGCGCCGGGCCTTGTTCGGCGTCGAAGGCGGCCACGTCCTCCAGCAGGGCGGCGGCGGCGGTTCGCACCAGTTCGCCGCCTTTCTCGGGCGTCGCCTGGCCCGGATCGGAGCCCATGCGGCCGTCGGCGTAACGGGCGCGGAAGTCGCTGGCCTCGCGGATCGGGCCGGTGGGGGCGATCTGCGGCGCGTAGTTGGCGGACTTGATCGCCTGCGGATAGGCCCACTGGGTCACGGCGATCTCGGACGGCGTGGCGTGGCTGCCGTGGCCGGTGGGGAACTGGCGGTTGGCCAGGGCGGTGACGCCCGCAAGGTCCCACCAGTTCTTCAGCTTGCAGGCGAAGCCGCGCTTGCGGCCGGCGTAGCTGGCCTCGGCGTAGAGCTCGGAGAAGGCCGCCTCGATGGTGGCCACGTTCCCGCCGTGACCGTTCAGGAAATAGAGCTTTTCGAAGCCCGCATGGGCGAGGCTGCGGCACCAGTCGCCGATGGCCAGCATGAAGGTGGACGGCCGCAAGGCGATGGTGCCCGGGAAGTCCAGATGGTGCTGGGCCATGCCGATGTTGAAGGTCGGCGCCACAAGGATGTCCCCCTGCTTCTGGGCCTCGTGGGCGATGATCTCGGGGCACAGCCAGTCGGTGCCGAGCAGGCCGGTGGGGCCATGCTGCTCGTTCGACCCGATGGGGATCACCACCGTTTTCGAGCGCTCAAGGAACGCCTCGACCTCGGCCCAGGTGGACAGGTGCAGCAGCATCGGTTCGGCTCCTCGGCCCGACAAAAGACTCCGGACCGCAGATGCGCCTTCGCGGCGCGGTTTGCTAGTCGCCGGCGTCCGCCACCTGCACGGTCACGCCCATGGCCTGCATGCCCACCAGCCGCCAGCGCTTGTCGCTCTTGCCGAAGGTGAGCAGGCAGCGGCCGGAGCCGTCGTCGGCCGGCAGGCACACCTTGCCGTCCTGGATCTTCAGCCGTTCCCGGATCGGCGCCGCGTCGCCAGCCCGCACCACATGCAGCGCCTCAGGCGAGATCATGCGGTCCAGGGCGAACTCCGAGGGCCCGCCGTCCACCTCCAGGCCGCGCTCCCGGGCCCATTCCACCATCTGCCGGCGCACATCCTCGCGCACGGCCTCGCGGTCGATCTCGGCCTCGAAGGCCACCCGGTCGCCGGTCTCCACGGCCTTGAGCAGGCGCTCGGCGCTGGCCGCCGCCTCGGACCTGGCCCGGCCCTCGCAGCCGCCCAGGACCAAACCCAGCGCCGACAGCGCCACGACCGCACCCATCCGAAGCATGGCGCGGAAAATGCCGATGGCGCCGAGTCCCCGCAAGCGGAGCCATAACCTGCGACGGCGACCGATGTTGCGCGTCGTCGGCGCAGAGCCTACTCGTGCGCTTCGGCCGCAGTTGGAGGAGCATCGCGCATGTCGGATGGCGAGATTTTCCCGGTCCCGGAGGCGTGGGCGCAGCGGGCGCATCTGGACGCCGCCGCCTATGAGGCCGCCTGCCGTAGAGCCGAGGAGGATCCCGAGGGCTTCTGGGGCGACATCGGCCGCCGACTGGACTGGATGGTCCCCTTCACCCAGGTGAAGGACGTCTCCTTCGACAAGGACGACTTCCGCATCAGGTGGTACGCAGACGGCGTCCTGAACGTCTCGGTCAACTGCCTGGACCGACATATCGCCGAGCGTGGCGACCAGATCGCGGTGATCTGGGAGAACGACGACGGCAGCGCCTATGACGCCCTGACCTACAGGCAGCTCCTGGCCGAGGTCTGCCGCTGGGCCAACGTCCTGAAGTCGAAGGGCGTCAAGAAGGGCGACCGGGTCACCATCTACCTGCCGATGATCCCCGCCGCCGCGGCGGCCATGCTGGCCTGCGCCCGGATCGGCGCGGTCCATTCCGTGGTGTTCGGCGGGTTCTCGCCCGACAGCCTGGCCGGACGCATTCAGGACTGCGACTCGAAGATCGTCATCACCGCCAACGAGGGGCTGCGGGGCGGCAAGGTCGTTCCGCTCAAGGCCAATGTGGACGAGGCGCTGAAGTCCTGCCCGGGGGTCACGGACGTGATCGTCGTGCGCCGCACCCCCGCCGAGGTCCCCATGACGGAGGGCCGCGACGCCTGGTTCGCCGACCTGAAGAAGACGGTCCCCGACACCTGCGATCCCGAGCCGATGAACGCCGAGGATCCGCTGTTCATTCTCTACACCTCGGGCTCCACGGGTAAGCCCAAGGGCGTGCTGCACACCACCGGCGGCTATCTCGCCTGGGCCAGCTACACCCACGAGATCGTCTTCGACTACCGGCCTGGCGAGGTCTTCTGGTGCACCGCCGACGTGGGCTGGGTGACCGGCCACAGCTACGTCGTCTATGGCCCGCTGGCCAATGCGGCCACCACCCTGATCTTCGAGGGCGTGCCGAACTTCCCGACCTCGTCGCGCTTCTGGGAAGTCTGCGACAAGCACAAGGTCGAGATTTTCTATACCGCCCCCACCGCCATCCGCGCCCTGATGCGCGAAGGCGAAGAGCCCGTGCGACGCACCTCCCGCCAGTCGATCCGGCTGCTGGGCACGGTGGGCGAGCCGATCAATCCCGAGGCCTGGCTCTGGTACCACCGGGTCGTGGGCGAAGGGCGCTGCCCCATCGTCGACACCTGGTGGCAGACCGAGACGGGCGCCTGCCTGATGAGCCCGCTGCCGGGCGCGACGTCGCTGAAGCCGGGCTCCTGCACCAAGCCCTTGCCGGGCATCAAGCCGCAGCTCGTGGACGCCGACGGCAAGCCGCTTGAGGGCGCCGTCTCGGGCAACCTGTGCCTGATCGACAGCTGGCCGGGGCAGATGCGCACGGTCTACGGCGACCACCAGCGCTACATCGACACCTACTTCACCACCTACCCCGGCAAGTACTTCACCGGCGACGGCGCCCGGCGGGACGAGGACGGCTACTACTGGATCACCGGCCGGGTGGACGACGTCATCAATGTCTCGGGCCACCGCCTGGGCACCGCCGAGATCGAGAGCGCCCTCGTCGAGCACGAGGCCGTCGCCGAGGCGGCGGTGGTCGGCTACCCCCACGACATCAAGGGTCAGGGCATCTACTGCTTCGTGACCCTGAAGGTCGGGATCGAGCCGACCGAGGCGCTGCAGGCCGACCTGCGCGGCTTCGTCCGGCGCGAGATCGGCCCCTTCGCCGCCCCCGACGTGATCCAGTTCGCCCCGGGCCTGCCCAAGACCCGCTCAGGCAAGATCATGCGACGCATCCTGCGCAAGATCGCCGAGGACGACCTCGGCAACCTCGGCGACACCTCCACCCTGGCCGACCCGACCGTGGTGGACGACCTCGTCAAGAACCGCGCCGCCCGCACCCAGGCCGACATCCTCTATCTGAACGGCAAGGTGGTCCCTGCCGCCGAGATCGAGGCGCTGCTGATCAAGAACGCGCCGGTGGCCGAGGCTGTGGCGGTGGACGCCGGCAAGGCGGGCCTGGCGCTGTTCCTGGCCCTGGAGCCGGGCTTCCCGCCCAGCGACATCCTGAAGGCCGACATCCGCGCCATCCTCCGGCGCGAGCTGGGCGAGGGGGTGGTCCCGGGGCTGATCCATCTCGGCGCCCTGCCGCGCACGCCGGCGGGCGAGGTCGTGCGGCCGATCCTGCAACGGATCGCCGAAGGCCAGCCGCCCGGCGACCTGACCGGCCTGGCCGACCCGGCCGTGGTCGACGAGATCCTCAAGAGCCGCGCCTAAGCTGTCGCCCGACCTGCCGCCAGCGCTGAAGGCCGCCATCGCGCGCGAGCTGGACGGCGTGTCCCGCAAGGAGCTCGCCGAGCGCGCGGCTGCGACCACCGCCACCTACCGCTCCGGCGGGGGCTCCTCCACGGCCATCCGCTCGGCGGAGGACGCCCTGGCCTACGCCCTGGCCCGGCTGCCGGCGACCTACGCCGCCTGCGCCGCGGTCTTCGCCGAAGCCGGCCGGATGGCGCCCGACTTCGCCCCTGCCCGGCTGTTGGACGCCGGCTGCGGCCCGGGCGGCTGCAGCTGGGCGGCGCTCGAAGCCTTTCCAAGCCTGACCTCTGTCGCCTGGGTGGACGCCAGCGCCCCGTTCCTGGCCCTGGCCGCGCGCCTAGGCGCCGAGGGTCCGGCGCCCCTGAAGGCCGCCGCCGCCCAGCGCGCAGACCTCACCACCGCGGCGGACCTGCCCCGAGGCGACCTGGTGATGGCGAGCTACGCCTTGGCCGAGATCGCCCCCGCCGATCAGGCGCCCCTCGTCCGTCGCCTTTGGGCCGCCTGCGAAGGCCTGCTGGTGCTGGTGGAGCCCGGCACGCCCGCCGGGTACGGCCGCATCCTCGCCGCCCGCGAGGCCCTGATCGGCGAGAGGGCGACGATCCTGGCGCCCTGCCCGCACCACGACGCCTGCCCGCTGGTCGGCGAGGACTGGTGCCATTTCCGTGTCCGCCTGCCACGTTCGCGCGACCATCGTCTGACCAAGGGGGCCGAGGTTCCGTTCGAGGACGAGAAGTTCAGCTACCTCATCGCGGCGCGCCCGCATGTGGCCGTCGCCCCGCGGTCCGCGCGCGTCCTGGCCCCGCCCAGGGTCGGCAAGCCGGGCATAGAGCTTCGGCTGTGCGCCCCGGGCGGCCTCGAGACCCGCTTCGTGGCCAGGCGTGACAAGGCGGCTCATGCCCGGGCGCGGCGCCTGGACTGGGGTGACGCTTTCGAGGACGAGACCCCTTAAGGCGCCGCCTCATCCAGGCCCACGGGAAGGCCGTCGTTGGCCGGTTCTCCCAGGCGGCGAAGGCGGCGGGCCCGTTCCGCCCGGACGCGCCCCATTTCCTGCAGATAGGGCACGAAGAAGTCGATGAAGGCGCGCACCCGGGGCGTGTCCTTCAGTTCCCGGCGGGTCACGATCCAGGACGAGGCGCGCGCCTCCTCGATGATCGGCGAGCAGCGGATGAGGTCAGGCTCCAGGTCGGCCGCCTGGCAGGCCATGGGCCCGACGCCGAGCCCGGCCCTTATGGCGTGCAGCAGGTTGGTCATGGTGTTGGAGCGGCTCACGGGCGCCTTCCCGCCGGCCAGGCTGAACATCCAGGCCATCCCGGGGCCGTCGGCCATCTCCAGTTCGCCGCCGAGCAGGTCGTGGTCCTCGAGCGTCTCGGGCGTGGGCAAGCCCTTCCGCGCAGCGTAGTCCCGGCTGCAGTAGAGCGCGAAGTCGTGGTCGCCCAGCTTGCGGGCCACGAGGTCCGAGATCGCCAGGGCCGCGGCCGATCGGATCGCCACATCCGCCTCGCCGGCCTCCAGGTCCAGGGGGCGATCGGTGATGATGAGGTCGGTCTGGATCTCCGGATGCCGCTGCCGGAATTCGACGATTCCCGGCATCAGCATGAGGTTGGCCATCATCTCGGTGGCGGTGACGCGGATCACGCCCGCCAGGCCCCGGCGGCGCCCCGCCGCTCGATTGCCGAAGCGGAGGGCGGCCTGCTCCACGCGCTCGGCCTCGGCGAGGAGGTCCTGGCCGCACTCCGTTAGACGGCTGCCCGTCTGGCCGCGCTCGAAGAGCTTGAGGCCCAGGGCTGTCTCCAGGCTCTCGATGCGGCGCGCGACCGTGGTCTGGTTAACGCCCAGGGCCCGGGCAGCCGCCAGGGTGGAGCCGCCCCGGGCCACCGCGAGGAAGGCCTTCAGGTCGTTCCAGTCGTACATGTCTGCCTCCGCCCCGCGGGCAGACGCCCGCCGGCCAGGACGCCCGCTCGCGCCCTCGCGGAGACAAAGGGTACTCCCCCGCACGCAAAACAGAACCCTGTTATCGCTTGGCGTATAACAAACAGACCTGACAGGCCGCCGCCTTTAGGGCGTGACCATCTCTTAAGCTTCCGCCCTGGCGCGGGAGTGCTAGGTGTTGAGGACCATCATCCCCAACCGGGACCATCCATGATCCGCACCGTCCGCCCCGCTCTCCGGACCTTCCGCGCCGCCGGACTTGGCCTGCTGCTGGCCACCTCGGCCCTGGCGCCCGCCGCCCTGGCCCAGGCCGCGCCGACCGCGGCCGCCGCCGAGGCGCCGCCGATCGTTTTCCAGCAGCGGACCCTGGCCAACGGGCTGAAGGTCTTCACCTCGCTCGACAAGGCGACGCCCAACGTCACGGTTCAGGTCTGGTATGGCGTCGGCTCCAAGGACGATCCCCAGGGACGCTCGGGCTTCGCCCACCTCTTCGAGCACATGATGTTCAAGGCCACCCGCAACCTGCCGGCCGAGACCATCGACCGGATGACCGAGGACGTGGGCGGCTTCAACAACGCCTCCACCTGGGACGATTTCACCAACTACTACGAAGTGGTGCCGGCCAATCATCTTGAGCGCCTGCTATGGGTCGAGGCCGAGCGGCTGTCCGCCCTGGTGGTCGATGAGGAGAGCTTCCAGTCGGAGCGGGACGTGGTGAAGGAGGAGTTCCGCCAGAACTACCTGTCCCAACCCTACGGGCGCTTGTTCGGGCTCTACATCCCCGAGGCCAGCTACAAGGTGCATCCGTACCGCCGCCCGGGGATCGGCAACATCGAAGAGCTGGACGCCGCCACCATCGACGACGTCCGGGCCTTCCACCAGACCTGGTACCGGCCGGACAATGCGGCCCTGATCGTCGTGGGCAACTTCGATCAGACCCAGCTCGACGCCTGGATCGACCGCTACTTCGGCGTGCTGAAACGGCCTGAGACGCCGATGCCGCGGGTCGCCGTCAAGGAGCCGCCGCGCACCGAGGCCGGCGTCTTCGAGGGCTACGGCCCCAACGTCCCGCTGCCGGCCGTGGCCATCACCTGGCAGGCGGTGGAGGCGGCCCACCCGGATGCGGCGGCCCTCACCGTGCTCGACGCCATCCTGTCGGCGGGCAAGTCGTCTCGGCTCTACAACAGCCTCGTCTATGAGAAGCAGCTGGCCATCGAGGCCATGTCCAGCGCCGACCTGCCCCAGGACCCCGGCCTGTTCGTGGTGGCCGCGGTGATGGCCAGCGGCCACGGGATCGAAGAGGGCGAGGCCGCCCTGCTGGCCGAGGTGAAGCGCCTGCGGGACGCGCCGCCCAGCGCCGCCGAGCTGGCCGAGGCCAAGAACGAACTGGTGGCCGGCCGCCTGCGCCAGCGCGAGACCATCGACGGGCGGGCCTTCGCCCTCGGCCAGGCCCTGATGCTTACCGGCGACGCCGCCCAGGCCAACACCGAGCTCGCCGCCCTCCAGGCCGTGACGGCCGAGGACGTCCAGCGGGTGGCCCGCAAGTACCTCGCCGAGGACCGGCGCATGACCATCCGCTACCGGGCCGAAAGCGAACGGCCGGCTAGGCGGGTCGAGGCCCCGAAGCCCCCGCCGCCGAAGACCGTGGCGAAGTATGACGGGCCGGTCCTGAGCCTTGCGCCGGAGGCCGAGCGTGTGAAGCCGCCGCCCATCGGCGAGCCGTTGCAGCCGACCCTGCCGGCGCCGGCCGAGCGGACCCTGGCCAACGGGCTGCGGGTGATCGTCGCGCGCTCGTCGGACCTGCCGCTGATCACCGCCGACCTCACCGTGAAGACGGGCGCCTGGGCCGATCCTCAGGGCCTGGCCGGCGCGGCGGCCATGACCGCCAACATGCTCACCGAGGGCACGAAGACCCGCTCGGCGCAGGAGATCGCCAGCCAGACCGAAGCCCTGGGCGCGACCCTGTCCTCCGGCGCCAGCCTGGAGGTCTCCTCGGTGACCCTCAGCGTCATGCCCGACAAGGCGCCGGCGGCCCTGGCCATCATGGCCGACGTGGCGAAAAACCCCGCCTTCGCCGCCGAGGAACTGGAGCGCCAGCGCCAGCAGGCCCTCGACGGCCTGCAGGTGGCCTATCAGCAGCCGGGCAGCCTCGCCGCCCTCGCCACCTCGCCGGTGATCTTCGGCGGCACGCCCTTCGGCCATCCGTCCCAGGGCTCGCCGCAGTCCCTGACCCGCCTGACGCCCGAGGCCCTGGCGGCCATCCACCGCACCTACTACCGGCCGGACAACGCCGTCCTGGTGCTCACCGGCGACATCACTCCAGAGCAGGGCTTCGCCCTGGCGGAACAGGCCTTCGGCGACTGGCGGAAGCCGGACGCCCCGCTCCCGGCCCAGCCGCGCATCGCCCCGTCGGCCAGACCCCGGGCGGTGGTCATTGACCTGCCCGGCACGGGCCAGGCTTCGGTGAACGTGGTCAAGCCGGCGATCCCGCGCACCGACCCCGACTACTATCCGGGCATCGTCGCCTCGACCGTCCTCGGCGGGGGCTATTCCGCGCGGCTGAACCAGGAGATCCGCATCAAGCGGGGCCTGTCCTATGGCGCCCGCGCCAGCCTCTCCACGGCGCGCACCACCGGCTCGTTCCGGGCCAGCGCCCAGACCAAGAACGAGTCCGCCCCGGAGGTCCTCGACCTGATCAAGGCCGAGATGACTAGGCTCGCCGGCGAGCCCGCCTCGGCCGGTGAGCTGAAGGCCCGCAAGTCGGTGCTGGTGGGAGGCTTCGGCCGACAGCTGGCTACGTCAGGCGGCCTGGCCGACATTCTCGGGAACCTGGCGCTCTACGACATCCCGCTGGACGAGGTGAGCCTCTACACCCGCAAGGTGGAGGCGGTGGACGCCGCCCAGGTGCAGGACTTCGCCCGGCGGGTCCTCGACCCGGCCCAAGCCAGCGTCATCGTCGCCGGCGACGCCAAGGCCTTCGCCGAGGGCCTCAAGGCGCGCCTGCCGACCCTTGAGGTCACCCCGGCCGCCGAGCTCGACCTGGAAAGCCCGACCCTGAGAAAGATGAAATAGCGCCCGGATCTCTAGGTGGACCGCATGGTCCAGCCGGAGAGGTCGGGTTCGCGGCCCATCAGCGACAGCCCGGCGGCGATGGATTCCAGCTCCGCCCCGGTCTCGATCCGCTCGCGCGGGAACCGGCGGTGGAAGATGTCGCGCACCGCGGGCACCAGGGACGAGCCGCCGGTCAGGAACACCCGGTCGATGGCGCCCGCCTCCAGGCCAGCGGCGCCCAGGGCCTCGTCCACCGCGCGCTCGATCAGGCCAAGCTCCGGCGCGATCCAGGCCTCGAACTCGCTACGCGCCACCTCGGCGCCGATGTCGATGGAGCCGGCCTGGAACCGGAACTCGGCCCGGTCCTCGAAGGACAGGGCTTCCTTCAGCCGCGAGACCGAACGGTAGAGGCGATAGCCGTGGTTCTCGTCGAGGACCTCGATCAGCCGCTCGATCTTCTCGGGCTCCACCGCATCGCGGGCCAGCTTGCGGATGTCGCGCATCTCCCGGCTCGCCCGCATCAGGGCCAGCTGATCCCAGCGGGCGAAGGTGGAGTACCAGCGGTTCGGCACCGGCAGCACCTTGCCCATGGAGGTGTAGCTGGAACCCTTGCCGAGCTCGGGCGAAACCAGGCGGTCGATGATCCGGTAGTCGAAGGCGTCGCCCGCCACGCCGACGCCGGCGCGGCCCAGGGGCGTGGCCGCCAGCTCGCCCGCCCGGCGCTCGAAGCGGATGATCGAGAAGTCCGAGGTGCCGCCCCCGAAATCGCCCACCAGGACCGTGGCGTCATGGTCGAGCTCCCGGGCGAAGAAGAAGGCCGCGCCCACCGGCTCATAGGCGTAGAGCACCTCCTCCACGCCCAGGCGGCGGAAGGCGGTCTCGTAGCGGGAGAGCGCCAGGGCTTCGTCGGGATGGGCGCCCACGAAACTGACAGGCCGGCCCACGATCACCCGTTCAGGCATCTGTTCCAGGCGCGCGCCGGCATAGTCGCGCAGCCTCAGCAGGAAGGTGGAGAGCAGGTCCTCGAAGCGATAGCGTCGGCCGAGGATCTGGGTCTCGGTGAAGCTCGCCTGAGCGGCGAAACTCTTGAAGCTCTGAATGAACCGGGTCTCGGCCGGGTCCTCCACATAGGCCTCGATGGCCCAGGGACCCGCCGTGACCTGCCGCTCCGAAGGCTGTTCGGGCGGAGCGTAGAACGAAAGGCACGAGCGGAAGGCGAACAGCTCGCCTTCCGTCGCAGGGAACTTCACCAGTTCGGCCGGACCGGTGTCCCCGGCCAGGGCGAGGACGGTGTTGGTGGTGCCGAAGTCGATGCCAAGGGTGCGACTGGGCCAGGTCATCGGGACGCTCCTATCGGGGACGGGCGGCGGACCGCCCGCTCCCCGTGGGCGCGCGGTCCCTCAGATGCTCAGGCGCGACGCCACGACCATCAGGACTCCACCTCCGCCAGCGGGCGGTCGTAGGCGCAGAGAGTGGCCTGCTGCAGGATCCGCGACACCGAGGCCGACAGCGGGCAAATCTGCACCGACTTCGACAGGCCGAGGAGGATCGGCCCAATCACCGTGGCGCCGCCCAGCGACTTCAGGAGCTGGGTGGAGATCGCCGCCGAGTGGATGGCCGGCATGATCAGCACATTGGCCGGGCCCGACAGGCGCATGAACGGGTAGTTGCCGCGCCGCTCGGGATCCAGGGCCAGCTCGGGCGTCATCTCGCCTTCGTATTCGAAGTCGATGCCGTCCATCTCGTCGAGCATGGCCACAGCCTGGCGGACCTTCTCCTGGCGCTCGCCCATCGGATTGCCGAAGGTCGAGTAGCTCATGAAGGCCACCCGCGGCGTATAGCCCAGGGTCTTCACCGCCCGGGCCGCCTCGATGGCGATCTCCACGAGATCCTCGGAGTCCGGCATCTCGGTGACGTTGGTGTCGGCGATGAACAGCGTCCGGCCCTTGGTGAGCACGAGGCTCATGCCGATCACCCGGCCGTCAGGCGCCGGGTCGATCACCCGCAGCACCTCTTCCAGCACCTGATCGTAGGCGCGCGTCACGCCCGTGACCATGCCGTCCGCGTGGCCATGGGCCACCATCGAGGCGGCGAAGGCGTTGCGGTCCTGGTTGATCAGGCGCTGCACGTCGCGGCGCAGGTAGCCCTCTCGCTGCAGGCGCTTGTAGAGGCTCTCGGTGAACTCGGCGTTCCAGTGCGAAAGGCGGGCGTTGATGATCGAGAGATTGGCCTCGGCCGGGTCGATGCCCGCCAGGCGCATGTTCTCGTGCACCAGCTCCTCGCGGCCCACCAGGATCGCCTCGCCCAGGCCGCTGGTCTGGAAGGCGTAGGCGGCGCGGATGACGCTGGGCTCCTCGCCCTCGGCGAAGACGATCTTCTTCCGCGGGCCGGCCAGCACCGCGCCCTGCAGCTTCTGCAGGAAGGCGGCGGTGGGATCGAGACGCTGGGCGAGCGAGGCCCGGTAGGCGTCCATGTCCTCGATCGGTCGGCGGGCCACGCCCGTGTCCATGGCCGCCTGGGCCACGAACGGCGGGATGTACCAGATCAGCCGCGGATCGAACGGAGTGGGGATGATGTACTCGGGCCCGAACTTCAGGGTCGCGCCGTGATAGGCGGCGGCCACCTCGTCCGGCACGTCCTCGCGGGCGAGCTGCGCCAGGGCGTTGGCGCAGGCGATCTTCATCTCCATGTTCACCCGCCGCGCGCGCACGTCGAGGGCGCCGCGGAAGATGTAGGGGAAGCCCAGGACGTTGTTCACCTGGTTCGGGTAGTCGCTGCGGCCCGTGGCGACGATGGCGTCGGGGCGCACGGCGTGCACCTCCTCCGGGGTGATCTCCGGATCGGGGTTGGCCATGGCGAAGATGATCGGCTTGGGCGCCATCTTCTTCACGAGGTCGCCCGAGAGCGCGCCCTTGGCCGACAGGCCGATGAACACGTCCGCGCCCTCGAGGGCGTCCGCCAGGGTCCGCTTGTCAGTGTCCACCGCGTGGGCGGACTTCCACTGGTTCATGTCGTCGGTGCGGCCGCGGTACAGAACGCCCTTGCGGTCGACGGCGATGACGTTCTCGTGCGGCACGCCCATGGCCTTGATCAGCTCGAGCGTCGCGATCCCCGCCGCGCCGGGTCCGTTGAGGACCACCTTGACCGTCTTCAGGTCGCGGCCGGTGATGTGACAGGCGTTGATCAGGCCGGCCGCGGTGATGATCGCCGTGCCGTGCTGGTCGTCGTGGAACACCGGGATGTCGAGGAGCTCCTGGAGCTCGCTCTCGATCCGGAAGCACTCGGGGCTCTTGATGTCCTCGAGGTTGATGCCGCCGTAGGTGATGCCGATGTTCTTGACGACGGTGATGATCTCGTCGGGATCGGTGGCCGAGATCTCGACGTCGATAGCGTCCACGTCGGCGAAGCGCTTGAAGAGAACGCCCTTGCCTTCCATGACCGGCTTGGACGCCAGGGCGCCCAGGTCTCCGAGGCCCAGGATCGCCGTCCCGTTGGACACCACCGCCACCAGGTTGCCCTTGGAGGTATAGTCGTAGGCCGCCTCGGGGTCCTCGGCGATCTTCAGCACGGGAACCGCCACGCCCGGCGAATAGGCGAGCGAGAGGTCTCGCTGCGTCGTCATCGGCTTGGTGGCGGCGATGCCGATTTTCCCGGGACGGGGCAGGCGGTGGAAGCTCAGCGCTTCCTCATCGGTGAAGGTGCGTTTTTCGGCGTCGCTCATGCGCGCGTCGGGACCCCTCGGTTGGGCGCGGCTACAGGAAAGGCGGGCAACCTATAGACCAGCCACGCTACAAACAACCTTCCCTAGGGGAAGAATGGGCCGCGGCAAATCATGCCCTGAAGAAATTTGGCGTCCCGAGGGAACCCGGACGGGGCTCGGCAGTTTCGTTCCTGCAGGGGTGCGGGGGCGTGTAGGGAACATGCCTAATGAGACAAGTCCTTTCCGCCGCCGCGGCGGTCGCCGCGCTTAGCTTCGCCGTGCCGGCGTTCTCCCAGACCACGTCGTCGGAGACCTCGCCGGCCGACCAGCCGCCGCCGGCTGATTCCGTGACCGGCTCCGCGGGCGCGACCACCGGCGCGACTACGGGAACCGACGCAGGGGGCCTGCCCGCTACTGCGCCTGACGCCCCGAGCGCCGGCGCCAACGCCAGCGTCACCGCCGGCATGACCGTCAAGGACAGCACCGGCGCCAGCATCGGCCAGATCGCCGACGTCAAGTCGGACGGCGGCAAGACCATGGCCACCATCCGCATGGGCGCCGAGACCTTCGCCGTGGACGCGGCGAACCTCGGAGTGTCTGGCGGCTCGGCGACGATCAACGCCACCCAGGCCGAGATCCAGCAGATGCTGAAGAAGTAGCCCTCGCGCCAGAGGGACGACGGGAAGGCGGCCGCAGCGACGCGGCCGCCTTTCTCGCGCCCGCTCCTGTCCGGGCGGGCGCTTGACCCCGCGCCCCGGCTCGCGTGAGTGTCCGGCGAAATTTCGCGGAGGGCTCGTGGCCGACGTCATCAAGATCGCCATCGCCGGCGCCCTGGGGCGCATGGGACAGGTCGTGGCCCAGACCCTGGACGGGGACCCGGGCTTCGAACTCGTCGGCCGCTTCGACCGGCCGGGCGCCACGGGCGAGGGCCTGGTTTCAGCGGACGAGGCCATCGCCGCCGCCGACGTGGTGATCGACTTCACCATTGCCGCCGCTTCCGCGGAGCTGGCGCCCAAGGTGGCCGCCGCGGGCAAAGCCCTGGTGATCGGCTCCACCGGCTTCGATGACGCCCAGCTGGCGACCATCGCCGAAGCGGCCAGGGCGGTCCCGCTGGTGCGGGCGGGCAACTTCTCCCTGGGCCTCAACATGCTGATGGGCCTCGTGGCCCGGGCGGCCAAGGCCCTGCCGGCCGAGGCCTGGGACATCGAGGTCGTCGAAGCCCATCACCGGCGCAAGGTGGACGCCCCCTCGGGCGCGGCCCTGATGCTGGGCGCCGCCGCCGCCGAGGGCCGGGGCGTCGCCCTCGGCGAGGTCGGCCGGCGCAGCCGCGAGGGCATCACCGGCGAGCGGCCCACGGGACAGATCGGCTTCGCCGCCATCCGCGGCGGCGGCATCGTCGGCGAGCACAGCGTGATCTTCGCCGCCGAGGACGAGATCCTGACCCTTTCCCATTCGGCCCGGGACCGCAGCCTGTTCGCGCGCGGGGCGCTGGCCGCCGCCCGCTGGGTCTTCGGTCGTCCACCCGGCGAATACGACATGCAGGACGTCCTCGGGATGAAGGACGGCTAGGGCGTGGCCGACCTGCTCGACCTCGACGCCACGGCCATGGCCCAGGCCCTGGGCGCCCGGCGGGTGTCGGCGGTGGAGCTCCTCAAGGCGGCCCTCGTCCGACACGAACGCCCCATCAAGCCGCCGACGCTCTAGGCGATCTGCAGGCCGCTACTTGCTGCCGGTGGAGCCGAAGCCGCCGGCGCCCCGGGCGGTCTCGTCCAGGGTCTCGACCTCGGTCCAGGTCGCCCGGACCACCGGGGCGATCACCAGCTGGGCGATGCGGTCGCCGCGACGGATGTGGAAGTCCTCCTCGCCGAGGTTGGCCAGGATCACCTTCACCTCGCCGCGATAGTCGGCGTCGATCGTGCCCGGCGAGTTCAGGCAGGTGATCCCCGACTTCAGGGCCAGGCCCGAGCGCGGCCGCACCTGGGCTTCGTAGCCAGCCGGAAGGGCGAAGGCAAAGCCGGTGGGCACCGCCTGGCGCGCGCCGGGCTTCAGGGTCAGGGTCTCGCCGTCCACCACCGCAGCGCGCAGGTCCATGCCCGCCGCCTGGGAGGTCTCATAGGCCGGCAGAGGCAGGCCTTCGGCGTGGGGCAGGCGCAGGATCGGGACGGTCGGGGCGGTCACGGGCGAGGGTCCTGGGAAACGTGGTCAGCGATGCGGGCGGCGAGCCTCCGGGCCACCTCGGCCTTGGGCGCCCGTTCCCATCGCTCGATTCCGGCCTTCGAGACTATGGCCACGGCGTTGAGGTCGCCGCCCATGGTCCCCTCAACGGCTACGTCGTTGGCGACGATCCAGTCGCACCCCTTGCGCTCGAGCTTGGCCCTGGCATGGGCCTCGACGTCGTCGGTCTCGGCGGCGAAGCCGACCACGAGGCCGGGCCGCTGGGGTGAGCGGCTGAGGCTCGCCAGGATGTCCGGGTTCTCCACCAGGGTGATGGCGGGCGGCCCGCCCGGCCCCTTCTTGATCTTGCCCGCGCCGACGGTTTCCGGCCGCCAGTCCGCCACAGCCGCCACGCAGACGGCGATATCGGCCGGAAGCGCCGCCTCACAGGCCGCCAGCATCTCGCGGGCGGTCTCCACCTCCACGCGGGACACCCCCGCCGGCGCCGGCAGGGCGACCGGCCCGCTGACCAGGGTCACTTCCGCGCCCAGGTCGGCCAGGGCGCGGGCGATGGCGTAGCCCTGCTTGCCCGAGCTGCGGTTGGTGAGCACCCGCACCGGGTCGATGGGCTCGGCGGTGGGGCCGGCGGTGACGATGGCGCGCCGGCCCGCCAGCGGCCGCGCCGCCGTCCCGGCCAGGGCGTCCTGGATCGCCTGGAAGATCGCCTCGGGCTCGGCCATGCGGCCCGGGCCATATTCGCCGCAGGCCATGGCGCCCTCGTCAGGGCCCACGAACAGCACCCCGTCGGCCTTCAGGGTGGCGACGTTCCGCCGGGTGGCGGGATGTTCCCACATCCGCACGTTCATGGCCGGGGCCATCAGCACCGGCTTGTCCGTGGCCAGGAGCGTCGTGGAGGCGAGGTCGCCGGCCAGGCCGTGCGCGGCCTTGGCCATCAGGTCGGCCGTGGCCGGCGCCACCACCACCAGGTCGGCCGAGCGCGACAGCTGGATGTGGCCCATCTCGGCCTCGTCGGTCAGGGAGAACAGTTCGGAATAGACCTTGTCCTCAGCCAGGGCCGACAGGGACAGCGGCGTTACGAACTGGGCCCCAGCCTGGGTCAGGATCGGCCGCACGCCGATCCCTGCCTTCCGAAGCAGCCGGACAAGTTCGAGGGATTTGTAGGCGGCGATACCGCCGCCGACGATCAGGAGGATCCGCTTCTCGTCCAAGGCTTCGCCGCCCCTTCGCGAAAGAGGGCCTCCATGTAGGGCAAGGCGCCGCCTGCGACAAACCGCCGATGCGGGGGCGGCTACACCCCGCACGCGAAGCCCGAGGGCGGCGCAACTAGGACTCGACAAACCCTCATAGCTATGTTCTCAATTCGTTCCAGCTCGGCTTTGAGGGAGAGGACGGGATGGTTCGGGTGAAGCTCGCGCTGGCGGCCGGCGCCGCCGCCTTGGCGCTTTCCGCATGCGACAACGGCCCTTCGGCGGTGACCCCGCAGGCGGCCGGAAGCCAGATGGCGGCGCCGCAGGAGACGACCGGGGCGCCGACGGCCGCAGACCGCGGTCAGGCGCAGGTCGATCATCGCAACGATCCGGTGGCGCTGGTGGATGGGCGACCTATGTGGTCGGCCACGCGGCGCTATTCCGCCGAGGCCAACGCCCAGCGCGCGTTCGAGCGCAACGGGGCCGACTTCGGCGCCGAGACCCGTGAGGCGTTTGTGCGGAAGGCCCACGCCTTCGTCTCGCGACCGCCCCGGGGCACGCTCACCCTGTCCCGGCCCAACGGCGACACGCTCTTCTACGATCCCAAGGGCAACATCTTCGCCATCGCCACCAAGGACGGGGCGCCGCGGACCATGTTCAAGCCGGATGACGGCGCCGCCTATTGGGAAGAGGTGAAGGCCCGCGAGACGCGCCGGAGCCAGACCCGTCAGGCCAGCCGGGCGGACGCGGACGAGGACGCCTGAAGCCGGGACCCCGCTAGCCCAGGACCAGGCCGGCCAGGAAGGCCGCGCCCGAGACCACAGCGCCCAGGGCGAACCAGAACAGCGGGTGGGCGTCCTCCCGCGGCGGCTCCACCACCACGGCGGTCGGGGCCGGCTGCGTCTGGGCCAGGCGCGCGAGGTTGCGGACCGCGGTCTCGGCCTCGGCGGCGAAACGCCGGACGCGGGTGGCCGGCGACAGCTCCCGGGCGATCCAGCGACGGACCACCGGGTCGGAGGCGGCCCAGATGTCGTGGTCGGGGTCGATGCGGCGGGCCACGCCTTCCACCGTCATCATCGTCTTCTGCAGCAGCACCAGCTCAGGCCGCAGGCGCATGTCGAAGAGGGCGGTGATCTCGAACAGCTGGGTCAGCACCCGGCTCATGGGCACCTCAGCGGCGGCCCGGCCGAAGATCGGCTCGCCCACCGCCCGCAGCGCCTGGGCGAAGGCCGAGACGCTGTGCACCGCCGGCACATAGCCCGCCTCGAAATGCACCCGGGCGATCTGCTCGTAGTCCCGGTTCAGGAAGCCCCAGAGGATTTCGGCCAAGTACCGCCGCTCGGGCGCGCCCAGCCGGCCGATGATGCCGAAGTCCACCGCGGTGATCTGCGCCGGGGCGGCCACGAACAGGTTCCCCTCGTGCAGGTCGGCGTGGAAGACGCCATGGTCCAGGGCCTGGGCCAGGAAGGCGCGGATCAGGTTGTCGGCCAGGGCCTTGCGGTCGAGGGCCGGGTCGGCGAGCACGTCCTCGTCCGACAGCGGCCGGCCCTTGGCCCATTCCATGGTCAGGACGCGCTTGCCGACGCCCTCCCAGACCACCTTGGGCGCGGCCATGTAGCCGTCCTTGGCCATCACCTCGCCGAGTTCGTCGGCGCCCGCCGCCTCCAGGCGCAGGTCCAGCTCCAGCTCGGTGGCGCGGATGACCGTGGCGGCGAAGCCCCTGGGCTCCAGCCGCCGGGCGGGCTTCACCCAGCGGTCGATGAGCCGGGCCGCCAGGTCCAGAACGGCGGAGTCCTCGGCCACCCGCCGGGCGATGGCCGGGCGCAGCACCTTCACCGCCACCCGCCGCCCGTCCAGGAGCACGCCCTCATGCGCCTGGGCGAGGGAGGCCGCGGCCACCGGCTCGCCGAAGCTGGCGAACAGGGCCTCCACCGGCCGCCCGAGGGCATGCTCCACCTCGGCCCGGGCCACCGCTGTGGGGAACGGCGGCAACCGGTCCTTCAGCCTGGAAAGGTCCTCGGCGAACTGCCGGCCGAAAATGTCGGCGCGGGTGGACAGCAGCTGGCCGAGTTTGATGGCCACCGGGCCCAGCCGCTCCAGCGAACGCGCCAGCCGCTCCCCGGGGCGGCCCTGCCGCGCCTGGGGCCCGCAGAACAGCCGCAACATCCGCGCCACGGTCCGCACGCCGGACGAATAGAGGCCGTCCAGTTCGCGCGGCAGCAGGGCGTCGTTGCGGACGAGGGTCCAGCCGGCCCCGACCAGCCGCAGGAAAGCGCCTGGACCCGCCATGCCTCAGATCGCCCGGCCGGTGTGGAGCGCGGCCACGCCCGCCGTGAAATTGGTGTAGCCCACCTGCGAGAAGCCGGCCTCGCGGATCATGGCCGCGAAGGTCTTCTGGTCAGGGAAGCGGCGGATGCTTTCCACCAGGTATTGGTAGCTGTCCCGGTCCTTCGCCACCCAGGCGCCGATCTCGGGGATCACCTTGAAGGAATAGGCGTCATAGGCCTTGCGCAGGGGCTCGGTCACCGGGTGCGAGAATTCCAGGCACAGGAACCGGCCGCCGGGCTTCAGCACCCGCCGGGCCTCGCGCAGGGCGGCCGGGATGTCGGTGACGTTGCGGATGCCGAAACTGATCACATAGGCGTCGGCGCTGGCGTTGGGCACAGGCAGGCGCTGGGCGTCGCCCACGGCCCAGGCGATCTCGGGCTCGAAGCCGCGCTCGCGGCCGGCCATGATCATTTCGGCGTTGTAGTCGATGACGAAGATCTTGGCGTCCTCGCCCCCGCGCCGCTCCTGCACCCGCCGCGCCATCCGGGCGAACCGTCGGGCCATGTCGCCGGTGCCGCCGGCCACATCGAGGATCACCTCCCCCGGCTGCGGATTGAGCCTGGCCGCCACAGCGTCCTTCCAGAGCCGGTGCACCCCCGCGCTCATCAGGTCGTTCATCAGGTCGTAGCGGCGGGCGACGCGATCGAAGACGCCGCGCACCAGGCCTGCCTTTTCGCGGGCGTCCACGTCGCGGAAGCCGAAGGTGGCGGTGGGTCCGGTCATGGCGGCGGTCTTAGCGGCTCAGCCCTCGACGCGCCAGCGATGCCGTGCCAAGCCAGCGGCCATGCCCGAATTGCCCGAAGTCGAGACGGTGCGCGGAGGCCTCGCCCCCGTGCTGGAAGGCCGCCGCCTGGTGCGGGTGGAGGCGCGGCGGCCAGACCTGCGCTTCCCGTTCCCGGGCAACTTCGTCCAGGTGCTGACCGGCGCCACGGTGGTGCGGCTGGAGCGCCGGGCCAAGTACCTGATGGCCCGCCTCGACCGCGAGGACACCCTGGTCATGCACCTCGGCATGAGCGGCCGCTTCGAAATCTCCCGCCCGGACGGCTCAGGAGGCGGGGCGGCCCGCCCCGGGGATTTCCATTACGCCCCCGCCCCGGACCCCAAGCACGCCCATGTGGTGTTCGAGACCGACGAGGGCGTCCGGGTCACCTATTACGACCCGCGCCGGTTCGGCTACATGGCCCTGGTCAACACGGCGACCCTGGAGCTGCATCCCTGGTTTGCGGCCCTGGGGCCTGAACCGCTCTCGGAGGCCTTCGACGCCGCCCGACTGAAGGCCGCCTTCAAGGGGCGCAAACAGGGACCCAAGACCCTGCTGCTCGACCAGCGGATCGTGGCCGGGCTCGGCAACATCTACGTCTGCGAAGCCCTGCACCGGGCGCGGATTTCGCCCTTCAAGCCGGCGGGGAAGATTCCGGCGACGAAGCTCGGGCCGTTGGTGGAGGCGATCCGCGACGTGCTGGCCGAGGCGATCCGGGCGGGCGGCTCCACCTTGCGCGACTACGCCCAGGCGGACGGCGCCCTGGGCTACTTCCAGCACAGCTTCCGGGTCTACGACCGGGAGGGCCGCCCCTGCCCCAACACGGGCTGCCATGGCGTCATCCATCGGCAGGTGCAGGCCGGACGTTCGACCTTCTATTGCCCCGTTTGTCAGAAATAGCGTGGCCGGGATGATCCGCCGCCTGACCGGGGCCCTCGCCGCCCTTGCCGCCACCTTCGCCGTCGCCGCGCCGGCCGGCGCCGAGCCGCCCGTCTGGGTGGTGAGAGACGCCGATTCCGAGATGGTGCTGTTCGGCTCGATCCACGTCCTGCCGCCGGGCCTGGCCTGGAAGCCAGCCGCCCTGGCCGCGGCGCTCGAGACCGCCGACGACCTCTGGTTCGAGCTGCCGCCCGGCCCCGCCACCGAACGGGAGAGCGCCCGCCTCGCCGGCGAGAAGGGCATGCTGCCGCCCGGAGAGTCCCTGTTCGCCCGTCTGGGCCCCGACGACGCCGCCCGCCTCGCCCGGGTGGCCCAGACCTATGGCGCCGATCCGACCGTGCTCGACCGGCTGGAGCCCTGGCTGGCGGAACTGGCCCTGGCGGGCGCCGTCTATGGCAAGGCCGGGGCGGGGATCGACGCTGGGGTCGAGAAGGCGGTGGAGGCCGCCGCCCCTGCGACCGCCGCGCGTCGCGCCTTCGAGACCGTGGCCGAACAGCTGGCGATTTTCGACGAGGCCCCCGAGGCCGAGCAGCTCGCCTCCCTGCGCGAGACGATCCGGGAGATGGAGGCCGACCCCGAGGCCTTCGAGAAGCTGGTGGCGGCCTGGGCGGCCGGCGACGTCGAGCGACTGGAGCGAGAGGCGCTGGAGCCGTTGCGCGAGGCCTCGCCGCTCCTGTTCCGACGCCTCGTGGAGGACCGGAACGCCCGCTGGACCGAGATCCTGCACGCGCGACTAAAGGGCCAGGGCCGCACGGTCGTGGTGGTGGGCATGGGCCATCTGATCGGCGAGGGCGGCGTCCCGGCCCGGCTCCGGGCGCTTGGCTATTCGGTTACGGGGCCGTAAGTCGCTGGAGGCAAGCGGAGGAGGACGCAGCGCCATGAGCTTCGAGACCCTGATCGTCGAAACCCCCAGCGCGGGCGTCACCCTGATCCGGCTCAACCGGCCCGAGGCGCTGAACGCGCTGAACAGCACCCTGCTCGGCGAACTGTCCCTGGCCCTGGACGCGGCCGAGGCGGACGAGGCGGTGCGCTGCCTGGTGATCACCGGCTCGGAGAAGGCCTTCGCCGCCGGCGCCGACATCAAGGAGATGTCGGACAAGACCTACGCCCAGATGTTCTCCCAGGACTTCTTCACCCCGGCGGCCCGGCGGATCGAGCAGTTCCGCAAGCCGATCATCGCTGCGGTGTCGGGCTACGCCCTGGGCGGCGGCTGCGAACTGGCCATGCTCTGCGACTTCATCATCGCCTCCGAGACGGCGAAGTTCGGCCAGCCCGAGATCAACCTGGGCGTCATGCCGGGCATCGGCGGCACCCAGCGCCTGACCCGCTTCGTAGGCAAGTCCAAGGCCATGGACATGATCCTGACCGCCCGGATGATGGACGCCGCCGAGGCCGAGCGCGCCGGGCTGGTCTCGCGGGTGGTCGCCGCCGACAAGCTGCTGGACGAGGCCCTAGCAGCGGCGGCCAGGATCGCCGCGCAGTCGCCGTTGGCCGTGATGATGAACAAGGAGCTGGTCAACACCGCCTACGAAACCACGCTCTCCACGGGCGTCGCCGTGGAACGGCGGCTCTTCCACTCCCTCTTCGCCTTCGAGGACCAGAAGGAAGGGATGGCCGCCTTCGTCGAGAAGCGGAAGCCCGACTTCAAGGGCCGGTAGGCGCGGCCGGACCGGCCTCTGCGCAGAACCTTCGGAGATCAGCTCCAATGGCATTGACCCGGCCGCCGCCCTTGCGTATATCCGCGCCTCCAATTTTGCCCGCCCGGCCGGCTGGTCGGGCGCGACCCGTTTCGAGAGCTTAGACGAATGGCCAATACGCCCGGCGCCAAGAAGGCGGTCCGCAAGATCGCCCGCCGCACCGAAGTCAACACCGCCCGCCGCTCGCGCGTGCGGACCTTCCTGCGCAAGTTCGAAGAGGCCGTGGCCTCGGGCGACGCCGGCGCCGCGAAGGAAGCCTTCGTAAAGGCCCAGTCCGAGCTGATGCGGGCCGTCAGCAAGGGCGTGTTCCACAAGAACACCGGCGCCCGGAAGGTCTCGCGCCTGGCCGCCCGGCTGAAGAAGCTGTCGGCCGCCTAAGGTCCGCGCCGGAGGGCTGAAAGGCCTGCCGATCCTGCTGGATTTTTCGAAACAGCGTCCCGCCTGGGGCGCTGTTTTTTCATGCCGCGATCACCTCTTCGCGAGGCATTTTCTGAACCGCGGTTCGTCCGCCGCGGGCGACGCCGCGACATATGTTCCCAGTCTCTGAAGCCGTTTTTTGAGCTTTCCCTTGGCCGCAAAAGGCCTGGCTGTGAGTCAACCGAAATATCCGTCGACAGGGCGAAGAATCACCGTTGACCGGGCACGGCCCCCGACTAGTCTCAGCGGTCTTACAGGCGTCTTTTATTGATCTCGCGACCACAGCGGGACGCCGGCGGAGCACATGTGTTCCCCGGATAAGAGCTTGTGTGTGTTGAAAAATCCGGTCGTTCGGGGGTTCGGGGCCCGGGCGTCGGCGTCGATGTTCGATGGGGTTGTGCGGGATGACGAGCAGGGGGGCTGCGGGAGCAATGGCAGGCGCGCCGGCGGGGGCCGTGTGGACGAAAACCTGCCAGGTCCTGAAGCACGAGTTGGGAGAAGCCACGTTCGGATCGTGGCTCGGTCAGGCTGCGCTGCGCGAATTCGGTGACGAGGTCTGCGTCGTCGCCGCCACGGGCGTCGCCCGGGACTGGATCCGCCGCCACGCCTGGCGCCGGATCGGTGAACTCTGGGCGCAGAACGACCCTCTGGGCCGGCGTCTGGATCTGAAGTCGAGGATGGAGGTCGAATCCGCCGGCATGGCCGCCCATACGCCCATCCCCGCGCCCGCCGCGGCCAACGCCGAAGCCGCCCCTCAGGTGTTCGAGGTCGAGGCTGAGGCCGCCGCGCCCGTGGCCGCCCGCCAGGGCCGCCTCCAGGGCCTTCAGGAGCGCTTCTCGTTCGACACCTTCGTGTCGGGCCCGGCCAACGAATTCGCCTTCGCCGTGGCCCGTCGCGTGGCCTCCTGGTCGGACGGCCACTTCAACCCCGTGCTCTTCCACGGCCCCTACGGCTTCGGGAAAACCCACCTGCTGAACGCCCTGGCCTGGGAGGCCATGCGCAGCGCCCCTGGCAAGCGCGTGGTCTATCTGACCGCCGAGCGTTTCACCTCCACCTTCGTCAAGGCGATCCAGGACCGTCAGACCCAGGCTTTCAAGGATGACCTGCGCAACGCCGACCTGCTGCTGATCGACGACGTTCACTTCGTGGCCGGCAAGACCCAGACCCAGGAAGAGCTGTTCCACACGCTCATCGCCCTGGTGGAGGACGGCCGCCGGGTGGTGCTCACCGCCGACCGCTCGCCCACCGAGCTGTCCGAGATGGAGCCGCGCCTGCGCTCGCACCTGCAGGCGGGCCTCGTCTGCGGCATCGAGCCGGCTGACCGCAACCTTCGCCTGGGCATCCTGGAGCGCAAGCTGCAGACCTTGGCCGCCCAGGGTCGCTTCGTGCCCTCGGCCCGGCCCGAGGTGCTGCAGTTCCTGGCCGACCGCTTCACCGACAGCGTGCGCGAGCTGGAGGGAGCCCTGAACACCCTGGTGGCCCGGGTGGGCGGCGACATCGCCCGCCTGACCCTGGACGAAGCCCAGAGCATCCTGCGGCCGCACCTGTCGGTCACCGAGCGCAAGGTGACCGTGGACATGATCCAGAAGGCCGTGGCCGAACACTACGCCCTCAAGCAAGCCGACCTGATCTCCGAGCGCCGCGCCCGCGCCGTCGCCCGGCCGCGTCAGGTGGCCATGTGGCTGGCCAAGCAGATCACCACGCGCTCCCTGCCCGACATCGGCCGCCGCTTCGGCGGGCGCGACCACACCACCGTGCTGCACGCCGTGCGGCGGATCGAGGCCCTCAAGGCCGAGGACCCGGCCATCGCCCGCGACATCGACGTGCTGCTGCGCAAGCTGCGCGGCTGACGCCCTCTTGGAGAGAGACGGAAGAGCCCGCCGGCGACGGCGGGCTTTTTCTTTGTGTCAGGGCCGCGCTGCACTCCTGCCGGGAAAGGGCAGGATGTTCCATGGAGGCCCCCGCGGGGGCCGCCCTGGCCGCCCAGGAGGCCGCCCGGCGCACCCCGGGCCTGGGACCTAGCCCTGAAGCCCGGCGGCCCGCTACGGCCTCCCCAAGGCCCTGACGGCCTGACCCACGAAAAAGGCGGCCGGATCGCTCCGGCCGCCTTCTCAACTCCAGACGGGATGCGGTCGCTTACGCGTCCGCGGCCTCCTCGGCCTTCTCGTCCTTCTTCGACAGGTCCTCGCCGGTCTCCTGGTCCACGACCTTCATGGAGAGGCGGGTCTTGCCGCGGTCGTCGAAGCCCAGGAGCTTGACCTTCACGGTCTGGCCTTCCTGCAGCACGTCCGAGACCTTGTTCACGCGCTCGTTGGAGATCTGGCTCACGTGAACCAGGCCGTCCTTGGCGCCGAAGAAGTTCACGAAGGCGCCGAAGTCGACGATCTTCACGACCTTGCCGGTGTAGATCGCGCCGACCTCGGGTTCCGAGGCGATCGACTTGATCCAGTCCTTGGCGGCGTCGATCTTGGCCTGCTCGGCGGCCGCGATCTTGATCGTGCCGTCCTCGCCGATGTCGATTTTGGCGCCGGTCTTCTCGACGATCTCGCGGATCACCTTGCCGCCCGAGCCGATCACTTCCCGGATCTTGTCGACCGGGATCTTGATGGTCTCGATCTTCGGCGCGAACTCGCCCAGTTCGGCGCGCGGTGCCGTCATGGCCTTGTTCATTTCACCGAGGATGTGGTGACGACCGGCCTTCGCCTGCTCGAGGGCCTTCTTCATGATCTCTTCGGTGATGCCGGCGATCTTGATGTCCATCTGCAGGGACGTGATGCCGTCGGCGGTGCCGGCCACCTTGAAGTCCATGTCGCCGAGGTGGTCCTCGTCGCCCAGGATGTCCGAGAGAACCGCGAAGCCGTCGTTCTCGAGGATCAGGCCCATGGCGATGCCCGACACCGGCTTCTTCAGCGGAACGCCAGCATCCATCAGCGCCAGCGACGAGCCGCAGACCGTGGCCATCGAGGACGAGCCGTTGGACTCGAAGATCTCCGACACGATGCGGATCGTGTAGGGGAACTCTTCGTAGGACGGCAGCATCGGACGGATCGCCCGCCAGGCGAGTTTGCCGTGGCCCACTTCACGCCGGCCCGGCGCGCCCATGCGGCCCGTCTCGCCCACCGAGAACGGCGGGAAGTTGTAGTGCAGCATGAACTTCTCGAAGTACTTGCCTTCGAGGGCGTCGATCAGCTGCTCGTCATCGCCGGTGCCCAGGGTGGCCACGCAGAGGGCCTGGGTCTCGCCGCGGGTGAACAGCGCCGAACCGTGGGCCCGGGGCAGCACGCCCACTTCCGAGACGATCGGGCGGACCTGATCCACCGAACGGCCGTCGATGCGCTTGCCGGTCTCGAGGATCGAGCGGCGCACGATGTCGGCTTCCAGCTCCTTGAAGACGCCGATCAGCTTCAGCGGATCGATGCCCTCAGGATTGGCGTCCGACTTGGCGAAGGTGGCGACCGCCTTCTCCTTGGCAGCGGCCAGGGCGGCCACGCGCTCGGACTTCTTGGTGATCTGGTAGGCGGCCCGCAGGTCGTCGCCGATCACGTCCTTCACCTGGGCCTTGAGGGCGTCGGTGTCTTCCGGTTCGAACTCGAAGGGGTCCTTGGCCGCATGTTCGGCCAGCTCGATGATCGCATCGATCACCGGCTGCATGCTCTTGTGAGCGAAGGTCACGCCGCCCAGGACCACCTCTTCCGAGAGCTCCTGGATTTCGGATTCGACCATCATCACCGCTTCGGCCGTGCCGGCGACGACGAGGTCCATGGCGCTCTCCTTCTGCTCGTCGAGCGTCGGATTGAGCACATATTCGCCGTTCACATAGCCAACGCGGGCGGCGCCGATCGGGCCCATGAACGGGGCGCCCGAGAGCACCAGGGCGGCCGAGGCGGCTACCATGGCGACGATGTCGGGATCGTTCTCGAGGTCATGCGCCAGGACGGTGCAGACGACCTGGACCTCGTTCTTGAAGCCCTTCACGAACAGCGGGCGGATCGGACGGTCGATCAGGCGGCTGGTGAGGGTTTCCTTCTGAGAGGGCGCACCCTCGCGGCGGGGGAAGCTGCCGGGGATCTTGCCGGCGGCGTAGAACTTCTCCTGGTAGTTCACGGTCAGGGGGAAGAAGTCCTGACCCGGCTTGGCGCTCTTGGCGTAGACCGCGGTGGCCAGCACCATGGTCTCGCCATAGGTGGCGAGGACGGCGCCGTCGGCCTGGCGGGCCATGCGGCCGGTTTCGAGCGTGAGGGTCTTGCCCCCCCACTCGATCGTCTTGCGCTTGATATCGAACATTTTGGCTTCTTTCTCATCCCGCGGGCGTATTCCCGGCGGGGGCGGACAGGGCGTCGGACTTCCGAAATCCTCTCCAGTCAAACAGGCGGGGCGAGGATTTCGGATCGAACCCTCACGGACGAAAAGGGCGCCCGGCCTCCGGGCCGCCCTGGTCCGTCACGAACTCCTCCGGCCTGTCGCGGAGGCGTGACGGTAAAAACATAGGTCGAGGGCCCGCCGGCGAACCGGTGGGCCCTCGATGGAACCAACTAGCGGCGCAGACCCAGCTTCTCGATCAGGGCCTGATAGCGGGCCTGGTCGGCCTTCTTCAGGTGGTCGAGGAGCGAGCGGCGCTGCGAAACCAGCTTCAGCAGGCCGCGGCGCGAGTGATTGTCCTTCTTGTGCGTCTTGAAGTGCTCGGTGAGGTTCGCAATCCGCTCGGACAGGATCGCCACCTGGACTTCGGCGCTGCCCGTGTCCGCTTCGCCGCGGGCATGGGCCTTGATGAGTTCGGCCTTGCGTTCAGCCGTGATCGACATCGGGTTTCTCCGCTCTGGGTCAAAGATTGAAGACACGCGAGGGTTCGAGCCGTCCCGCGCGCATCTCGCAGAGCGCCACAACCGACCCGCCCGCCATGGCCGAAACAGTGCGTTCACCCGGCCGGAGCCGGGCCTTTACCGCTTCCACCTGTCGGGGAACGAGAACGATCGATCGTCCCTGCTTCAATCTGAAGGCGTCTTCGTCGGTCACGGCCAGCGCCGGGATGTCGTCCAGCGCGGTCTCGACCGGAAGCAGGGCCTCCGATTGGCGAGCCTTATGCCCCAAATCTTCAAGAATATCCAGCGTGACGGCGTTCTCCTCGGTGAACGCCCCCACGCGGGTCCGGCGCAGGGCGCTCACATGGCCGCAGGCGCCCAGCATCTCGGCGAGGTCGCGGACGATGGCCCGCACATAGGTGCCCTTGCCGCACTCGACCTCGATGGTGACGTGATCGGGGTCCGGCGCGGCCGTGACCTTGGCTGAATGTATCACCACCGGCCGCGGCTCCAGCTCCACCTGCTCGCCGGCGCGCGCCAGGTCATAGGCGCGCTCGCCGTCCACCTTGATGGCCGAGAAGGCCGGCGGGACCTGCAGGATCTCGCCCACGAAGCGCGGCAGGGCGGCCTCCACCTCGGCCACGGTCGGCCGCACGTCCGAAGTGGCCAGCGTCGCGCCCTCGCGGTCGTAGGTGGCCGTGGTCCGTCCCCATTCGATGGTGAAGCGGTAGGCCTTGTCCGCGTCCATCAGGAACGGGACCGTCTTGGTCGCCTCGCCGAGGGCGATCGGCAGGACCCCGGTGGCCAGCGGGTCCAGGGTGCCGGCGTGGCCCGCCTTCTGGGCGTCGAAAATCCGCCGCACCCGGCTCACCGCATGGGTCGAGCCGAGGTCGTAGGGCTTGTCCAGATTGAGCCAGCCCGAAATGGCCTGGCCGCGCTTGCGCCGCGCCATCAGTCCTCGTCCTTCCAGGAATCCGACGGCGGCTGCGGCGAAAGGTCCTGCCGCACCCGCGGGTCGTCGAACAGCTTCGCCATCCGCGCCGCCTCGTTGAAGCTCTCGTCGTGGCGGAAGTGCAGCTCGGGTGTGAACCGCAGGTCGATCATCCGCCCGAGATGGCCGCGGATGAACCGGGCGTGCCGGTTCAGCGCCTTCACCACCTCGGCGGCGTTCTCGCCGCCAAGAGGCTCCACGAAGGCGGTGGCGTGGCGCAGGTCGGGATTGACCCGCACCTCGGTGACCGTGACCGACACGCCGGCCAGGACGGGGTCGTTGATCTCTTCCTCGCGGAAGATCTCCACGAGGGCGTGGCGCACCAGTTCGCCGGCGCGGAGCTGGCGCTGCGAGGGACCCTGCGGTCCGCCGCGGCCTTTGGCTTGGGGGCGTTTCATGTGTTCAAAACCTTTTGGCCTGAGGGGCGGGTCGGACGCCCCCTGCAGGCGAAGGGCGCGCTTCTAGGCGCGCGGAACGCGCAAGTCCAGCGTCAGGCGCCCGTTCAGGCCTTGAAGCAGGCGCAGGCGATGACCCCTGTTCGGCCGCCCTGGTGTCGCCGTCCTCCCGCGGATTGATGGTCAGCACGGAATGGGTGCGGCCTGACGCACTCAGACCCGAAGCTCGAAATCCTTCACCTCGCCCTCGAAGCCCGAGAGCCGCCAGCGGTCGTCGGGCCCCTTGGTGAAGTAGAGCAGGCAGGGCCCGCCCTTGCTGCGGGTGGCGCAGATCCGGCCATCGTCCAGGGGCTTGAGCATCTGGGAGATGGCCACGGCGCCCGGGATCTTGGTCCGCGGCGTGTAGCCGTAGTGCTCGGCCACGGCGCGGAAGACCTCGGGCTGCACCAGGGCTTCGCCGGCCAGCTCCGCCAGGCTCGGGGCCAGGAGGGCGGCCAGGTCGCCCAGGCGCTTGTCCTTCGAACCCTCGGCGACGAGCCGCCGCTCGATCTCGGCCTTGAGCGCCTCGCGGTCCACATGGGCGTCGAAGGCGGCCTGGTCGTTGTCGCGGATGGAAATCAGCAGGGCATGGACGTCGCTGGCCGCATCCAGCTTCCGCACCGAGGCGCATGAGGCCAGGACCAGGGCGAGCAGGCTCAGGATGACGATACGCACGCGGACCTCCGGGTTCGGCTTCCCCTGACATAACTCGTCAGGGCGCCACAAGACGCCGCCTTCGCTGAACGACGCCTGGCCCGGCTCGCGCCTTCCCAGAACGAAAAAGCCCCGGAGAGATCCCCGGGGCTTGTCCGTCTCTGGTCGGCTAGAGCGAGCGCTTGACCTCTTCGAGGTTGAAGCACTCGATGGTGTCGCCGGCCTTGATGTCCTGGAAGCCTTCGAAGGCCATGCCGCACTCCTGGCCGGCCGGCACCTCGTTGACCTCGTCCTTGAAGCGCTTGAGCGTCTTAAGGACGCCCAGCTCCAGGATGACCACGCCGTCGCGGATGATCCGGACGCGCGCGCCCTTGCGGACCACGCCTTCCGACACCCGACAGCCGGCCACGCGGCCCACCTTGGTGATGTCGAAGGCCTGCAGCACCTCGGCGTTGCCCAGGAAGGTTTCGCGCTGGATTGGCGCCAGCATGCCCGAGAGCACGCCTTTGATGTCGTCGATCAGGTCGTAGATGATCGCGTAGTAGCGGATCTCGACGCCCTCGCGCTCGGCCAGGTCGCGGGCCTGCTTCGAGGCGCGGACGTTGAAGCCGAGGATCGGCGCGCCGGCGCCCTTGGCCAGCAGCACGTCCGACTCGTTGATGGCGCCGGCGCCCGACAGGATGACCCGCGCACGGACCTCGTCGGTGGCCAGCTTCTCCAGCGAGCCCACGATGGCTTCCGCCGAGCCCTGCACGTCGGCCTTGATGATGACCGGCAGCTCCGAGACCTTCTTGTCGGCCAGCTTGGCCATCATGTCGGCCAGCGAGGCGGAGGCGACCGGCGCGCCGGCCTTCTCGCGCTTCACACGCTGACGGTACTCGGTCAGCTCGCGGGCGCGGGCCTCGTTCTCCACCACGGCGAAGGGCTCGCCCGGATCGGGCGTGCCGTCCAGGCCGAGGATCTCCACCGGCGTGGAGGGCGTAGCCTCCTGAAGCTGCTCGTCACGCTCGTTGAGGAGCGCGCGGACGCGGCCCCAGCTCGAGCCGGCGACGACGATGTCGCCGCGCTTCAGCGTGCCGCGCTTCACCAGCACGGTGGCCACGGCGCCGCGGCCCTTGTCGAGCTTGGCCTCGATGACCACGCCGTCCGCGGTGCGGTCGGGGTTGGCCTTCAGGTCCAGCAGCTCGGCCTGCAGCAGGATCGCCTCGATGAGGTTGTCCAGGCCCATCTTCTGGGTGGCCGAGACCTCGACCACCTGGGTGTCGCCGCCCAGGCTTTCCACGACGATCTCGTGCTGCAGCAGCTCGTTGATCACCCGGGTCGGATCGGCGTCCGGCTTATCGATCTTGTTGATCGCCACGATGATCGGCGCGCCGGCGGCCTTGGCGTGCTGAATGGCTTCCACAGTCTGGGGCATGACGCCGTCGTCCGCCGCCACCACCAGGATGACGATGTCGGTGACATTGGCCCCGCGCATCCGCATGGCCGAGAAGGCGGCGTGGCCGGGCGTGTCCAGGAAGGTCACGCGCTGGCCGTTCTCCAGGCGAACCTGGTAGGCGCCGATGTGCTGCGTGATGCCGCCGTGCTCGCCCGACACCACGTCGGTGCTCCGCAGGGCGTCGAGCAGGCTGGTCTTGCCGTGGTCGACGTGGCCCATGACGGTGACCACCGGGGGCCGGGGTTCCAGATGATCGTCGTTGTCGTCGGCGGTGATGAAGCCCTCTTCGACGTCGGCCTCCGAGACGCGCTTCACGGTGTGGCCGAATTCGGTGGCCACCAGCTCGGCGGTGTCGCTGTCGATGACGTCGTTGATCTTCAGCATCACGCCCTGACGCATCAGGAACTTGATGACCTCGACGCCGCGGGTCGCCATCCGGTTGGCGAGTTCGCCCACGGTGATGACATCGGGGATCACGACCTCGCGGGAAACGCGGGCCTGCTCCTGCTGCCCGCCCTTGCGCTTCTCGCGCTCACGCTCACGGGCGCGGCGCACCGAGGCGAGCGAGCGCATCCGTTCGGCGCCGTCGGCGTCCCCGGCCACAGCCTGGATCGTCAGGCGGCCTTCACGGCGGCTGGGCGCGCCCTTGGCGCGGCTGATGGCGCCCTTGCCCAGATCGTTGGCGCGACGCCGGTCGTCCTCGTCCCGGCGGTCCATGACCGAGCCGCCGCTACGCGGCG
>Ga0065721_10049194_pt1 | contig 42289 bp, 31 predicted proteins | sample Mesricmetagenome_FD_59108 | JGI IMG/M metagenome (GOLD analysis project Ga0065721, IMG submission 59108) | Mesophilic microbial community from rice straw/compost enrichment Sample: eDNA_1 v2 (version 2) | ecosystem: Engineered > Solid waste > Grass > Composting > Bioreactor | place: USA: Davis... | reverse complement strand
CGATTTATTTCCGCGCTTGTGTGTTCGGCGCGAGGGCGCACCGAACGGCAGCCGGGGCGGCTGCGGTCCCCATCAGAATCTACAACCAAATGCGACGGTGAAAAAAACGCCGTGGCAGGGCTGAGGAATCTGGAACAACTGAAGGGTTGATCCCAGTTACCTCTGCGTTCTTTGCGATCTTTGCGGTTCAAATTTCGGGAAGGGGAGCGCGTCCCGCCCCGGGCGCAGCAGATTGCGCCTCGCGATCTGCATTTGAAGGACGTGAAGCTTCCATTGCCGCTCGATTTATTTGCGCGCCTGTGTGTTCGGCGCGAGGGCGCACCGAACGGCAGCCGGGGCGGCTGCGGTCCGCATCAGAATCTACAACCGAATGCGACGGTGAAAAAACGCCGTGGCAGTGCTGAGGAATCTGGAACAACTGAAGGGTTGATCCCAGTTAACTCTGCGTTCTTTGCGATCTTTGCGGTTCAAATTCCGGGAAGGGGAGCGCGTCCCGCCTCGGACGCAGCAGATTGCGCCTCGCGATCTGCATTTGAAGGACGTGAAGCTTCCATTGCCGCTCGATTTGTTTCTGCGCCTGTGTGTTCGGTGCGAGGGCGCACCGAACGGCAGCCGGGGCGGCTGCGGTCCCCATCAGGCGCCGGGTGGAAGATCGGGGATCGAATTGAATCGAATCCGCGTTTGCCCTGACTGCGTTCTTGCGCCTAAAGTCCGTCATGAATTGTTCGGCGCGCCGCCTGTTCGATGACGCGCGGTCCTGTGTTGCCGCGACGATTCGTTTTTGCTGACCGCAGATTCAATCCTCTAAAGACTATGAAACGTTACGGCTGGCTTGCCCTGGTGCTCGGTGTGGGAATCGGATTCGCAACAACTCCGGTGTCAATGACCGTGACCGCGGCGGAGAGTGCGGATTCATACGCGAACGAAACGCCCCAGGAACGCGACGCGCGCATGCAATGGTGGCGTGAAGCCCGGTTCGGCATGTTCATTCATTGGGGCGTCTATGCCGTGCCCGCCGGAACGTATCAGGATCGCCGGATCAACGGGATCGGCGAATGGATCATGCACAACGCGAAAATTCCCGTGGAGACGTATCGATCCTACTCTCGCGATTTCACGGCGGCGCGATACGACGCCGATGAATGGGTGCGGCTGGCGAAGGAGGCCGGCATGAAATACATCATCATCACCACCAAGCATCACGACGGTTTCGCGTTGTTTGACACCAGGGCGTCGGATTGGAACGTCGTCCAGTCCTCGCCTTACGGGCGCGACCTGATCAAACCATTGGCAGATGCCTGTCGGCGGCACGGCATCCGGCTCGGATTTTATTATTCGCAGGCGCAAGACTGGGTGAACGGCGGCTCGGCGGCGGGCGGCAAATGGGATCCCGCGCAGGAACGCAGCATGGACGATTACATCGATCGCGTAGCCGTTCCGCAGATGCGCGAGTTACTGTCGAATTACGGCGAGTTTCCTGCCGTGCTGTGGTGGGACACGCCCATCGACATGAACCGCGAGCGCGCGGAAAAGCTGATCGCGTTGCTGAAGCTGCGCCCGGGCATCATTCACAACAATCGCCTCGGCGGAGGTTTCCTGGGCGACACCGAGACGCCCGAGCAATACATCCCGTCCACCGGCTTCCGCGACCGCGATTGGGAGACGTGCATGACCATAAATGACACGTGGGGATTCAAGAGCTACGATCACGACTGGAAGAGCACCGAGACACTTGTTCGGAACCTGGTCGATATCGCCAGCAAGGGCGGCAATTACCTGCTGAACGTCGGACCCACTGCCGATGGCGTGATCCCGGCGGCCTCCGTCGAGCGTTTGAAGGAAGTGGGCGCCTGGATGAAAGCCAACGGCGAAGCGATCTACGCCACGACCGCGAGTCCGTTCCGTCGGCTCAGCTGGGGGCGATGCACCACGTGCCGGGCAGGGGAGGAAACGATTTTGTACCTGCACGTCTTCGACTGGCCCAAGGATGGGCGACTGACGGTTCGGGGATTGAAGAACGACGTCGTGTCGGCGCGATTGCTCGTGAACGGCGGTTCGGTCAAGTGGAAGCGGATTGATAGCGAGGTTGAACTGGAATTGCCGGCGGACGCGCCGGACCGGATTTCATCGACGGTTGTGTTGCGCATCAAGGGTGCGCCGGATGTTGAGCCGATGGTAGTTGCGCAGAACGCCGATGGTTCGATTCGGTTGAATGCCGCGGACGCGGAGTTGGAAGGGCGGGAGGTTCGCTACGAGGCCGACAAGGATTGCCTGGGATACTGGACTCGCGCCGGGGACGTCGTTGCGTGGGAAGTTGGGTTGAATCGTTCCGGACGTTATCGGGTAGAGATGGAGATCGCATCAACTGCCAGCAGTCAGTTTGAGATTGTGGCCGCCGATGGTGTATCCCTACGAGGAACCGTGCCAAACACGGGCGGCTATGAGGCGTTCAAGCGGATTGAGTTGCCGGAAACCGTGGAGCTTTCCAAACCCGGCCAGTTGCGTTTCCGCGTTAAACCCGTGGCCAACGACTGGAAACCAATCAATCTGAAATCGGTCACCCTGACGCCGGTTTCGCAATGAAGCGATGAATCGGGGGGCGGTGACTTTTGCGAGCGAGTCGGGTTCAGTAATTGAGCAGCCATGAGTGATCGTAAAACAACTTCAATGGGTCGCTACCTTGTAAGCTTTGGCATTGTTACATCCGGCTGGCTTGTTCTCTCTTTTGCTTTGAGCCTGAAGCTCGCGAACGCCGAGGACAATCCAGACATGATGGCAGCAACCCCGTGGCCACTCAAGGTGGCGTCTGCAATTGCATTCTTCCCCATGCGATATCTCCAACATTGGGATCATTCTCGCATGATCTGGGTGGTTGTTGGAATGTTGGTGAACGCTATTTTCTGGGGGCTGCTTTTCAGCCTGTTGATTAGGCTTGCGAGAACAGTTGCTGCAAAATGACAGCGCGAGCCTGTGTCGAGATTGAAATTATCAAGTAGGCGGCTCTCAAACCGTGATTTCTCAGTTTTGATATTTCAAATTCCTGTGTCGCCCGGACAAGTTGTTCGTAACGAATGGATGAACCGAGGCATGCCGAAATGATGAGCTTGCAGGTGATACAGGTGATTTTGACTGGAAAAGTGGAAAAGGGGTGCGCTTGCGACGGCAGACGGGTAAAAGAAACACGCCAACTTCGAGCAACCAGCGCAATCATGAAAACCAAGTCATCGTCAACACTCCTGGCCGGATTGATTCTTTTATCACTGGCTGAAGGGTTTCCAACAGCGGCGCAGACCAATTCCAATAACGGCGCCTCGGCATCAGCGTCTGCGGTCACCGGTCCGAAGATCACCATCGTGTCCAGTCTGGAGAAACCGACGACTGTTCGGCGGCTTGATGAAAAGGATTTCGCCGGTTACCTGCTCGTCTATTTCAAAGACCAGACCCATTCGGGTCACATGGCCGTCAGTCGTGATGGTTTTACTTTTTACGATTTGAACGGAGGCCGTCCGATTTTCGACGGAACCCAGCTGGCCGAACAGAAAGGGGTCCGTGACCCGCACATCACCCGCGGGCCCGACGGCGCGTTTTATCTGGCGATGACGGATCTGCACATTTCCGGCCAGAGGATGGGCTATCGCACGAATCAATGGCAACGGCCCGCTGAAAAGTATGGATGGGGCAACAATCGCGCGCTGGTGCTCATGAAGTCGTATGATCTGGTTCATTGGACCCATTCCGACTTTCGCGTGGACACTGCGTTTCCGGAACTGGGTGACATCGATTGTTCCTGGGCGCCGCAGACGGTATATGATGAGGCAGCCGGGAAGATGATGATCTACTTCACCATCCGGTACAACAACAAGAACGCGAATCTGTACTGGTCCTACACTGATGACGCTTTCACGAAACTCGAAACGAAACCGGAGATGATTCCGGGAATCGGCGGGATAGATGGCGACATCATCAAGGTGGGTGACAAGTTTCATCTCCATTACGTCGCCGACGCGAAGATTCGCTACGCTGTTTCCGACAAGATCACTCAGGGATATCAAGTCAGTCCGCAGCGCATCGATCCGAACACGGTGGCCACAGAAGCGCCCAACGTTTTCAAACGCCTCGGAACCGACACTTACGTTCTCATGTATGACGTCTATGGAGCGCGGCCCAACAACATGGGCTTCAGTGAGACGAAGGATTTCATCACTTACAGCCACATCGGCCGTTTCAACGAAGGCGTGATGAAGACCGTCGGCTTCGAGCGTCCGAAGCATGGCGCTGTCACCCATCTCACTGCGGACGAACTGAAGGCTGTGGCAGCATTCTGGAATGTGGAATTGAAATAGCGGCTTCGATTTTGCGGCGGTGCTGGCGGTGTCGTAGCGCAGGCGTCCACGCCTGCGGGTTTTGCAGCGTCTCGCTGCCAGTGCCAGTGTTTGAAACGCACCGGGATGGTGCCTGAATCCGCAACCGGGACGTCTGCGCTACACGTTTTGGCCTTTGAAGTTTTCTTCTTCCTTACCTTCGTTCCCTTCTGTCCAAACCAGACGTCGCGCTTGCGTCGGCGGGACGGAATCACATCTCGAAAAATTTTCGGAGCCGATCGATAAATGTTTCCCGGTAGTTCGCCTGGGTGGCTTTGAGAATTCGCGTTTCTATGTTTTTGGCGATGAGACCTTCGTTTTCCATCTGCCGCTGCGCCAGCAGTTCGCTGAGCTTGTTCAGCAGTTCGGGATTGGATTTCAGACTTTTTGCCACCACCGGTTTTTCGATTTCCACCACTTCACAATCCCGGGTCGCAATCACCGTGGCGCTGCGTTTTTCCCCTGTGAGCAGCGACATCTCGCCGAAACAATCGCCCGAACTCAACGACGCGACCTGAGTGAAAACGCCGTTGCGTTCCACAGTCACGCTAGCCTGGCCTTCCACCAGAATGAACATCGATTCGCCGTCCTGGCCCTGTTCGATGAGCTTTTCGCCCTGACCGAAATGAACGATGCGTCCGCGCGGCAGCAACGCGTCCAGCTCCGCGTCGGAAAGGCATTTGAACAATTGTTGCTGGCGGAGAATGCCGCGGGCCGCGGTCTGCATTTCCAGTTCCCGCGAACGCGACGGCCGCTCCAGCCGGACCGTGCGGATTGGGAGCGCGATTTTGATTCCGTGCCGCCGCAAACCATACCAGACGTTCGTCCGAACAGCGTCGATCACATCATTGAAAATCGCGTTGTCGTTGATCCAGAACTGGATTTCGTACTCGGCATAGTATTCGCGAAAATTCTTGAGAAAGGTGCGAATCCGCGGCTCGGGCAGGACGCCTTTTGCATTCGCCGTCGCGTGATGAAGCACTTCCTTCACCCGCGATGGCGGTGCGGCGTAGTCGATCGGAATCGAAATGCGCAGCGAGTGCAGGGAGTCCGGATAGTGATAATTGACGATCGTTTGCCGGACGAGTTCGCGATTTGGAATATCCAGATAAACAGCGTCGCGGGTTCGCAGCCGTGTTGCGCGCCAGTTGATTTCCATCACCTGCGCGCGATGCTCGTTCACCTGAAGCCAGTCGCCGGCTTTGAAAGGCTGTTCAAAATGAATTGCAAAGCCGGCAATGATGTTGCCCAGCAGGTCCTGCAAGGCGAGACCGAGGATGATGGCCGCGATGCCGGACCCGGCCAGCAGACCCGGAATTTTGACCTCATACAAACCGCGCAGCACGATCAGAATGGCGACAATGAAAATGGCCAGCGCGGTGGCGTCGCTCACGAGTTTGGGAACCTTGGATTGCCGGCGTTGACTGAACCGGACTTCCCAAACGTAACGTTTGATGAGGGCGTTGATAAAAAACGGCGAGGTGAGGATAACCACGGCCAGGATTTCGGTGAGAAAAGTCCAGTCCAGTTCCAGCAGCGTGGCCGGCGCCCAGACGGCGAGAGCCAGGGCGAACACGTGATACATCACGCCGAGTTCAACGCGCTGCAGCCGTTTCAAACGTCGCCCGAGCAGGACCATCAGGCAGTAAAGCCCCGGGACAGAAAGCAGCAGCAGAACGTTTTTCGAGACTGCGGTTAGTTCGGGCATGGGGCGAGAGACTATTGAAAAGCCTGACCTTCCACAACTGGCGCGGAAGATTTCATGAGCAGTTCAGGTCGTGCATTGTGAACGGATGATTGGTTCGATAGAGTCCGTCCGTGAACTTGTTCCGGCTGTTTGTTTCGAGTTTCGTGTTCATTGCCTGTTGTTTTCAGGTGCGGACAGCGAACGCGGCTGGAATTGAGCGGCTGCGTCACGACGCTTACGTCTGGCAGCGGGTTTGGAATGAGCCGGTGCGGAAGGCAGTGGTGGCGCATGGAACAAACTTTTCCGAATTGATCGCGCTGCACACGGAGGTTGCCTGGAAGAACGGGCGGCCTGACGTGGTGCGTGTTCCCATCCACTGGCCTGCGCTGACGAACTGCGGAAGTTCCATCGGTCTCGCGCTGCGCATCGGTCCGTTCAGCGGTCCTTTCGCGACGAATGATTCCATCGTGATGATGCTCTCGAAACTCGCGTCGGCGATGGTTGTCGAGGCGAAGACGAATGGCGTTGAGCTGCGGGAGTTGCAACTGGATTTCGACTGCGCGGAATCGAAGCTTGAGGGTTACCGGCTCTGGGTGCAAAGCGTTCAGCAGGCCATTGCGCCCGTGCCGCTCACAATTACGACGCTGCCCAGCTGGCTGAAGCAGCCGGCTTTCGAACGGTTGGTTTCAGCGACGGACGGTTACGTGTTGCAGGTGCATTCGCTGGAACGGCCGAAGGATTTCAACGCGCCGTTCACGTTGTGCGATCCGGATGCCGCCAGAGTTGCTGTGGAAAGAGCAGGGCGGATCAACATTCCTTTTCGGGTTGCATTGCCGACCTACGGTTATCTCATCGCGTTCAATTCCAGCGGGCGTTTCATCGGACTTTCTGCAGAAGGTCCCCAACTAAACTGGGAGACGAACGTCCGCGTCCGCGAGGTGCGATGCGATCCGCTGGCGATGGCGGAACTGGTGCAGTATTGGGCGACGAACCGTCCGGCATCGATGCGTGGAGTGATCTGGTATCGGCTGCCGACGATTGTGGATAACTTGAACTGGCGCTGGCCAACCCTCGGTGCAATAGTCGGCTCGCGTTCGCTTCGCGAGAGTTTTCGAAGCGAATTGCGCCGGGTCGAGCCCGGGTTGGTGGAGATCAACCTGGTGAACAACGGCGAACTCGACATTTCCTCACGGCTCGCAATCGAACTCCGCTGGCAGGACGCCCGCCTTGTGGCGGGAGATGCCCTGCGCGGATTCGAAATGGTGGAGAGCGGAATCTCCGCTGCGAAATTCCAAACCCGATCGCCTCTCCGGCTGACGTCCGGCGACTCGCGTGTCGTCGGCTGGTTGCGATTCGACAAAAACTGTGAGGTGCAGATTGAAACAAAAAGGTTTTAGGCCGTTCTGGGGAGCGGCTGTTGCGGTGATCTTCTCGATCCGGACATTTGCCTGCGGACCGGATTTTCCAAACAACATTCTCGATGGTGACGCTGCGTTGCTGCGTGCGCCGGTGGCGGATTTTGAAAAGGAACTTCGACGGATTCGATTGATTCCGGAGAAGTTTGAGGCGCAGCCCGCAACGAACGGATACGCAAAGCAAACCTTCGAAATCGATGTGATGGAGTTGCGTCTGGCGCTGAAGAAGGGCGGTCATTCTTCAGAACGCATTCGTGACATTGTCGAGCGCTATTCAATTGCGCGGCAGAAGCTGACGTCTTACCGAAGCGACGTTGAAGCGTGGGAACACTTTTCGAGCGGGCTTGAGGAAACGCCGCGTCCAAAACTTCCGGTGATTTTACCTCCGGACGAACTGCCTGTGGAATTCGCGCATTATCTAACGGGAAGCATCGCGTGGTATGCGGGCGAAACAAACATCGCGCGTTCCGAGTGGGAACAGGTGTTGAGCCTGCCGGAATCGGAACGGCGATTTCGATCGACATGGGCCACCTACATGCTTGGCAAAGCGTGGGAGAACGAAGATCCGGAGAAAGCGATTTCCTGTTTTCAACAGGTGCGGATGCTGGCGGCGGGAGGATTTCACGATCGGCTTGGTCTTTCTTCAGCGAGTCTTGGACGTGAAGCGTTGATGAATCTTCGGCTGGAACGTTATGAACCGGCGATCCGTCTTTATCTGCAACAGCTTTCGACCGGCGACGAAACCGCGGTGTCATCGTTGCGATTCGTTGCTTCGGCGGCGTTGAATCATGGCGACACGGCAACGCTCAGCCAGCTTGCTCAAAATTCGTCGGTACAACGCGTGATCTCGGCCTATCTGATTTCGCGACGCTTCTGGGACGACGATTTGAATGCGAAAGTTTCGGAGTGGTTGGCTGCCGTGGAGAATGCGGGTGTTCGAGATGTGGAATCCGCCGAGGTGCTTGCACTCGCGGCGTATCAGGCTGGCGAATATGAAATCGCGGAACGCTGGATCAAACGCGCCCGTTCCATGCCGACGCTGCAATGGCTTCAGGCAAAGCTGCATCTTCGAGCGGGTCGAATGAACGATGCTGCGGCGCTGCTGGCGAAGGTGGTTCAGCTCTTTCCAACCGAAACGGAGGCGTCAGCCCACGAGCCGATGCAACTGGCCGATTCACTTCAGATCGAGGGATTCAGTTATCTTTCCGGTCGGATCCGTCCGGCGGAACAGGCCCTTGCGGAGCTCGGCGCGCTGCATTTGAGCCGGAGAGAATATGTTCAATCGCTTGATGCGTTGCTTCGGGCGGGGTTCTGGATGGACGCTGCCTATGTCGCGGAACGCGTGCTGACTGCTGATGAATTGAAAACCTACGTGGACCGATATTGGCCCGATCTGCCGGAACCGGAAATCGTCAGCACGAATGACGTTGAGGATGTTGATCTGCATCAAATGAACATTCGCCAGGAGCTGCGGCATCTTCTTGCGCGGCGATTGGCGCGGCTTCATCGGAATGCAGAGGCGCAAAACTATTTTCCTGCGGAATGGCTGCCGCACTTTCGATTGTTGAACGAATCGCTTGCAGCCGGGAGGAACCAAACCCGCGGCTATGTCGAACGCTTCTCGCTGCTGGCCGCTGCGTCGGAAATGATGCGCACCAACGGCATGGAACTGTTCGGCACGGAACTGGAGCCCGACTGGTATGTGTATGGCGGGAGTTTCGCGTTTGGATTAACCGTCGAGGATCGCACGAACAATCGCGTGATTGTGGTCCCGGACGAAGATGAGCTGGCGCGTGTCGCAAATCATGGAGCGACGCCGGACGTGCGGTTTCATTATCGAAAGCTCGCGGCTGCTTTGCGCGTGGAAGCCGCGCGGGCAGGGGAACAGGCTGTGCATTCGATGCCGGATGGTTCGTTTGAAACAGCGAGGGTCCTCTGCCTGTCCGCGACGTGGCTGGCTGAATCAGATCCGAAGGCGGCCTATAAACTTTATCAGGGAATTCTGAAGCGATGCCGCGACACAGAAATCGGTCGCGAAGCGGCACGCACGGGAAAGGTTCCGCAACTGGATGCCGCTGGCCGCGTGATTCCGCTCAATCCGAACATCGAAGACGTTCCGCGGCCCGGCATGCTCTATACGATTCACGCGGGCGACACGCTGTTTGGAATTCTCAGAACGGTTAACGCAGGCGGTGCAGGGATCACGCTTCAGGATGTAATTGAAGCCAATCCGGGCGGCCTGAATCCGGACAGGTTGCGCACAGGAAAGATGCTTCTGATTCCTTCAGCACGCGCTCGAATTGAATTGACCCACGTGTATTCAGAGCAAGGAGCCACAACGGACGTATCGCAGTCTGCGGCTCCGGTCGGTTTCAACTATGTCATTCAGCGCGGGGATACGTTGATGGCGATTGCGGAAGCGGTGACGTCGCTTGGCTCGCCATTGACGGCTGAGGAAATTTTGGATGCGAATCCAGTCATTGAGAGAGATGGGTTGAAGGTGGGGATGATGATTTACATCCCGGCGGCGCTGCCTGAAGAAACAACGGATACCGGAACGCCCGGCGCGTCAGACTGAAGTGGGTTCTGGAATTCGCGCGGTTATGACTGCTGACAGGGTTCAACGGGACACGCGCGTCATGAAATGTCCCCTCGCCCCGCAGCGAAGCGCGGGGAGAGGGGATTGAGCTTCTCCCGAAGTCCGCCTCGTTACCTCGGCGGCTGCGAAACTGAATCCGCTTCCAGGAAATGTTTGCCGGCGATTCTTCTCTCACGAGATTTAGCGCGATGGTGCTTTCCCAATCGTTGGAAACGCTCTACTCTTCGGACACCTCGGTTCCCGGGGGCTTGCCAAATCCATCCCAAGCCTTGAACGGCTCAACGGCCCATTCGGGAGCCTCGAAAGATATGTCACTACCATTGATCATTCAGGGCGGCATGGGCGCAGCGGTTTCGAACTGGCGTCTTGCGAAATCCGTTTCAAAGGCCGGGCAGCTCGGCGTCGTGTCCGGAACTGCCATTGGCGTTGTGCTGGCGCGCCGGCTGCAACTGGGGGATCCGGAAGGGGAACTGCGGGAGGCGTTACGGAGTTTTCCCAATCAGGAGGTCGCAGAACGAATCTTGTCGGAGTATTGGATTCCGGGAGGAAAGGCGGCCGACGCTCCATTCAAAGGAGTTCCGATGCCCACCGTTGAATCTTCAGAACGCCTGATCGATCTGACCGTCGCGGGGGCGTTCGTCGAAGTGTTTCTCGCGAAGCAGGGGCATGATGGCGTCGTGGGTATCAATCTCCTCGAGAAAATTCAGCTTCCAACGCTTCCCACACTTTATGGAGCGATGCTCGCCGGTGTGGATTACGTGCTCATGGGAGCGGGAATCCCAAGAACAATTCCAGGAATGCTGGATCTGCTGGCCTGTCACAAACCCGTTGAACTTTCCCTGGCGGTGGAAGGTGCTCAAGCCGGCGAAAGTTGGTCGGCGAAGTTCGATCCCGCCGTTTATGCGCCGGGTTCTGCTGCGCTCAATCGTCCCAAGTTTCTCGCCATTGTGAGTTCGGCGACACTGGCGATCACGCTGGCGCGAAAGTCGAACGGGCGCGTGGATGGCTTCGTCGTCGAAGGAGATTCCGCCGGCGGCCACAATGCGCCTCCACGTGGACCGATGCAGCTCAGTGCGAAGGGTGAGCCGATTTACTGCGATCGCGACATTCCGGATCTCGAAAAATTCCGGGCACTCGGTCTTCCGTTCTGGCTCGCGGGATCATTTGGGCGCCCGGGCAAACTGGCTGAAGCGCGGCAACTCGGTGCAGCCGGAATTCAGGTTGGAACCGCGTTCGCCTTTTGCGCGGAATCGGGCGTTGACTCTGAATTGAAGCAGCGTGCGATACAACTGAGCCTCAAGGGACAGGCACACGTTTTCACCGATCCACTCGCGTCGCCGACGGGCTTTCCGTTCAAGGTTGCGCAAGTGGGAAACACACTTTCGGACACTGACTGCTTTGCCGGCCGGGCGCGGGTTTGTGATCTCGGTTACCTGCGGCATTTGTATCGAAAGGCTGATGGAGAAATAGGCTATCGCTGTCCTGCCGAACCTGTGGCGGACTACGTTGCGAAGGGCGGTTTGGAAGAGGAAACCGCCGGACGCATGTGCGTCTGCAACGGACTTCTGGCGACGGTTGGCATTGGACAGATTCGCAGCCGCGGCACCGAACCCGCATTGATCACTGCGGGCAACGACTTCGAGATCATTTCGAGATTTGTCCAGCAGGCCGGAGATTCCTACACGGCGGAAGATGTCCTGCACGCGCTTCTTGAAGCGTGAGCGCTGGGGAGTGCGCCCGCGATTCGCATCGGGCAGCCCCATCACGGTCGGATTTTTGGAGAGGCGCACAATGAAATGTTCCCTCGCCCCGCAAACGAAGCGCGGCGAGAGGGTTAGGGGGAAGGGTTCGTTTGCTTCATCCATTTCGGTGTGTGTTCAGTCGCACCGTTTGTGCCCAACATGCAGCATCGTTCGTTGCTGAACGAAGTCTGACCCGCTAAGGTTTGCGGCGTGACGAATCTGGATTCGAATGGCCCCACAAAACAACGGCTTGCCTGGAACCAGATCGTAACCTTGTACCGTTACGAATTGCGCAGCGCGCTTCGCGAACGGGCGATCGTCATCAACAGCATTCTCATCCCGATCTTTCTCTATCCGCTCATCATGTGGGTCGCGTTTTCGGGAATCATGCTGGTCAAATGGCATTCCGACAGCACCCAGTCGCGCGTTGTCGTACAAGACTGGCCCCGGGAACATCCCGAACTGCGCAACCGGATCACGCGGGAGAAGCGCATCACCTTGATTGAGGAGACGAATCGATTCGATCCAAGGGAAATCAGCGCCGCGCGACTCGACGCCTTGGTGCTGTTTGAACCGGCATCGGGTTCCGCTTCGAATCTGCCCGGAAATTTCCAGGTCGGAATCACCTTCGACAGTTCGAAGGATCGCAGTGTCGCTGCACGTGAACGGCTTGAATCGGTGATCAATGATTATCGCCGTGAGTGGCTGGCGCGCGAGGCGCGGAAGCGTGAGATCAGTCCGGAGGAATGGGCGGGCATCCACATCGATTCGAAGAACGTGGCCACGAAACGCCAGATGGGCGGTTTCGTTCTAGGAATGATGCTGCCGATCCTTTTTGTGGTGATGGTGGCCGCGGGAACATTTTATCCCGCGATCGATTGCACGGCCGGCGAACGCGAACGCAACACGTGGGAAACGTTGATGTCGTCCGGTGCCAGCCGAGTGAATGTGATCGTTGCCAAGTATCTTTACGTGACGACCTTCGGCACCATGGCCGGAATACTGAACCTGCTGGCATTTGCCGTCACGTTGAAACCGATCTTTGCGCCGCTGTTGAAGGAGGCGGGAACGATGCTGAATTTCACCGTGCTGCCGCAATCGATTCCGCTCATAGCGACAGGAGCCGTTCTGCTGGCTGGATTTGTGTCTGCGGGAATGATGATCTTCGCGGCATTTGCGCGAACGTTCAAGGAAGGGCAGGCGATGATCATGCCGTTCTATCTGATCGTGATGTTGCCTCCGATATTTTTGCAGACCCCGGGAATTCAATTCTCGGTTCCGCTCTCCTGCGTGCCGGTGGTGAATGTTACGATGATGATTCGGTCCGCGCTCACGGGAGAGTTTCCGATGTTGCAGATTGCGATCACATTCGTTGCTTCGGTGCTGGCGATTGCCCTCTGCATCCGGATCGCGGCTTACATTCTGAAGTTTGAGGAAGTGATGATTGGAAACTACAACGGGAGCCTGAAACGTTTCTTGCGCGAACGGTTCCTTGCGAAGCCCGGTCGATCCATGAAAGGCGCCCATGACTGAGTTCTCCGTTCGTGTTCAGGACCTGCGGAAGATTTATTACGAGGAAGGCCGCGGTGAAGTGCGCGCGGTCGATGGCATCAGCTTCGAATGCCGGCCCGGCGAGATATTCGGGCTGCTGGGCGCGAACGGTGCGGGAAAGACCACCACGCTCCGAATGCTTGCAACCATTTTGAAACCGACCTCCGGCGCGGCGTATGTGTTGCAGCATGAAGTAACGAAGGAACCGGAAGCGGTGCGAAGGAACCTTGGATTTTATTCCGCCACCACGGCGCTTTACCCACGCCTGACAGCCCGGGAAACCCTCGACTTCTTCGCGCGAATCAATGGATATCCGGCCGATCGTGTGCGGGAGCGTGTTGAGAAACTGATCGCGCGATTCGGCATCACCGAATACGCGAATGCCCGGGTCGATCGCCTTTCGCAGGGAATGAAGCAGAAGGTATCGATCGCGCGGACGGTGGTTCACGATCCGCCGGTTCTGATCTTTGACGAACCGACGGTCGGCCTTGATGTTTTGAACGCGCTCGAAATGCAGAAGGTGATCGCCGAGTTCCGGGCGGAGGGAAAAGCGATTTTGTTTTCGACGCACATCATGAGCGAGGCGGAAAAGCTGTGCGACCGCATCGCCATCGTGCATCGCGGCCGGATTCATGCCTGTGACACATTTGAAAACCTTCGGGCAGCGAGCGGAAAGCGTTATCTCGAGGACATCTTCGTTCACTTCATCGAACGCGCCAATGAGGCCGTGGCGCTGGAAAAGCCGAGCGCATGAGTTTGCGTCCCGCCATTGTCTTTGCGCTGTTTCGCAATGAACTGCGGATGATTCTGCGCGACAAGCGCACGATCATCACGGCGGTGTTGCTTCCGTTGATCATCACGCCGCTCATGCTTGCCGGCTCGAGTCACACGCGGAAGAAACGCGAGGCGACGCTTCAATCGAAGGTTTACCAGTTCGCCATCACCGGGACCAACGTGGCGGAAATTCGAACCGTGGTGCAGTTGACGGAGGAACGTCTGTCGGCGCAGGCAAAGACCAACGCGTCCGTCTTCAAGTTCAAGGAAGTGGAGAATACGAATTCCATCGCGGCGTTGAATCGCGGTGTGCTCGACTTTGTGCTCGAAGGTTTCATCGAGGAATCCGGCAGCAACGATCCACCGTCCGAGCCCCGCACGGCGGTGCGGATTGTGTATCGCGCCGATCGCGATGATTCCAGCACCGGAATGGACAAGATGTGGAGCGCACTTGAGAGGACGGATCGCAATCGACGATACGAACTGCTTCAGAGCCGCGGTTTTCCCGTGCAGCCAGGGGAACTTGCAACCGTTGAGAAAGCCGATCTTGCGACGCCGGCTCATGCAGCGGGATTGACGCTGGGAAAAATGATCACGCTTTTCCTGTTGGTATTCATTCTCAGCGGCGGAGCGATCGCTGCAAACGATCTCCTGGCGGGCGAAAAGGAGAGGGGAACCCTGGAGACACTGCTGACCACCAGTGCGTCGCGAGTGGAGATCATCGCGGCAAAGCACCTGACCACACTGTCCATCGCGGGATTTATCACGGTTGTGCAGATTGGAAACCTGATGATGTATGTCGGCTTCAGGGTTATTCCAATTTCAACGAAATTCGCCGCGGCCATAACCCCGGGCGTCGCACTGTTGCTGTTGATGCTTTTCCTGCCGGTTGCGGCATTGCTCTCCAGCGTGCTGCTTCTGACTTCGGGCTTCGCGAAGAGTTACAAAGAGGCGCAGCTCTATTTTCTGCCGGTGACGTTGATCGCCATTCTGCCCGCGCTTGCACCGATGCTGCCGGATGTGCCATTGCGTTCGATCATTTGCCTGATGCCCATCGCAAACATCGCGATTGCGGCGAAGGAGATTCTCATCGGCTGGTACGATTGGCCGATGATTGCGCTGGCCTGGCTGGTCACCGCAGGAACGGGAGCCTGGCTGACAAAGCTCAGTGTTTCATTTCTCTCTGCGGAACGATTGATCACAGCCGGCGTCAGCAAAGACCTGCCGCCGACTGATGGGGCAGGTTGGTTCAGCCGGCGCGTGGGAATATGGTTCGCCATTCTGTGGGCGGTGGTGTGGATCGTGAACAGCTACACCGCAACGGCGGATGTCCGGGTTCAGGTGACGGTCAATCTTGTCGGATTGTTCTTCATCGGATCGCTGCTGATGCTGTGGCGATACAAGTTGAACTGGCGCGAAACGCTCGCATTCCGTGCGCCGAAACCGGCGGTGTGGCTTGGAGTGCTGTGCGGCATTCCCGGTGGACTGCTCACGGCGAGTGGATTATCACGGCTTACGACGTCGCTCGTGCCGGTGTCGCCGGAGACGATGGAGGAATTCAGCCGTGCTGTGATTCCGGAGGGTGTGACACTGGGGGAATTGATTTTCTTTCTCGCGCTGCTGCCGGGATTTTTTGAGGAGTTCACGTTCCGCGGATTGTTGCTCAATGGATTGAGTCGGCGAATGCATCCGGTGGCGGTCGTGATCGTCGTGGGCCTCGTGTTCGGCATCTTTCACTTTGCGCTGTTCCGGCTGGTGGGAACCGCGTTTCTGGGAATCCTCTTTGCCGCATTGACGCTGATGACCGGGTCCATTTTCCCGGCGATGATCTGGCACGCGTGCAACAACGCGCTGGCGTTGATCACGGAAACCATCGGTATTCCGATCATGGAACTCGACTGGTGGATGTATGGAATCGGCGTGGTGTTGCTCGCAATGGCGTTCTGGATCTTCTGGCGCGAGCGCAAGCCGTATCCGGGATTGCGCTGGCGAAGGCGTGATCCGTGATCTGGTGCCGGTTTCCGAAAGAGGAACTGATCGATGATCAGCTTTTCAGCTCGACGCGGCCGGTTGGGGCGCTGGATTGTAATTCAGCCATGGCCCGAGCCAGCGTTCGAGTTCTGCAACGGACATTCCCTTGCGCCTGGCGGAATCTTCAATTTGATCCTTCCCGAGTTTTCCAACTGCGAAGTATTTCGATTCCGGATGCGCGAAGTAGAGTCCGCTGACGCTGCTGCCCGGCCACATGGCGAAGCTTTCCGTCAGTTTGATTCCGGTATGCTGCTCAACGTCGAGCAGGTCCCAGAGAATTGCCTTTTCGGTGTGATCGGGGCAGGCGGGATAACCGGCAGCCGGTCGAATGCCGCGATACTTTTCGTCAATGAGATCCTCGTTCGACAGATTTTCAGCTTTGCCATAACCCCATTCTTCACGCACGCGCTTGTGCAGATATTCCGCGAACGCTTCCGCCAGACGATCGGCCAGCGCTTCGGCCATGATCGCATTGTAGTCGTCATGCTTCGCCTTGAAACCCATCACAAGTTCCTGAAGGCCGATGCCGGACGTGACGGCAAAGGCGCCAATATGATCGTGATGCGTGATGCGTGACGCGTGATCTGATTTTGGAGCCACGAAGTCCGCCAGGCACCAGTTCGGCGTGCCGTCGCCCTTGTCCATCTGCTGGCGAAGGAAGTGGAACGTGGTGCGGAGATGTTTGCGCGAGCCGTTTGTGTAAACTTCGACATCTTCGCCGACCGAGTTGGCAGGGAACAAACCATAGACGGCGCGCAATCCGAGCAGTTTTTTGGAAACGATTTCCTGCAACAATGTCTGCGCATCGGCGAACAGCTTGCGCGCCTCCTCGCCGTGTCGCTCGTGCTGGAGAATCTTCGGATAGACGCCGCGCAATTCCCACGTGTGGAAGAAAGGCGTCCAATCGATGAACGGAACAACTTCCTCCAGCGTGACAGGAAACGTTCCAGCATGACCGTGCGACGAACCGCAGTCGCAACGTCCGGGATCGAATGTTTCCGAGGTCAATGTGCGAATGCCAGTGAAGGCCGGCTTCGGAAGATCGTCATATTTCAGCTTCGGCGCATTGGCGCGCGCGGCTTCGAGCGAAAGAAGTTTGACCGCAGGCCCGGCATGATGCGAACGGAGCTTTTCGTATTCTTCGCGCAGTTGTTTCACGAATGCCGGTTTCTGCTCTTTGCTGATGAGGCTGCTGACGACGGGCACAGCGCGGGAAGCGTCGAGGACGTGGACAACCGGTTCCGAATAATGTGGCGCGATCTTTACCGCTGTGTGGGCTTTGCTGGTCGTGGCGCCGCCGATGAGCAGGGGAACCTTGAAACCGGTTCGCTCCATTTCGCGGGCCACGTGGACCATTTCGTCGAGCGAAGGAGTGATGAGACCGCTGAGGCCGATGATGTCTGCGTTTTCCTTTTTTGCGACTTCGAGGATTTTCTCGCACGGCACCATGACGCCGAGATCGATGACCTCGTAGTTGTTGCAGGCGAGAACGACGCCGACGATGTTTTTGCCGATGTCGTGAACGTCTCCCTTGACCGTGGCGAGGACGATTTTGCCGGCTACGTCGTTTTCTTCGGCTGGCTGTACGGCGGCTGCGTTTCCCGCAACGCCTGTTCCTCCTGCTCCCGGCGTTCCCGTTCCAACCCCGCGTTGCGCAGCGCGTTCAAGGTCGCTTCCTCCAGCCGGCGAAATCTCTCCTCCGCGCGTTGCCGTCTCGAAGAATCGTTCGTGGACGGTTGAGGATTGGAAGGCTGAGTCGCTGCTGTTTTCATTGATGTAATTCTCCGCTGTGATTTTGCCGATTTCAATCAGTTTCTCGATGCCCTCTGGCAAACGTGTGTGAAGCCAGGAGAGTTCTCGTTCGACTGGTCGTTTGAAATCCGAGTTGTCAAAAATGCGAATGCGAAATTCACCGGTTCCGACGGGCGGGTTGGCTGCGAGGGACAGAACGTTTCTCGGAGCGCGATAGTGACCTCCCGCAGCACGCTTTAGCGGGACAATGCGCCCGGTTTCCTTTGCACCGCGCCGCAGGATGTTTCTTACCGCGCTTTCCCAGGGACAATAGACGAACCGGATGTGGACGTCACAGTCCCGGCTCAATGCTGCTTCGATATGCTTCCGGCTGCGTTGTTCATCCTGAAGCGTCCCGTCCATAAGTATATCTGCCGCGCGTTCGACTTCGACCTGCCGCGTGGCGGTCGTCTTGCCACTGCCATGACCGCCGGCATTGAACGCGATGAGACTTTCCGGCGGCAGTTCGCTCAGGCGTTTGTAATAAAGCCAGTCGATGAATGCGCCCGCAGGCCCAAGCGTGGCGACGCTCCAGCGCTGGCGGCTTTCCTGATCCAACGCATACTCGGCGCACAGTTCCTGCGCGTTGTTGCGATCGTAAACATTTCGAAACTCCGCTTCATAACGCTTGCGATTCCCATCGAGATCGGCGGTAAGTTCAGCGGCGAATTTCTGTTCGATTGCGCGTTCGTCCGGCGTGAGGTCGGGGAACGGTTCATACGTGAATCCTTCGACCAGCGTGACCTGGCCGGCGGGCGTCTGTTGTTCCGCCAGCGTTCGCAACTCGCGGATGCGGCGTTTCAATGCTTTTTCCGCCTCCATGAACGGCGTGAGATACGCCACGGACTTCTTCATCACACGCGCGGACTTCACAACCTGCGGCAGGAACATTTTTCCCGCGCCGAACAGGTCGCCCACGATGCTCATGCCCGCCATCAACGGACCTTCGATGACGCTCAGCGGCTTGCCGTATTTCTGCCGGGCTTCTTCGCTGTCCTGTTCGATGTGGGTGTCGATGCCTTTGACGAGCGCGTGTGAAAGTCGTTCTTCGACGGTGCCTTTGCGCCAGGCTTCTTCCTCTTTCCTGTCCGCGGCGGCGTCCTTGCCCGCACCGGCCGATTTCAGTTTTTCGCCGAAGTTGACCAGCCGTTCGGTGGCGTCAGGACGACGATTCAGCAGAACGTCTTCGACGAGTTCCTTCAATTCCGGCTCGATCTCTTCGTAAACCTCCAGCATGCCGGCGTTCACGATGGCCATGTCCATGCCGGCTTTGATGGCGTGATAGAGAAATGCGCTGTGCATCGCTTCGCGGACCGGATTGTTTCCGCGGAAGCTGAACGAAACGTTCGACAAACCGCCGCTGACCTTGGCGTGCGGCAGGTTTTGTTTGATCCAACGTGTCGCTTCGATGAAATCGACGGCATAGTTGTTGTGCTCCTCGATGCCGGTGCCGACGGTAAGAATATTGGGATCAAAGATGATGTCCTCGGGTGGGAAGCCGACTTCGTTGACGAGGATGTTGTAGGCGCGTTCGCAGATGCGGATTTTGTCCGCGTAAGTGGCGGCCTGTCCGTTTTCATCGAACGCCATGACGACGACCGCCGCGCCGTATTTCAAAACCTTGCTCGCGTATTCCTTGAACTTCGCTTCGCCTTCCTTGAGCGAAATGGAATTCACGATGCCTTTGCCCTGAATACATTTCAGACCGGCTTCAATGACTTCCCATTTCGAGGAATCAACCATGAACGGAACTTTCGCAACTTCCGGTTCGCTGCCGAGCAGGTGCAGGAAACGGGTCATCGCGGCAACGCCGTCGATCATTCCCTCGTCCATGCAGATGTCGATGATGTTCGCGCCGTTTTCGACCTGTTGTCGCGCGATGGCGACAGCCTCCTCGTATTTGTTTTCCTTGATCAGCTTCGCGAACTTCGGCGACCCGGCCACATTCGTGCGCTCGCCGATCATGATGAAGTTTCCGATCTGCTGCGTGAACGGCTGGGATCCGGAGAGGCGGAGAGGGCGGGGGCCTGCGGATTGTGGATTGGAAATTGGGCGTCCGGTGGACTGGACCAACTCGCGTGGGTGTTTGCCTTCCAGGGCTTTTGCAATCGCGGCAATGTGGTCCGGCGTGTTGCCGCAGCAGCCACCGGCGATGTTCAACAAACCGTTGTTCGCAAAGTCGCCGAGGAACCTGCCCATGTCCTCGGGCTCCAGATCGAATCCGGTCGGAGAAAGAGGATTGGGCAATCCGGCGTTGGGATAGCACGAAATGGCGGCGCTGGATTTCTCCGCAAGCTCAGCCAGGAACGGGCGCATCAGATCGGGTCCGAGTGAACAATTGAGTCCGACGGCAATCGGTTTCACGTGTGCGACTGCGTTCCAGAACGCTTCCACGGTTTGGGCGGAAATCATCGTTTCGCCGCCACGGCCGACGGCAGCTGAAATCATGATCGGCAGGCGCTTGCCTTCCTTCTCAAACACTTCCTGAATCGCAACCAGAGCCGCTTTTGCGTTGAGCGAATCGAAAATCGTTTCAACGAGGAGAATGTCGGAACCGCCGACGATCAGCGCGCGCACCTGGTTGATGTAAGCGGCTTTAACCTGATCGAATGTGCAGACGCGAAATCCGGCGTCGTCGGCATCCGGCGAATTGGAAAGCGAAACAGTCAACGGCCCGATCGCACCGGCCACGAAACGCGGACGTCCGGTCTTGTTTGCGATGCGATCCGCCCATTCGCGACATTGCTTTGCCGACTGTTCGTTGATCTCCCACGCAAGGTCATTCAGGAACCTGTCGTCGATGATCTTTTGATAGAACTCCGGATCCTTGCGTCCGCCATGTTCGCGGGGATCATCGACGAAGAATTCGCTCTGACCGATGCTCGTCGCGGAAAAGGTGTTGGTTTCGATGATGTCGGCGCCGGCTTCGAGGAAGCGTCGATGAATGTCGCAGATGACGTCCGCTTTTGTGAGGGAGAAGAGGTCGCCGTTGTTCTTCAGGTCTTTTTTCGCGTCCTTGAACCGTTCGCCCCGAATATCTGCCTCGCCGAGACCGTAGGTTCGAATCGTGGTGCCCATGGCGCCGTCGATGATGACGATGCGTTCACGGAGCACCTTGGTGAGCAATTCGGCATTCGAACTGAAATTCAAACTCTGATTCACGCCCGGCAACTTAGGCCAGGTTCTGAAGCGTGTGCAAGTGGAAAAATCAACGTATCAGGATTTGAAGATATGTATGGTGGCCATTGCGGAATCATTTCCACGCGTGGATCACAATTCTGTCCGTCCGCAGCATGCTCCAGAACTGGTGGCCGCGCTTGAACTTGAGCCACAAAGCCTTTGCGAATCGGAAGTAAAACGGTCGGAGGCCTGAAACGATTTCAATCCGTTTGAAGCCGACCGTTTTCAGCATGCCCACGACGCAGGCTGGATTTGGCCCGCACCAGTTCGTGTGATCCCTGCCGAGTTCGCTGAAAGGGTAAAACGCCATGGCGGGACGGCGCGTGGAGAGCATGTCCACCACAGTTTCGAGAATCATCATCTCGCCGGTGACGCTCGACACCTTCTCCAGTGCGAGCAGCGGATGACGCATGTGATAGAGCACGCCCAGAAAGAGAACGACGTCGAACGCGCCGATGGCTTGCGGAGACAGATCAAGGACGTCGATTTCCCTTTCTTCGACTTTCGAATTGAGAACCTGCTTGGCGAGGTCGAATCCGCGCTTGTCACCCCAGTCATGCGAACCGTTCCAGGAATAAGAATCTGTCGCCAAAACACGGGCGGCACCGCGGCGTTCAGCTTCGAATGAAAAGAATCCATCCCACGCACCCACATCGAGAACGCTCTTTCCTGCGAACGATTCGGGGAGTTTCAGCCGCTGAAGTTTGCGCGCGCTGTTGTCCTGGCCGGGGGTGACGATTCCATGTCCGAGATCGATTGAATGATGCCAGCGCAGTTCCGCAACACGGCGTTTGATTTCGTCAGGAGTCGTGGAATGGCTCATGGAGGCGCCATTCAACGGTTGCGGGTTCGCCGCGTCAAGGTGGGATGCAGTTTTGTTGATTCAGCGGCGGAACGAAACGGTGTTTGATTTACGGGCGTTTCGTCGCTGGGAAACTCAGCCGATGGTCTTTGGTTGTGGCTGGTTCAACTTCGATGCCGGAAGGAAGGGTTTTCGGAACGCTTCGTCGAAGTCATAACCTTCCATGAAATCTTCGCGGCAATCCTTTTCCGTTTTGGCGAGGAGTCCGTAATCGACCATGTTGAACACAATTTCGCCAAAGTCCTGGCAGGTGCGGATTCCCCACTCTTCAAGAACGGTGATCGCCATGGGGCCGAATTGGGCCAGCGCGAATTCGCGAATGCCGGCGAGCAGTTCCTGCCCGGTCACATGCCGCTGGTGTCCGCGATTCTCCTTGGAGATCGATTTCTGGGTGTAATCAAGCGCTTCCCGTACGAAAAGGTAAGCGTCGCGATGATAGCGGGAATCCTTGTTCAGGATCTGATCCAAACCTTCTTCAAACGTCGCTTCGTGCATTACTTTCTCGCGTGTTCACCTGACTCAATGTTTGTGGCGGGAGTCTGTTCCGCTGTTGCCTGTCCCGTCCGGAAGACTTTCACAGCCCATCCGACGAGCAGCATTCCACAGACAATGCAGAGCACGAGTTGTTCCTGCCGTGTCAGGCGATTCACGCCGTGCAATATAGTGCAATGGGGGGAGAGCACAATTAGAGAAGCGCTCGCTCATTTCCTCGCATAAATCAGAACGCGCGTTCCGAAATAGAGCTGAATGTTGGCATTGGGAATCCCAGCCCGCCGGGCGAACTCTCGCAGTTCCCCGAGCCGAAATCCACGTTTCACCGAAAGAATGCCGTCAGCTTCGAAGTGACGCGGGAAACGCCGCACGATGAACAGGAGCCGGATCAGCAGATAGAGCAGGGGGCCGCGGTGAAGGTCGCTGAAGTAAATCCCGCGCCGCGCCACGCGCCAGGCTTCGCTCAGATGCCTGACCACGTCGTCGTCAGAAAAATGGTGTGTGACCTGCGATGCGACAACGATGTCGAAGCTTTGGTCGGGAAAAGGAATATCAAGCGCCGAGCCGACGACGTTGTTTCCGTCGGGATTCAGTTTCAACGCGGCAGCGCAGATATCCAGGTTGGTGAACTCCCAGTTCCAGCCGTGCTTCTCACGAGCCCACTGGGACAGGACGCGTCCGAGCAGTCCATCTCCGGCACCGACGTCGAGGAACGAAAGGTTGGCGCATTGATCGTGTCCGAAATATCTCGGCAGGTACCGTTGAAACGGTTCCGCGAAGACCAGCATCCGATTAACTTTCGCGAGCGAATCGTAGCCCTCCACCAGCTCCTTGTGGGAGCGATCTGGCAGATCGAAATATTCTGCTTGCGTGGCCCGACGCGAGAAAAACATGCTCTTGCTTTACGTAAACGATGATTGCCGCTCAAGCCAAACCCGCCGGGAATGAACACTCCATCCTGCGACGGGTGCTCACTCGGATGTTGGGAGTGGTGGTTGTGGCTTTTCTGGTCGGATACGGAATGCGGCAAGCATCCATCGCACTGGAACGGGATTCCCGGCCAGCCGGATTCGCCCGCGGTTTTTTTCAGGGAGCCGTGATGCCATGCGCGTTGCCGAACCTCCTCGTGGGAAAGGATGTGTCCATCTACAACGAGAACAACAACGGCGTGCGTTACAAGCTCGGCTATACCTGCGGCGTGAATGCGTGCGGCGCCATTTTCTTCGGATTGTTCTTTCTACGCCTCAGTCGCATGCGGAAACACTTCCGCGCGCAGAAGCGTTGATCCCATCCAGGATTTTCGAGGCAGACGCATCGCGTGATGCGGCACGGATGGTTCGTTTCGAAGCTTTACCCGAGTTCACTTGCAAAGGCGGGAGCTTGCACCTACTTTGCGCCGCCTATGGAAAAAGTAGTTGTCATCGGCACCGGCTGTGCGGGACTGACCGCGGCGCTCTACACAGCGCGTGCGAACCTCAAGCCGCTCGTGCTCACCGGTCGTCAGCCCGGCGGCCTTCTCACCACCACCAGCACGGTTGAAAATTTTCCCGGGTTCCCTGAAGGCATCGACGGTTATGAACTGATGACCCGCATGCAGAAGCAGGCGGAACGTTTTGGCGCCCGCGTGCAATTCGGCACGCTCGAAGCCGTTGACCTCACCCAGAAGCCCATCCTGCTCACGATCGATGGCGAGACCGTTCAGACGCAAACGCTGATCATCGCGACGGGTGCAGGGCATCGTCATCTCGGACTCGAGAGCGAACACAAGCTGGAGAACAAGGGCGTGACCTATTGCGCCACGTGTGATGGTGCGCTTCCGATGTTCCGCAATCAGCCGCTCGTTGTCGTTGGCGGCGGTGACTCGGCGTGTGAAGAGGCTCTTTATCTGACGCGTTTCGGCTCGATCGTTTATTTGATCCACCGCCGGGACACGTTGCGTGCCTCAAAGATCATGAGCGAACGCGTGCTCGCGAATGCGAAGATCAAGCCAATATGGGATTCCGTTGTGACTGAAGTTCTCGATGTGAAGCAGGACAAGGTCACGGGCGTGCGTGTGAAGAATCTGAAAACCGAAGCTGAAACTGTCATCGACTGCGCGGGCGTGTTTGTAGCGATCGGGCACATTCCGAACACGCAGGTGTTCAAAGGCGTGATCGACATGGATGACGCCGGTTACATCGTTCCAACCAAAGGTGCGGCCACGAATGTTCCGGGAGTTTTTGTTGCAGGCGATTGCGCGGATCGCGTCTATCGCCAGGCCATCACCGCTGCCGGCATGGGCTGCGCCGCGGCGATTGAAGCGGAGCGTTACCTCGAAGCGATGAATCAATAAGCGATTTCTCGAATGACGCACGCGGCCGGATTTTTCCGGCCGCTTTTTCATTCAGGTCTGAACGGTTATGGCTGTTGGGGTGATGTCGTATCCTTTGCGCAAACGAGAACAAAATGCTCAGTCTCTTTGCTACGTGAAAGAGAATCGTGTGTGTTGAATCGCGGGGGAAATCGGTGCCAGAGGTTGAATTGTACTTTTCGGAAAATGAAAAGACCCTCCAGCCCCGTTTCTGCGGGGCCTGGCTCCCGTTTCTGAACGAGAAGTTCAGTGGAAGGACGGACGGACGATTCTGACCTGCTCTTGAATGGTTTCGCCGCTTTCGAAGTCGATCCAGACGCCGGACTTGTCGCGATAGGCAAGACACTCGCGATCGCCGCAGCGGACTCGAACGGGGACAACCATGGGGCGGGAGAACGTCTCTTCCTTACGAACGCCTTTGGCGCAAAGCGTTTTCATCACAAGAACAATTACCCCGAATCCAGAATCTCCGCCATAGGGCCGAACCCCCGTCGAAACAATCCAGAAGATTTCACACATTCACGCATCACGCACTCGCATCGCGCATCACCATTCACGTTTCACTCTCACGCTTCAATTTTTCCTTTCCGCATTCCGTGCCCGTCGCTAGCGTCCACCCCCATGAATTTTTGGAAATATCATGCACTCGGAAACGATTACCTGGTTCTCGATCCGAAGGAACTCGCAGCGCCGCTCACGACTGAACAGGTGAAGCTGATCTGCCATCGCAATTTTGGTGTCGGCTCGGACGGCATTCTCCTCGGGCCGCTCGATGGAACGAGGGCAAAGATCGGATTGCGCATTTACAATCCGGACGGCAGCGAAGCGGAAAAGAGCGGCAACGGACTCAGAATTTTCTCCCGCTACCTGTGGGACCGGAAGATCGTAGGCAACGATGAGTTTGCGATCGAAACCGCCGGGGGGCTGGTGAAATCGACTGTGTTTGAAAACGGCCGGATGGTTCGAGTGGAAATGGGCAAGGTCAGCTTCTCCAGCGAAAAAATTCCCGTCGTCGGATCGAAGCGCGAAGTCCTGAATGAACAGATTGAGGTCGGCGGACGCACGTTCACTTATTGCGCTGCGACGGTTGGAAATCCGCACTGTGTTCTGCCGATGCAGGAGATCAACGCCGATCTGGCGAAGCAATTCGGTCCGCTGCTTGAAGTTCATCCGAATTTCCCCAATCGCACGAACGTTCAATTCCTGAAGGTGCTCGATCGCGCGAACATCCAGATCGAAATCTGGGAACGTGGCGCCGGTTACACGCTTGCGTCCGGCAGCAGCAGCAGCGCGGCGGCGTCCGTTGCGCACAAGCTCGGTCTCTGTGACCGCTCGATCACCGTTCACATGCCCGGTGGAAAACTGTCGATCGAGATCGGCAACGACTTCGATATTCTGATGACCGGTCCGGTGACGAAGGTTTCGGAAGGCAAACTGTCGGACGAAATTTTTTCAGCAGGCGCGGTGTTGAGCTGAAGCCCGCGAGTTCCAAACCGTTGTTTCAAGTCCCGATTTCCGAAAATGGAATTCGGGACTTTTCGTTTCGAAAAGCTGACCCGCCGCAACAGTGAAAAAAACAGGCGGAACTTTCGCTCCGCCTGTCGTGGAGAATGATGCTATCTGGCCGTTCTTAAACGTATTTCGCCAGTTCGGCCTGGCTGGTGGCCAGGACTTCCTTGTGCAGCGAATTGCCGTGGGAATCGATTGTTACGACAGCGGGAAAGTTCTCCACTTCGAATTCCCAGATCGCTTCCGGCGCACCGAATTCGTTCATCATGTAAACGTTCTTCACGCGCTTGATACATTCAGCGAGCACTTGCGCCGCGCCGCCGATGGCATGGAGATAAACCGAGCCATATTCCTTGCACGCCGCCAGTGTCTTGTCGCCCATGCCGCCCTTGCCAATCACACCGCGAATGCCGAAATCGCGAATAACCTGCCACTGATACGGCTCTTCGCGAATCGATGTCGTCGGACCAGCAGCGACACATTTCCACTGGCCTTGCTCGTCTTTGATCACGACCGGGCCGCAATGGTAGAGAATGCCGTCCTTGAGGTTCACTTCCGGCGGAAGCTTGCCGCCCTCATGCAGATACTTGTGAACGGCGTCGCGTCCGGTGAACACGGTGCCGCTGATCGAAACTTCATCGCCCACCTTCAGGGCGCGGATTGCGGCTTCGGAAATGGGAGTCGTAAGAGAAATCATATCTTGAATCGCTGAGGTTAAGGGTCAGTAGAGCCAGCTCTGGATTTTGCCGGACGCATCGAGGTTCACGCCCTGTCGCCGGTAGGCCCAGCACATGTAACTGACGCTGACGAAGTATGACGCGGGAACACGATTCAGCACGCCAATCTTCGTGCCGAGCAACGTGGTTTTTCCGCCGAAACCCATCGGCCCGATGCCAAGTTTATTGGCTGTTTCGACAATGTCCTTTTCCAGTTTGTCGAGTTCCGGGTTCGGATTGGTGTCATCGAGCTTGCGGAGGAGCTGTTGTTTCGACGCTTCGTATCCGGTTGCGCGATCGCCGCCGATGCAGATGCCGAGAATGCCGGGACCGCAGCCTTTGCCCTGAGCCTGAAGCACGGCATCGAGAATCACCTTGCGGCAGCCGTCCAAATCGCGATTGGCTTTGAGCTTTTCGTTCGGAAGCGAATATTGCGCGCCGACATTCTCGCAACCGCCGCCCTTCAGAATCAGGCGCACGGAGATATCGGACGAGCGATGCTGATGAAAGTGAATGGTTGGTGCGCCGGGTCCGAGATTGGTTCCGTCGTTTTTTCCAGTGATTGAATCGACGGAGTTCTGCCGCAGAAAACCTTTCTTCGTCGCAAGCTTTACCGCCTCGCGCGCGGTTTCCTCGAAGGTGATCTGATCGAATCCCACCGGGCATTCGACGTAGAAAATCACGCTGCCGGTGTCCTGACAGATCGGCTGCGACTTGCTCTTCGCCAGAGCGATGTTCTGTTCAATGATTTTGATCGCGCTTTCGGCAATCGTTCCCTTTTTCTCCTCTTCAAGCGAGCGGGTGATGGCGCGGTGGACGTCGTCGGGGATTTCGGCCGAGGTGCGGCGGATCAGTTCGAGCAGCGAATCTTGCAACACATTCATCGACTGTGGAACTTATGCACCACGAATCATCAAGTCAATGAGTCCGCCCAATTAGCAGATTTGCTGAAGGCCATTGTTTGCGGAAGTGTTGCTCGAATGGCCGGACTGTTGAGTTATTCAAGAAGGGACGAAGCGCTTTCTTGAGCCGATAGAATCCTGCCCTTGGGAAGAACGTCCTGTACTGAACCGCTCTTCCATCGACGCAATCGATACAAGGTGGCGAAGGGAAAATCCGGCGCCGCGCCGCCCTGGCCACCAACCAGTTCGGCGCCGCGACGAACATTGTCCTGCAGCCACGCCGGCATTCGAAGGTGATACGGATTGCGCTGAACTTCGCCGACGTGAAACGAAAGGGCGGCGATGAGATCTGCCACGTCGTCGGAAGAGAGTTCGACCATGAGATTCGGCGAGGTCATCTGTCCCCAGAATTCGGTTTCGATCAGGAAACATTCAAAGCTGGATGGCATCGATCGCAAGGCATCCATCACCAGGAAATGCGTTCCGACATGCGTGCTGTTCCAATCGTGTTTGTGCGGAAAGAAAATCGCCCGCGGTTGATGGCGTCCCAGTATTTCAGCGATCACCTTGACCGCGGCCGCCCAGTGAGCAGAGTCGTTTTCCAGGGTTTTCAGACTGATTTTTTCCAGTCCGTTCGGTGCAGTCTGTTCCAGGTCGAACCCGATCCAGTCACAGGCGTTTTTCAACTCCTTCAAACGCGGCTGTTGCCGGTCGCGATTGCTTCCCTGCGTGACGGCGACGTTCACGATGCGCATTCCAGCTTCGCGCACCAGGCGCAAGGCAAGTCCGCCGATCAGGCATTCGTCGTCCGGATGCGGTGAGAAAAGCAGTGCGATCGGTGCGTTCTGCGGGAGCGATGGTTTCGGTCGCGGCGCAACGCCGCCGAGCGGAAGGGATGTTCCGTCCCTGAGCAGATTGGCGAAGGACGTTACGAACGAGCGATATGGATTCATGACGGTAGCGACTTCGATTGGCAGAGAAATTCCCGGAGAGTGGCAGGTCGTGCAACGATGAAATTCCGCAGCTTCGGCAACTCCGTCTCGATTTCACGATGCAGACCGATTAGAGAAAGTGCGTCATCAGCGACGATCCGAACAAACGATGAACATGAAGCTCCAGTCCAGCGCGCCTCTGGATCCCCATTTCCAACCGGCAATCCTGTTTCATCGAAACTACGTCGAGCGGGCAAAGGCTTCAGGCAAAGCGGCTCGGCTTGCGATCGGATTGGAGCGCGAAGCCGGACGGATCTCGCGCTATGAAACAGTGGTTCTTCCAGAAGCGGATTCGGAATCAGTTCGTCACGTGGAACGAATCGTGAAGTTTCTCCTTTGGGCGCGCGGCGGCTGGCGACTTCATTTCGGCGGTCCGCGTGCCTTGGGCGAATGGATCCGTTCGGAATATTCTCCAACCGGCAGACGCGCGTTCGACGTCGAACTCATGTCGCGCGTTTATGAACGTCCGTTCGAAGTGATGCTGACCGATGCGGATCGCGTTCCGGAACAGAACGAGTCGAATGCAGCGATCGGGGGTCATCTGGAAGGCTGCCGCATTGGCTTCGACCTCGGTGCGAGCGATTACAAATTGGCGGCGGTCAAAAACGGTGAAGTGGTCTTCAGCGAAGAATTCCCGTGGAACCCAAAGGATCAGGCCGATCCGGATTACCACTACCAACATCTTTCAGCCGGACTGAAAGCAGCCGCGGCGCATCTTCCGCGGGTGGACGCCATCGGCGGAAGTTCGGCGGGTGTGATCGTGAACAACCGAATCATGGTGGCATCGTTGTTCCGCGCTGTGCCTGCGACGCAGTTTGGACGCGCGAAGAACTTGTTCCTCCGAATCCGTGATGAATGGAACGTGCCGGTTGAAGTTGCAAACGATGGCGATGTCACGGCGCTGGCGGGTGCGATGTCGCTGAAACAAAACGGGCTTCTCGGGATCGCGATGGGATCGAGTCAGGCGGCGGGTTATCTGAATCCGAACGGTGGGATGACCGGATGGCTCAGCGAACTCGCCTTCGCTCCGGTGGATTACAATTCATCGGCCGCGGCAGATGAATGGTCGGGCGATCGCGGCGTTGGCGTTCTTTATTTTTCACAACAGGCGGTGAATCGACTGCTGCCCGCGGCCGGAATCGATCTGCCGATGGAAATGGGATTGCCGGAGAGACTGGTTGAAGTTCAGAAGCTGATGTCCAGTGACGATTCTCGCGCCCGACAGATCTATGAAACGATCGGCGTTTATCTGGGCTACACGATCCCGCTCTACGCTGAATTTTATGAGTTCAGGCATCTTCTGATTCTCGGGCGAGTGACGACCGGCCCGGGCGGCGACATTGTTCTTACGAAGGCCCGTGAAGTATTGACGGCCGAATTCCCGGGACTCGCTCAATCGATCGCCCTGCATGTTCCAGATGAAAAGAGCCGGCGGGTCGGTCAGGCCGTTGCAGCGTCGAGCCTTCCCCGTACTTGACGAGGTTTCGCATCCTGTCCACTGTTTCTGCGCGAAACCCGGAAGGATCACCTCCGGGAAAACTTTTTTATGAACGAAGCACACAACTTGTTTGGCACGCTGCAAAAGTTTGATCTCGGTAACGGACAACAGGGCTCCTTCTATTCGTTGCCCCAGCTGGAAAAGGCGGGAATCGGCCCGGTCTCAAAACTCCCTGTCTCGATCCGGCTCGTGCTCGAATCGGTGCTTCGCAATTGCGACGGAAAACGTGTCAGCGAACCCGCCGTTCGCGCCCTGGCGAACTGGCAGCCGACCGGCGAGCGCACCGAGGAAATTCCGTTCGTTGTTGCGCGAATCGTTCTCCAGGACTTCACGGGCGTGCCGCTGCTGGTCGATCTCGCAGCGATGCGCTCCGCGGTTTCAAGGCTCGGTAAGAATCCAAAAATCATCGAACCGCTCGTGCCGGTGGATCTCGTGGTGGACCACTCCGTGCAGGTCGATTTCGCCGGATCGGCCGACGCGCTGACAAAGAATCTGGCTCTCGAATTCCAACGCAACCGCGAGCGTTATCAGTTCCTGAAGTGGGGCATGCAGGCATTTGACACGTTCAAAGTGGTTCCGCCCGGCATCGGCATCGTTCATCAGGTGAATCTCGAGTACCTCGCCAAGGGCGTGCTCAACGTGAACGGCATTTACTATCCCGACACACTTGTCGGCACGGATTCCCATACCACCATGATCAACGGCCTTGGCATTGTTGGCTGGGGCGTGGGCGGCATCGAAGCCGAGGCTGGCATGCTCGGTCAGCCGGTTTATTTCCTGACACCCGACGTGGTGGGCGTGCATTTGACCGGCGCGTTGAAGGAAGGCGTGACCGCGACAGACCTTGCGCTGACGATCACTCAGCTGCTTCGCAAAACGAAGGTCGTCGGCAAGTTCGTGGAATTTTTCGGACCCGGCGCGAAGGCGTTGCCGGTGGTGGATCGTGCCACAATCGCGAACATGGCTCCCGAGTACGGCGCCACGATGGGCTTTTTCCCGATCGATGAGGAATCGGTCAATTATCTCCGTGCCACGGGCCGCAGCGAAGAACTGTGCAAGGCTTACGAAAACTACTATCGCGCGCAGGGGCTCTGGGGCATTCCGCAGAAGGGCGACGTCAATTACTCGCAAGTGGTCGAACTCGATCTGGCCACCGTCGTTCCGAGCGTTGCGGGTCCGAAGCGTCCGCAGGACCGCATCGAGCTGCCGAAGCTGAAGAACGAATTCGTGACAGCGTTTTCAAAGCCGGTGACCGAGAACGGTTTTGGAAAGAGCGCGGACGATCTTCAGAAGTTCTTCCCTGTATCGAACCGCGAGACGACCGTGACCACGGGTGGTGGAAGCCAGGAACCTGTGTCCACCACGACCGCCGCAGCCCGCAACACCAGCGCTTTCACAGAACTGGAAATGGCGAACAATCGTCCAACTCCGACGCCTGTGAAAACGGAACTGCCGGTGGATGGGGGAACATTGCGCAACGGCAGCGTTGTGATTGCGGCGATTACCAGCTGCACGAACACCAGCAATCCATCCGTGATGCTCGCCGCCGGATTGCTCGCCAAGAAGGCTGTGGAACGAGGGCTCGGCGTCAATCCGCTGGTCAAGGCATCGCTCGCTCCCGGATCGCGCGTCGTCACTGATTACCTGAACAAGACCGGCCTCCAGCCTTACCTCGACAAGCTGGGATTCAATCTCGTTGGTTACGGATGCACCACGTGCATCGGCAACTCGGGTCCGCTTCCGGCGCCGATCGATGAAGCGATCACGAAGCATGATCTTGTTGCGGCTTCGGTTCTCTCCGGCAACCGCAACTTTGAAGCGCGCGTGCATCAGAACATCAAGGCGAACTTCCTGATGTCGCCGCCGCTGGTCGTCGCATTTGCACTGGCCGGACGTGTCGATATCGACATGAGCAAGGAACCGATCGGCAAGGGCGAGGACGGTTCTGACGTTTACCTGAAGGACATCTGGCCGACTCTGCAGGAGGTGCGTGATCAACTCCAGGCGGCGCTGAAACCGGAAGTGTTCCGCCAGCTGTATCGCGATTTCGCGGAGCAGAATCCGAAGTGGAACGAAATCCCTGCCAGCACCGGAAACGTTTACACCTGGGACGAGAAGAGCACCTACATCCAGGAACCGCCTTTCTTCACAAACTTCGGTCTGAGCGCTGGAGAGATCAAAGAAATCAAGGCAGCGCGCGCGCTCGGCATTTTCGGTGACAGCGTGACCACGGATCACATTTCGCCCGCTGGCAGCATCAAGAAAACGTCGCCGGCAGGGAAATATCTTCTCGATCACGGCGTCACGTTCGAAGACTTCAACAGCTACGGTTCGCGCCGCGGCAACGATCGCGTGATGACGCGTGGAACATTCGCCAACGTTCGCATCAAGAACTTGATGGTTCCGGGCGTGGAAGGCGGCGTGACGAAGTATCAGCCGACCGGCGAGCAAATGAGCATCTACGACGCGGCGATGAAATACGCCGAGCACAAGACGCCGTTGATCATCATCGCAGGCCAGGAATACGGCACCGGCAGTTCCCGCGATTGGGCAGCGAAGGGGACAGCATTGCTCGGAGTCAAGGCAGTGGTCGCTCAGAGTTTCGAACGCATTCATCGATCGAACCTGGTCGGCATGGGCGTGTTGCCGCTTCAATTCAAGGAAGGCGTCACGGCGCAAACGCTGAAGCTGGATGGAACGGAAATTTTCGACGTCCTTGGCCTCGGCGCCGATCTCAAGCCGCAACAGGATTTAACGTTGCAAATCAAACGTGCGAACGGACAGATCGATTGCGTTCCGGTGCGCTGCCGCATCGATACTCCGATCGAGATCGATTATTACCAGCATGGCGGCATTCTGCCGTTCGTGTTGCGACAGCTGATCGCGAAGGCCTGATCGGCTGGCATATTTCGGGCTGGAAAGCGCCGCATTGAAAACAATGCGGCGCTTTCGTTTTGGAATCCGCCGATCCGGATTAACGTGAATGGTTATGAGACGGTGGATGTTTGCTTTGGTGTTCGGCGCGGTGGTGGTGCTGTGCGGCTCTGTTCAATCTTCGGCGCAACGAATCAATCATGCAGGACGAATTCTCGGCGATCTGCCGGTGGTGACGAATTCCATCCTGTTCAACACCACGAACGCGGACGCGGTTGTTGCGGCGATGCAGATCATGCCCGTGACGAATCCGTGGAATGAGGACATTTCGCGACGACCGGTGCTTGCCAATTCCGATGCCATGATCGCGCAGATCATTTCGGACCTGCGGTCGGATCGCCGGCATCTGATTGCATTTCAGGAAATGAACTTCGCGCTGGTTCCCGACGATCAGCCGCGAAAGCGCATTGAGTTTTTCAATTATCCCGACGAATCCGATCTCGACGGCGGAACCGATCCGTTCGGGCTCTATCCGATACCGGACAATCTTCCAATCGAAGGCTGGCCGACGCAGACGAGCACACAGACACTCGCGCAGGTGCAGGAGGATTACCTCGGCCTGGGCGGTGATCGGCACACGATCGTGGTTCAGCCGGGAACGGGATTTTTTTGGGAAACCTGGGACACGAGTCGTTCGGGGACGAACTGGATGGCGTCGAATGGAGCGAAGTTCAATCTGAATTCCAATGCGCTGCGTCCGGCCGGCTGGACTTCCGGCGATGCCGCGGGCCTGCCGATGTTTCCTGCGCTGGTGCGTTTCGATGAATGTGAGCGCGGTGTGGTTGAGCACGCCTGTCGGATCGTGGTGAGGCGCTCGCGATACGGAACCTACCTTTATCCGGCGACACATTACGCGGCGCCTTCGTCGAATACCGATCCCAATCTGCCTGCGATGGGACAGCGACTGCGCCTGAAATCGAGCTTTGTCATTCCAGACCACTGGACAAAGCAGGAGAAGGCCGTTTTGAACGCTCTCAAAAAATACGGCGCCATTGTGGCCGACAATGGGAATTTCTTTTCGATCTCCGTCACGCCGGACAACCGCTGGCCGGCCGGCTGTTTCAATCGTTTAACCAGCATCAGCATTACGAACTTTGAAGTGATCCAGACAACCGGTCCCAACGAAGGACCGCGTTCGCCCGGAGCCCCGGTGGCATTTGCCGGTTCGGATCGAACTGCCGCGGTTGGAGAAACCATCGAGCTGACTGGGGTTGTCAACTTCACCGGAGCTGCGCCAACGAACCTGTGGAAGCTGTATTCGGGGCCGGCGCCCGTAGTGTTTGGAAATTCCAGTCAAACGAACACAACGGTCACATTCAATGCGCCGGGAGAATACATCCTGATGCTGAGCGCGGACGACGGTATCCATGCGACAGCTTACGACGCGGCAGTCGTCGATGTGGGACAGCAGATTCGGCTTTCGCTTCATCAAAGCGGTTCGGAGTTGGAGCTGAACTGGAGCGGGGGAACGCCACCGTTCGTGGTCGAGCAAAGCGATTCGTTGACGGGCGACTGGATGAATGCGGCCACGACAACCGTTCACAGTGTCACGATTCCGTTGACCGGTTCTGCCGGATTCTTTCGAGTGCGGGAACAGTAAACATTTCGCGGACTAGACTGGAGCGGCGAGTGCGAGCCACCAGGGAATGATGATCAGCAAGGCATAACCGATTGCCGCGATCAGGTTGGTTTTGTTGCCGGCGAGAATTCGACGAAACGGAAGGAGCAGGGTGCCGAGAACAAGGCCTGAAACAAAACCTCCGAAGTGCGCGAGAACGTCGGTGTTCGGATTAAGCCCCAGCAGAACGAACAGCATGCAGCCTGCGGCGATTCCCGTCGCAGCGTATCGAACACCGGCCGCGCCCGAACGAAACGCGAACAACTGGGCGGCGAGCAGACCCACACATCCCATCACCACGCCTGAAGCGCCGAGACTTCGATGCTCCGGAAACATCAGCCACGTGGCGACGTTTCCGCCGACACCGGCCAGCAGGGACGCCAGTAATCCGATACCGGACCCGAATCTTCCCATGGTCAATCCGATGAGCAGAAGACCGATGCTGAGATTGGATGCCAGATGAGCGGCATCGCCATGCAGACAGGTTGCGGTGAACAGTCGCCACCATTCGCCTGCAGAGACGGCGGAACTTTTCATCAGGCCCTGGGTTTTCAGCGCGGCATGCGTGGATTGCAGCCAAAAGAAAACGATCATCAGGGAAACCCAGCCCAGCGCCGTCCAGTCGAAAAACATTTCCGCGACGACAGGACGCCGCCAGCGCCAGTGATGGTTTTCGGCCTGGTATTGTTGGATCGTTTGCTCGGCCGCGGCGTATTGATGTGGCTCGACCTGAATGGCCCAGCCAAGATCCTCCGACTGCTCGATGGTGCTCTCGATTCCCTGGCTGATCAAAACGAGGCTCCAGTCCATTGCCTGGCGTTTGGAGCGGGCTGGAATGCGAGTGGTCATTTCAGGTGCGCTACAGTCGTCGAGAGAGTCGCCCGGTGCAACTCCGGACCGGTGAACTTCAGCCGCGAATGATCGCCTCAAGTTCCTGACCGTCGATGTTCGTGTTGATCTGCATCCAGAGCGGAAGGTGATCGGATATCTGATATGTGAACTGGTCCTTCGTCATCGATCCGGGAAACAGTTCCTTGATGTGCGCGTTGTCGAGGAAGAAATCGAGCTCACCGCCGGCATTGGTGAAGTTCTCCGGGTAGATCGGATAATGCAGAATCTGGTCGTAGCGTTTGCCTCTGGCCAGATCGGTGCCGTGCGTTCCGAGCAAAGCCTTCGGAATCTGCAGGCCGTGCTTTGTAATCGCCTTGAACAGACTGTCGTTGCGCGAGCCGATGTTGAAGTCGCCCATAACGATCAGGTCCTTGTCTTCCTTCGATTTCTCCTGCCGCTTGGCTTCAATCCAGTCGGCCAGATTCTCAATCTCTTTTCGCCGCGCCTCCGTGGTGTTGCCCCAGCGGATGTGCGCTGTCAGCAGGACGAAATCAAAGTTGCCGGCACGAAACGAAGCCATGTAGGGACTCCGCCAGAACGAGATGTCGGTGATGTATTCTTCGCCTTTCTTGACGCGCGGCGGACTTGCCTCTGCGGCAAAGCCTGTGAAAGTCGTAGCGCGATTGTCATAAAGAAATGCCAGTCGTTCACGATTGCCGCCGGCATCAGGGATCATGTCGGAATAAACACATTTCCAATACGGCCCGAGAATCTTCAACACACGGCCGAGATCGGTCAGATCATCGCGCAATTCCACGATTCCGATGACATCGAACTGCCCGAGAATTTCGGCGATGTAATGGATGGCGGCCTCCGTTCGCCGTTTCTTGCCGAACTCGCGGATGTTCCACGTCGCGATGTTCAGCGTTTCGTCGAGTTTCGACGGTGGAATCTTCGCGGCATCGATTCGCTTTTGAAGAGCAAGCAGGCCTCGCGCGGTTTCTTTTGTGACTTTCCCGTGTTCCATGATGTTTCCCTTTCGAATGGTTTTGTCCCGAACGGCAGGTGTTGGTGCCACGCTAACGAAACTGAATTCACGTGCAAGGGAACAAAACTCGTCCCGCAAAATTCCTCCTGTTCCCAGCCCTGCTTGCTTGGAACAGAGGCGATACGGCTGAAGCGGCGAAATATTCAAACCGTTTTTGCCGGGATGGGATCCCCGATTGCGACGTCTTTCGAACTGGACGCATCACGTCGATTTGCTTTGTGGGGCTGCATGATTACGTTTCACACATGAAATCACGAACTGGAACTCTGCTTTCGTTGCTGTTTCTGCTCGCGGCATTGATTGTTTCAGGATGCAAATCCACGCCGAAGGTGGATTGGGACAGCCGCGTCGGAACATTTACGTTCGACCAGGCGGTGGCGGAACTCGGTCCGCCTGACAAGACGGCGACATTGACCGATGGGCGCAAAGTCGCTGACTGGATCGAGCGGAGCAGGGGAGGCGGAGTGAGTTTCGGAATCGGAACCGGCTTCTCCTCGGGCGGCGTTGGTGTGGGAGTCGGACAATCGGTGAGTCCCAGCCGTCATGTTCGTGTTCTCCGGCTCACATTTGATACGGACAACCGGCTGTTGTCCTGGGCGAAGAACTAGGCGATTGGTCTCAACTCATCAGATCGGTTTCAATCGCCGCATAACGTGCGGCGCCGAGCAGCGCGGTTTTGTCGTTCATAATGACGCGGACACGAATCGACGCGAGGAGATCCTTCATTCGACCCTGTCCAATGAAGCTTCGCATGAAACGTCCGTCTGCGATCCGGCTGATGATCTTCGGTGCGATGCCGCCGCCGACGTAGAGTCCGCCGGTCGAAAGAAATTTGAGCGCGAGATTTGCCGCCTCAGCGCCGTAATAGTTCACAAACAAATCCAGCGTTTGGACGCACAAATCACATCTTTCGGCGAGGCCGGCGCGTGTGATCGCAATGGGCGGATCGATGGTTTTGAATTCCTCGGTCAGCCATGCAGGTTCCTCACCACGACCGGTGTCGCGCAGGAACTGGTATATGTGATAGAAACCGGGACCGGATAAAACATGTTCCCAACTCACCTGCCCGAAGCGATCGCGCAGATAGCGAAGCAGTTCGATGTCGAGATCGGTGCGGGGTGCAAAGTCTGAGTGACCGCCTTCCGACGCGATTGAAATGAACCGGTGCCCGCAGCAATGCAGTCCGGCTTCGCCGAGGCCTGTTCCCGCCGAAATGATCGCAATGTTTCCGCCCGACGCATCGCTTCCGCGATTGAGTTCGATCAAATCCTCGGGCTGCAGCGCGGCAATGCCATACGCGTTCGCCTGAAGATCGTTCATCAGGAACACACGCTTGAAACCGAGCGCTCGTCCCAATTCCTCCTCGTCAATAATCCAGGAGAGATTCGTGAGATGAACGCGCCCGTTTCGGATCGGCCCGGCGACACCGAAACATGCTGTTTCAACGGGATGATCGAGGGGGTGAATAAACTGCCGGACGATCTCAGCCAGGCTGGCGTGATCGCGACTGGGAAAGGTTGCGCTGCTGACCATTGTGAGCCGGCCATCGTCCACGACAAAGCTGGCAAGGTTGACTTTGGTTCCGCCGATATCGCCCGCGAGAATCATTGGGGGAGGAATGTGCGGAAAGATCGGCGGACAACAAGACGAAAAAACCCGTATCGAGCAGATGCTCAATTCAACACCCAGTTCTTCCGGCAGAATCAGCCTCGAAATTCAACTCGGCAGGGCCGGAACAAAAGGAAAGCGCGGATGAACACGAGTTCAGGCGAACGAGTTCGCCCTTTGAATTGCATGTTGATCCGCGCAGATTGCGGCGTCACTGGTTTCGATCGTCAGAATGCACTTCCTCTTCTTCAGCTCTGTGGAACAGAACCTCGCCGTCGGTTCGAATTCCTGCGCCGACACGATTCCGCACGCTGAGATAAAATACGACTGCGGCGACGACCATCAGCGCCAGGATGGGAACGAGCCATTCGTAGAAGAACATATTGCCTCCAGTTCAGGGTGTTTGCTTTTGAACGGCGACCGGTCTGCCGGTTGCGGCGGGGTGGGTGGTATTCCAGTCGCCGAATCTGTTTGCGGCCTCAATGCAGCCCACGCGGCGTATCGGCGCCGCATGACCGTGATGCGACGGCACGTCCGGACGCGCCTTTGTGTTTCGTGCCCTTGTTGGTTTCATAATGAACCTCGGAGAAACGTAGCACATGATTCATCCCGCGCATCCGGTTCCTGCAATCGAACGAAAGTTCAGGCGATTTCCGACGAACTGCCTTTCAGTCGCGACGCCATCAGCAGTTCTGGGGAATTGGGATGTGTTTCAGCGTCGGCTAGGCTGGGAACCGAATTCAGCCTGGTGGGCCTCAAGAATTTCCCGCCCGTTGTGACCGATGTTGTTTCGGAACCGTTTTACAGATTGTCTGACTCTCGTGCTCTTCACGAGTGTGCTGCTGTTTTCCGGATTCAATGCCAGGGCACATGGTCCGTTCGATCATTCGGCCCGGCTGATCGTTCAGGAGAACCAGATCGAACTGAACGTCATTCTCGGAATCGAAGCCGCGCGTTCGCTGTTGAAAGATCATCCCGATGCCTTGTTGCAACGCGGGCCGGGAAGCCAGTTTCCTCTACCGCCGGAAGTTGCGGATCGGATCGGCGAACTGGTTGATGGTGAAAACGCGTTGAACCCGCGATCGATTCACATTCATGCTGATGCGATCGAAGCGGGAATCTCGATTCTCTTCGAACGCCCGAACTCCGCCCGCCTCGAATTTCGTCCGAAATATCTGTCCCTCCTGTCGAAGCTGCAGCCGGGTGTCCTCGAAGTAACAGACGAGAACGGAAACCGGCTCGGTGCGGGTGTAATATCAAGTGGCGGCGATCCGATTTCAGTATCACTGCCGGGAACCGTCGCTGGAACGGAGGTTGCAACCAGAGAAACTTCGACGCTGGTCGAGAACTCCGCAGAAGCGTCCGTTCACAGGGATGCCGAAGGCGTTCCGAACCACAAAACCGCAGAATCGTCCTTTGGCAATGGCCTGTTTGTGACAGGCGTTGTTTTGATAGGAGCCGGGATTCTTCTCATGGTCGGTCGTTCAAAAAGAAATTCTCGATGAGTTCAATTCGCAAACGTTCAGTGGTCCGATTCCTTTTGTTCATCACAGCCCTGCTGCCTTCATTCGCAATGGCGCAGCGTCAGATGGAACCGCTCGGCCGCGGAGTCGTCGCGGTTCGGACAGGATCATCCTCGGCGTATATCAGCTGGCGTCTGCTGACCAGCGATCCGGACGACGTCGCCTTCAATGTGTTTCGTTCCGTTAATGGCGGCGCTCCGATCAAAATCAATTCACAGCCAATCACCAACACCACGGATTTCGCCGATTCAAATGCCTCCCAGTCCGTTTCGAATGCGTGGTTCGTGCAGCCCATTATTGTTGGCGGAGTGGCCGGACCGTTGAGCGCTCCGTTCGGCATCGCGGCGAACAGCCCGGCGCGCCAATACATTCCGATTCCGCTGCAGCCGGTCATTGGCGGCGCATATCCGCCGTATGACGTGAAGTTCTGCTGGGTGGGCGATCTCGATGGAGACGGCGAATACGATTACGTCGTGGACCGGCATTCCACGACCACGGCGAACGTGAATCAATATCTCCAGGCATACAAACTCGATGGCACCTTTCTCTGGCAGATCGACATGGGCCCGAACAGCACGTTGACCTCCGGCAACAGCACGATCGTTTACGAGCCGAGTTCGTCAGCCATCAGCGTCGGTGACAAGGACAACGTCACCGTTTACGACATGGACGGCGATGGCCGCGCTGAAGTGCTGTTGCGCACAGCCAATGGCGTGGTCTTTGGAAATGGAGTCACGTTGACAGCCGGCGCGAACAACAACGTTCAGTTTCTGTCCGTCGTCGATGGGTTAACAGGCGCGGAGATCACGCGCGCCACCGTTCCCAATCCGTTCATTGCGGATGGTCCGCTGAATTCAAACGCCGGGATTCTCTACGGCGATGGTGTTCATCCCTACGTTTTTCTGAGCGGCGAGAATCGTGTTGGCGATGGTGCATTTCAGCGCATTGTCACCGCATGGAGTTATCAGAATGGCCAGTTGACTCAACGCTGGTCGCGCGCCGTTCCGCCCGGCGCGAATGAATCGCGCGGACATCAGGTGAGAATGGCGGATGTGAACCACGATGGAATCGATGATCTCATTCAGATCGGCTCGGCGTTCGATGGTGCGACCGGGTTGCCGCTGTATGACACGGAGATTGTTCACGGCGACCGTTATCACGTCACGGATCTCGATCCGGACCGGCCAGGCCTGGAGACCTACGTGATTCAACAGAACAATCCGACGCTGCTTGCCACTGCTTTGGTTGATGCGGGCAATGGGACACTTTTCAAAAAATGGTATGCCGGTGGAATTGTCGATGTCGGCCGTGGCGATGCGCTCGACATGGATCCGCGTTATCGCGGCGTGGAAGTATTCTCGACGCAGCCGGGAATCTTTGACTGCAAAGGGAATCAGATTCCGGGCGCGACGCAGCCGTTCCCGTATCTGGGAATCTGGTGGGATGCCGACAATCAGCGCGAGATTCTTGGCGCATCGGATGGCAATGGCTTCAGTCCGATCATCAACAAATGGAACGCCACAGCAAACAGATCGGACCGCCTGTATTCGGTTTACAGCGAAGGCGTCCATACCGCTTACGGCGGGCGTCCGGCGATGTTTGGCGATCTGATCGGTGACTGGCGCGAGGAATTTGTCGTCGTTGCGAACAACTATTCGGAGATCCGGATTTACACGACACGCATTCAGGCGACGAACCGGCTGTATTGCCTGATGCAGAATCCGGCGTATCGCATCCAGTGCACGGCGAAGGGTTATTATCAGGCGAGCTACCCGGATTTTTATCTCGGTGAACAGATGGAGCCGCCGGCGCCGCCGCCGAACATGAACGCGAAGCTCGTCTGGCGTGGAAGCAACGGAAGCGTTTGGGATTCCGTCACCGCGAACTGGTTCACCAACAACCTGTGGTTTGCCAACAACACCGCTGTCGCTTACAGCGAAGGCGATTCAGTCCTGTTCGATCTCACCGGTTCGAACGCAAGCCCGATCACGCTTTCCGGCATCCTGACACCTGAGAATGTCACTGTGCATTCCCCGAAAGATTACACGTTCAGTGGATCGGGAAGATTGTCGGGTGCGATGAAGCTCGTGAAAGTTGGAAAAGGAAAGCTGACGCTGACCGGCACGAACGATTTCACAGGCAGGACGACGGTTTGGGAAGGTCCGCTGGTTGTGAATGGACTTCTTGCTGCAAGTCCGGTGACGGTTCGCGGCGGCACATGGCTCGATGGTGCGGTCGGCGGCATCGGCTCAATCGGCGGCGGTGTCACGGTCCA
>Ga0065721_10049193_pt1 | contig 42314 bp, 47 predicted proteins | sample Mesricmetagenome_FD_59108 | JGI IMG/M metagenome (GOLD analysis project Ga0065721, IMG submission 59108) | Mesophilic microbial community from rice straw/compost enrichment Sample: eDNA_1 v2 (version 2) | ecosystem: Engineered > Solid waste > Grass > Composting > Bioreactor | place: USA: Davis... | reverse complement strand
TAGACGATGAGGTTGATAGGTTCGGTGTGGAAGCGCGGTAACGCGTGGAGCTGACGAATACTAATCGGTCGAGGACTTATCCACACATGCTTAGCAATCATGCGTATTCAGTTTTGAAGGAACAAGAAGAAAAGCTGTATTCCCGATTACTTTTGCGAGTAATGGAGAATACAGCTTTTTGTATGAGAAAACCGTGTAGGTAATCTACACGGTTTTTTTGTTGTTTCTTTTTTTGTCCCAGTTCTCTCCTTTACGCTTGTAGCAGGATTGAGAGGAGGGAGAAAATGTCTGTGCATCCACTGCGGTTATTGGCTCTGTTACTGTTGGCATCATGCATGGGGATCGGTGCCTACACGATTTTGAAACCGCATGAAATAACCTTTATACAGTTGCGATCAACCGTAGAAAAAGAGAGTGGACAACTGCTGGAAGCAAAAGATGTGGAGCCGCTCACCTTGACATTGGGCGGACTTTTTCAAAAAACTTCTGATCCCATACCAGGGTTGATTCCATGGACAGAGGGCCAGCGGCTGATCGGTTTACCCTTTTCGCGCTCGGTAAAGGGCGGCCGTCCTTTGCTGCTGGGTGATTTGGAGCTGGTTGATCAGACAGGAAAGGAGGCTTCGCCGAAAGATGTAAGAACAGGGATGAGCATTCCTGTTGATAATGTGGCAGGTGTCTCGCCACACATTTCGACAGGAGAAAGAGTGCATGTCTATGCTTCTTTCGAAGACGAAGCAGGGGCGCACTCCGGTATTCTCCTGCAAAATATGCCTATTTTAGCTGTTCAGCGTGAAATGGAGGGAGATCAACCGAAGCTGCAAGCGGTCACCCTGTCTCTTGGAAGAGAGGAAGCCATTTTATTAACACACGCATTGCATTACGGCAAGATCAGGTTGGGACTGGCTGGAATCATGGACGATCAGCAGTCAGGAATAGGAGATGCAGGATTTGCAGCTGAGCTCATGCGAACAAAAAAACGATGGGCGTTGGAAAAGGGGGAACGTGAGTGAAAAGACGATTGCTGATTGTAGACGATGATCGCGAAGCAACTCGCTCTTTAATCAGTCAGCTTGCGTGCAGTCATCTGATCGAAGTATGCGGCGAAGCGTCCAGCGCAGAGGAAGCATGGGCAAAACTTCACGCGACCCGGCCAGAGCTTGTTCTACTGGGCGGAATCAAAGATACGGAAAGAGGCATATTGAGCCAACAGTTTCGTCTCGCCTTCCCGCATTTGTCTTTTATCGCGGCGTGCACAGCAAGTGAGCTGATGTGGGAACCGTTTTTTCGCAATCTCGGTATTTGGGTGATTGCAAAACCGATACAACTGGGACAAGTAGAAGCTCTAGCGATGATGGCTCAGGGCCAGATCGCAGCAACTGCCGATTCCAGGCAGCCACAACTGCAACACAATATTTTATCAGAGCATCACGATAACGTACGCGATCTGCCTGACTCCGAGCGACACTGGAAAGGTTTGGCAGGATCCGAGCAAAATCCTCGCGTAAAGCCGAAGCATCTTATTACCGTGTACGGCCCAAAAGGTGGAGTGGGAAAAACGTTTATTTCCCGCGAATTGGCTATCTTCTTTTCCACACAAAAAAGGGAAGGCCAGCCTTTGAAAGTGTTGGCAGTTGATTTCAATCTCGATCTAGGGACATTTGCGACTACACTAAACCTCCCACGAACACCGAACTTGTATACGTGGGTACAAGACCTTGACCGCCAGCTTCATGCATACGCAGAGAGCAAAGGGCTCGACACATATTCCATCAAACCAGAGGAATGGCAAGAACTTGCCTCATCATTGCCGCTATTACCACAACAGATTGAACGGTATACCGTCGTTCATTCGGAGTCTGGCCTTGATGTGCTCACTTCCCCCAGAGATATACGCCAGAGCTTTGAAATCCGCGACTATCATTTGTATCTCATTTTGGAGACGCTCAAGCGCAGCAACTACGATGTCATCTTGATTGATACCGCTCCTGATACGACTGATGCTACCATTCAGGCGCTGTTTTTTGCCGAGCATGTCGTGATGGTGGGAAATCCGGTGGTAGACTCTATTGAAAATATTCAGCGCTTGTTAAAACTTCTCAGAGAAGCAGAGTATCCCGAAGAGCGCATTCAAGTGTGCATGAATCGTCTCCAGCGAAAAGAAATGTTTACGTTGGAGGAAATCAGAGCTTACTTTCAGCTTCACCCAAGCAAAAAAATCTTTTCGATCCCTGACGACAGCGAAGTCAAAAAGTCCATTAACACAGGAGTGCCAGTCATGCTGCAAACAGGGCGAAGTGCAGCCAGAGATGCGATTGAAACGTTGGGGAAAGCATTGTTTCCAGTTGATGAAGTAGCCAAAACACCTGCTGCAAAAGAGAAAAAGAATGAAAAAGCGTCACTTTTTCGCTGGCTGTGGGGATAGGAGGGCGAAATGTTCGATAAACGACAGTTGCTTGGCATATCCAATCACGTACAAAAAAGCCAAGAGTCGCGGCCGATGGGGCGTGATCATTCCAGTTCATCCGCTGCCTTTTTTGAAAAGCAATTAGAAAGTCCAGCTTCCCTAGAACGTTCACAAGAGCGTTGGATTGGCAGCGAGGCAGAGACATTTATTCGTACTCAAATCGTGGAGAAACACGGCAGGCGTCTATGGGAGGACAAACATTCGGCTACCTTCAAAGAAGAGCTGACAGCTGACATCAGAATGCTGTTGGAATCGCAAATGCCGCTGTCGTCCATTCAGTTGGAGACGGAGGTCAAACGCTTGCTGCATTCCTTGACGGGGTGGGGAGCACTTGATGAACTATTAGAGGACCAAGATATTACGGAGATTATGTTCCATCGCCATAATTACCTGGTAGTTGAGCGGAAAAGTACGGGACGACTGGAAAAAAACGATGCAATCCTGTTTCGAAGCGAAGAAGAAATGCTGCACTTGCTGGAGCAAATGGCTGCGACAATGGGGCGCGAGTTCAATGAAACAAAAGCAGAGCTGCATACACAGCTTCCTGACGGCTCGCGGGTGGCTGCCACGCACCGATCGATTACGCCGGATGGACACACGCTGACCATTCGCAAGCATCGAGAGCTGCTGAGCGAAAGCGACTATTTGCGGTACGGATCGATTTGTGAGCCGATGCTGTTGTTTTTGCAAAGAGCTGTCGGCCTGTCCAGAGCATCCGGGATTGTCAGCGGCGGAACCGGCTCAGGCAAAACGCATATGTTGAACCTTATTTCTCAATACGTTCCTGCTCATTTGAGCACCATTACGATCGAGGATGTTTTGGAGATGAGACTCCAGCATCCGTTTGTGAGAAGGTTGCTGGCAAAGCCGGCTAACTACGAAGGAAAAGGAGGATTCTCTATCAAGGATTGTGTTCGCTTGTCATTGCGCAAACGGCCGGATGTCATTATGGTAGGCGAGACGCGTGGCGGAGAAATTGTCGACATGCTATGGGCGATGAACACCGATCACCCGGGAAGCTGGAGCACAGCTCATGCAAATTCACCACGTGCCTTGGTTGATTCTACATTGCCGATTTTGTTTGGCAAGGCTGATGAAGTGTACAGTGCCCAAGAACGCAATCTGATGATTGGCTCGGCACTGGACTTGATCGTTCAGGTAAAGCGGTTTGACGAAGATGGGAGTCGCAAAGTGGTTGCGATAACAGAAGTTGTCGGAACAGGCCAATCCCATGAAGAGTGGATCAAAAAGGCCTGCAACGTAAAACAGGTTTTGCCGGACAGAGTGTATTTGCAAGATATTTTTGTATTCGAGCCGATGGGTGTACATGACGGAAAAGTCAAAGGACACTTCAAATGGACAGGTTATCGGCCGGAACGGATGATCAAGCGGTGGCTGGAAAAGGGGATGTCACGCGAAGAGATCGAGCAGGTATTTTTTACAACGCCAATATCCGTCTAGGAGGGACTGACGTTGGGAGACATCAGCCTGCCTGTCGCTACGGGAATCGGTGTAGCGATATTGTTGCTCGTGATTCCGCCGAAGCTTTACACGCGGGGAAGATCGGGCAAGCATGCGATTGTGGGCGTACTTCAGCAAGACAGAAAAACGGTATGGAATCGCTTAGAGGAGCGCCTGGCGAAATCACACTCGGGTTTGGGAGTGAACCAGTATGTGACCCTGTGCTTTTTCTTCGGGGCCGTGTCTTTTGTTTTTAGCAGCCAAATCTTGCAATCATGGTGGCTGGCCGCGCCTGCGTTGTTTGCTGGTATTTTGTTTACAGAGCGAGTGGTTAGTGTTTGGGGAGCAAAGCGTCGAGACAAATTTGAGGCTGGGAATATAAAAGCCATTCGCTTGATGGCAAGCTCATTGCGGACGTCGCCATCGTATTTGCACGCTTTTGAGCAGGTGGTTGCAAGTCCTTTTTTGGAAGGGAGCATTACAACAGAGTACAAGAGAATTGTGGAGCTGCTTCGCGCACAGGTGCCGCTTGAGCATGTCATGAATGACTTTTCCCAGCGAACAGGCTCGGCTGATGTCAACTATTTGGCTACTATCGTACAAATTCAGCGAGAAATGGGTGGAGACATGGCGAAGACACTTGATTTGGCGGCTTCGGCCATCTTGCGCCGCAGACAGTCATTTCGTCGGCAAAAAGCAGCCATGGCGCAAATTGTAGCGCAAGTGAACCTTTTGAGTGTAATGCCCTTTGTCTTTATCGTGGCACTTTTCGCAAACAATCCGCATCATTTTGATTCGCTGACAGCGACACTTGGCGGCCGTTTGCTCATGTGGGTGTGCCTGGCGAGTATTTTGTTGGGGGGAGAAGCCATTCGCTACATCGCGCACAAAAGCATACACAGAGGGGGATGAAGAAGTGTGCTTCTGATTGGGCTATTGCTTGGATTGGCAGTGTTCCTCTACGGACTCCCTGCTTGCGTAAGCAAGGGAGACTCCTTTTTTTCCACCTTGTTCAGTCGAATTGAAATTGAGCAACAGGCGGAGCTTGATCAAGCTTTTGAACGGCGACAAGCTCGCTGGGCTTTGGTACGCATGCTAGAGCGAAACGTCCCGCTTTTGCATCGATTATGCAGCTGGACAGGCATACAGCCTGTAAAAACGGAAGAAATCTTATTGAGGCTCCACATGCAAATGAGTTTGGCGGAGTTGGTAATCATGAGGCTGATCGGCGTATGCCTGGTCGCCTCTTCGCTTTTCAGCCTGCTATTGAAGCTGGCAGGAGGAGAGATGCTCGGAGTAAAAACGGGGTATCCATTGATCCTTAGCTTGGGGCTTTATTTGCTGCCTACATTGGCTCTTGATTGGGCAGACAAACGGGCCAAAGCCGAAATACGCGAGCAAGTGCCGATCTTTTTTGGCATTGTCCAATCGTTGGTTGAGGCAGGCATGCCATTGCAAATCGCGGTAAAACAGACAGCACGTCGTTTCAATGCCAGGCTTGGCAAGGAGCTTTCCTGGCTTGAGGTCGCAGAAAAGCGGCACGGATCGTGGAGAAAGGCGTTGGAAGAGCTGGCGTTTCGCTGGGAGGTCGATTCCTTGAGTACGATCGCTTTGGAGATGAACGAAGCAATAAGCAAAGGAGTCAGCATCTCGCACATGTTGTCTGTGCAAATTGAAGAACAGGTAAGGCAGCAGGAAGATGAAGCTGCCGCTCACATGAATCGTTTGAATATTCGCCTTCTCCCGCTTGTGATTGTGTTCATGGGCGTTCCTTTGCTATTTCTGGTAATCGGCCCAGCGCTTATGGGCATCGGAGAGCGTTTGTAAATATTTTTGCACCCCTGCACTGTCTTTTGGCAAAGTGAAGATACGATCTGAAAAAGGAGGGAAAGAGATGTCATTTGTCTCTGACTATTTGCGGCGCTTTTGGCGCGAGGAAGACGGTGTAACGATTGTGGAAATGGTCATCATCGTGGCGGTAATTCTCATCTTGATCATTCCGACGCTGGCTTCATTGGGGGAAGCGGAGGACGCCAAGCTGAAGGAACTGCAAGAAAAGATCAGCAAATGATCCATGTGATTTTAACAGGTTTGCTGGTTACGTCGGCTTGGTATGACTGGAAGTATCGAAGGATTCCTAATGCAGTCACGTTATCGGCAGTTGTGCTGGGGCTATGCTACCAGTGGCACATCGGCTCGCTATGGACAGCAACGATGGGCGTACTGGGAGCATTCGTGTTGACGGTTTTCCCTGTTGCTGCAAAAGGCATGGGGATGGGCGATCAAAAGCTGTTGATGGCTTTGGGTGCATGGACAAGCTGGATGGATGTGTACACGCTTTTTCTGCAATCGATGGGTATATGTCTGTTGAGTGTTTTATTTTTCCCGTGCAGTTGGTCCCGTCTTGCAAGGAACCTCCATGTGATGGCAGCGGGATGGAAGGCGCATCGGCAGCTCTGGCTTCCTGAAGTGGGGAGTTCAGGATTTTCGTTCCCGTATGCAGTGTTTTTGTTGTGCGCATTTTTGCTTCGCCAAGCCATGCGTATGCTGGGAGAAAGCTGATGAGAAACAAGTGCAAACAATGGTTGTGCGACGAACAAGGCAGTCAGTTGATTGAGTTTGTCTTGATCTTCCCTTTGGTTTGGTTATTGATCGTTTTTTCTTTCGATCAATTCACGATTTTGTACAATCGGCAAAAGGCTTTGGCAGCCGCGTACGAAGCAGGAAGAATCGCTGCTGTGCAACCGAATTTCGGCTTGGCCAAATACCACGCCAGAGAACGGGGAGCAGCCGAGCTTGATCAAGGGATGGAGGTTGCGGACAAAGAGGTTGTGCTTGAACTGGATGAAGGCGGCTGGAAAAAAGGGAACCATTTCAAATCAGAGGCGAAAATTACTTTTCGTCTGCTTGCTACCGGAGCTTTGTATGAGTTGTCCGAAAGCTATCACATGATGATAGAAAACGCGGAGGACAAAAAATGAACGGCTTGTGGCGGCGCATTGTGACAATCACAAGAGAAGAGAACGGAGCGACAATGATCACGATGCTCTTTTTTCTTTTTTGCTTGGGCGGTTTGTTGGCTCTGCTGTTGCTCTCGGAGCAGGCTGACTATTTGGAAATGAAAGTTCAACATACTGCTGATCTGATAACAAAAGGAGCACGAGCAGCAGGGATGTGGGAGTACGCCAATTCTGACGGCGCACCAGAAAAAAGATTATATGCAACCACAGAGGAAGCCGAACAGGAAAATGCCGAGGTAATAAGGGGCGCGCGTGAAGAGGCAGCTATTTTATGGAGAATGAACCAATCAGCATTGGCAAGCAGAGCAGAAGAGATTTCAGTTGTTCATCAAAAGGGAGAGCGCTCCCACTTGTACCGCCAAGGCATTTACCATCTGAAAATGGAGGTAGACCAGAGGATTCCTGCGTTTTGGGAGCAGCTCGATGTAAAAATAGAACGAGTGTCGCAGTCGGGAGTATATGACTAAAGGCGCGTTTTATGGCGACATCCCTGTTATTTTTGTCCCAATCACCCGTGGTAATTTAGGAGTATATTCCAAAAATGGGGATTGGAGTGAGGGGACAGTGCCGTCAAAAATCGTCGATCGGTACAAACGCATTCTTAACGGAGAGCAGAAACGTTTTTCCCCGTATGAATTTGAAGATGCGCAGTACCGCAAGCAGAAGGTCCAGTTAATCGTCCGTTACGCCATAGAAAATGTGAAGAAATGGACGCCAGAACAAGCTAGACGTGAGTTGAGCCTGGAAGATATCAAACAATTGAAGCTGCATTTGATACGAGAGTATATTGAGCCGCCGATCGAAGCCAAAGCGGAGGATGTGTATTATTTTGTCGAATTTGCCTATCCTTACTTGCCGCGGCTAACCGAAAAGCAACGTGCGCTTTGGGTCTATCAGGAGGTGCTATCAGGTATCCGGCGTCATTTTCCCCCGGCGTATTTTCAAAGTGTGAAAGGCGAGGAGCGGGCCAAAATATGCGTCGATTACATGTGCCAACATCTGTTGCAGCTTTCAGATTTGCGTGAACTCCCCAGGTTGTTTAGCAAGACAGAGCGGGCTTATTCGCTCTTGAAGCAATACAAATTGAAAATTCTCGTCGATACCTTGTACTTTTCTCCGTTTGATATGGTGACAGAGATGTATCCCGAGCTAAGTCATCCCTCCTACTGGGAAGAAGAGTAAAAATATTTGCAAACGCCCTCTGTCTTTTTTTACCGTAGAGATAGTTTCATTGGCTTATAAGCACATGAAACGGCCGTACTCTACAGGTGAGAGAAGGAGGCGTTGCGCATGGCAACAGTAGAGGCTCACCACAAGTGCTCTGCATCCGTAGAGCAGCTTCTGGGGCGACAGGTACGCTATCAGAAGCACAAGCCCGGCAGGCATCTTTCACTGGAAAGACTCTCGCTGGGAAGTTTCCGAATCGAGACGGTACATCGATTTGGGGACAGAGTTGTACTCAATGACGGGCTGATTGTGATGGAGAATGCTCCGGCCGTCATGGAGCGAGGAGGTAGAATCGCACTTCTTTTCGCTACAGGTGAAGAGCTTTATCTGAACGCAGAATAGTGCGGGATATCGCCTTGCACGGTTGCGTGCAGGGCGATCCAAATATTCACAATACTGTTACAAAATGTGACAAAAAAGATTTGACGAGTGACGAGAGATATTACAAAATGTCTATTATTATAATAATTTGTAAAAAAATAGGGGGGTATTTTAACGTGATGGCAAAGAGTGCAATCGAATTGGTCAACCGCTGCTATCAGGAGACAAACGGACTGAGTTTGGTGTCATTGGAAGAACTGAAAGAAGCTTTTATTAAGTATGTCTTTGGGGATTATCAGGAAGAGTTTACGGTTCACTACGATCTCGAAGAGTTTTATGAGCATTTGAATCAACTGCAATTGACCAACTGCCGCAGAGACTTTGATAAGGCGGTAGAGGAATGGTATATCGTCGAATACGGTAGCGGTTATAGCAACGCTAACTATCACGACATTTTGTTCACCTTGGTAAAAGAAGCGGTGGTTCAGTATCAATCACAAAATCGGACAGCACTCATTCGGGACGTAACCAAGCTTTTGACCATGCCAAGCGGATTTGTCGTCAGATGGAGGAGCGGGTTGCTGAAGGAGCGCTCATTGTCTCACTACTTTAAATACTTGATGAAGCTTGGGGTTCGAACTCAAGAAGACATCGAGACATTGGTAGATATGTGGCTGCTAGAATACCCGAATGCCTTTGACAAAAAACAGCAGGAGTTGTTTGCCAATCCTCCACGCAGAGGCAGGCCCAATAACGTAGAATTGGCACTGCTTATCGAGCTGGCTGCCAAAGTTAAGCCGGAAATGACTCAGCAAGAACGTGAGCGTTTGCGAAAAATTTACTACTACCATCGCAAGTCACTCACTGTCAGGGAAATGGTAGAGAAATTCGAGAAATACATCAGGGGAAAAAATAAATCAAACGATTCCCAGGTGGGATAGTCATGTTTCACCAAGTGAGCCGTTTCGTCTCCAGGTTCCGTGATTTGGAACAGCAGGATTTTACGAATACGACTGAGGAAGAACGGCAATGGAGGCTGCTCAAAGAAAAACTGACTTTACCCGATGTACCAGAACCATTAGAGACGGTCACTCGGAAATGTATTGCGGTAACAAGTTTATATCCGCAGGCAGGCGCCAGTTTTATCGCTGGCAACGTCGCTTACGCCTGGGCCGCAAAAGGAATACCCGTTACACTCTGCGAACTGCCCAACCATACTTCTTACTTTTACTTCGCTCTTGATTACGAACGCAGGGTTCGATCATTCAAGAATTTATCTCCGACATCATTGATCCTTATGCAAAATAATCAACTTCGCATCCAGATCGAAACTCCTTCTCATGTTCATCCAGAATCTTCTCAAATCGATATAGCCAGTTGGATACTCCGACTGAACAAAGAAAGCTCGATTGTATTCATAGATGTATCTTCTAATTGGAATAAAAACGAGGCAAAACAGATTTTTGAGCTGGCCGATGAAATTTGGGTTGTTTTAGACGCGGATATTGCTCGTCTCACTCGGTTATTTTTGATCGAATCAGTTCCAGGCTGGTGGCTATCTGGAAAAAACAAAGTGAAAATCATCGCCAACAAATGGAACGCGCAACTCGCCCGGACCACTGTGTTGAAAAAAGTAGAGGGTACTCTGTCCCTCTGGGGTACAAGTTCTTCGCAAGTAGACTATCAAGTTCCGCTCATTGATCAGGAAAAGGCTGCTGCGGCACATGTAAAAGCCAATTTTTTACTAGAGCTTTTCCCGGAGGAGGAAAGTGAGTTTCAATCCCTGATGCATGTTCATAAAGGAAGGATGCTATGAAAAAGCAAACCATGATTGTGATATGCCTGATTTCATTACTCCTGGCAGGCTCGTCATTTTATGCAGCGACACAGTATATTGACGCGCTGGCGACAGAAAAACTGTTTGCGCCAGTTGTTAAAGTAGCTGCGGGAAAAGAAATTGCCCCTTTTGAGCCGATTACGGAGAATGACGTGGTGCTCGTACAAGAAGAAGTCGATGAAATTTTACCTGAATCTGCGCGTGCGTTGAGTGATGTGATTGGAAAAAAGAGCACGCAAACCATTTATCAAGGTGAACAATTGCTAACGAACAAATTGACTGATTCACAGCTTTTGCCCGGGAAAGGTGAAGCCCGTTATGAGTTTCCGCTGCTTTCTATCCAACCTCTTACAGAACTGCGTAAGGGGGACCGTGTGAAAATCTGGGTCAAATACAAGAATTTCGCCGAATTACAGGATTACCCTGAACCGGCCCAATTCAAAAAGACCAATGATACTGCAGACCTCCTTTTCGAAAGCCAATTAGCCAGCGTGAGGGATAGCAATGGTTCCGAAATCTATACTTTGAAGCCGAACTTGCTTCCCTCTCCGGATCAGATGGACGCCGTATTTCATGGAGCGGGGAAAAAGACTCAGCCTGCCAATGAAAAAAGATACTACGACTATCGCGTACAGCCTACATCACTGCCTGCTTTTCTAGGATTTAATTTGACGGATCAAGAGTACGTGATCCTGAATGAAGCAATGACATACGGCATGCTTCAGGTTGGACATATTATGGTTTCAAAGGAGCAAGCATCATGAAAATATTAGTTTGTTATCCAATGAAGTCGTTAGCCAAAACGTACATGCCAACATCAAGCGAGTTATTGGTGGCTGAATCAGCAGAGGAATTTCCTCGCCTTGTTCGTCTTTATCAGCCAGATGCAACAGTGGTTTTTTCCGAAATGTTTACGAGTCCATCCTGGGAATGGCTTCCATCCGTGAGAACCATGCTTCCTGACGATTCCCTGCTAATCATCGTTCCGTTGTACCGGGATGAAGCAATCATTGCCAAAGTCTCGGAGGAGCTTGGACTTGAAAGGGTGTATCTCCTTTCTGCTCAGCTTTCACAGGAAGAGATTCGGGATAATATCAGCATGATTTTAGGTTTTATGAATGAAAGGCAGAAAAATGAGGATCAGGCAAGGTCAGGGCAAGTATTCGCTTTAATGAGTTTTGGGGCTTCTGGGATCACTACGTTTTGCATCAATTATCCGATTTTGCTAGCCAGACAAAACCCGACGAAAAGCATTGCTGTTCTGGACATGAATACCGAGAAGCCGGACTTAACCCGCTTTTTCAAGCTTCAACAGCATCAGCTGTCCTTGTTTCGACCAGACTTAATGGATCTGCAGACAGCGAAAAGGCGTAACTGGCGCACGGCTTGCAAGCAAAGCGTTCATTTGCCCAACTTGTACTACGCTCATGCCGCCAGCAGATGGAGGAGTGCTGAGGTAAGCAACATGATTGCGGCGTTTCGTGTGCAATTCGACTACATTTACGTTGATTGGGGCTATTGCTTTCCAGAGTCGGAAGCCATGCAGCGGCTGCTTTATACGGCTGATCGGAATCTGTTATTTGTACGCGCAGACCCTTTCAGTATTGAGAACGCCAAAGAGTGGCTGAAACAATGGCGAGAAAAAGAAGTGCATTGCGAGGTTTTGTTAAGTCATCAAGAGCCTGGTCAGCCATTTCGAATCGGGGAGGATATCCCGGTCTACGGCGTAGTTCCTCACATATCTTCAAGCAGGCTGATGCAATCCCAGCGGAGCCGCAGCGTGCTCATTGAAGAGCTGTTTCCTCCGAAATCGTACGTAAGCAGCCTCAAAGAACTGGCAAAGGCTGACCACATTGAAAAAAGTGCGGTGTACAACTGATGAGCGCGATCGAATTAAACAGGGGGACGCAGAGTCTGCACAGCATAGAGGATATTAAGCAAGCAGCCCGGGATTACTTAAATCATTTTGGCAAAACTCGTGAAGAGAAGCTGGAAATGCAGCATATTCTTTCTCTGGCCGAACAAGGAGATCGTGATAGCCATAACCATATTATTTTACGATTGCAGCATTATTTTGAAGAAGTAGTCAAACGGCCGATTGTTGAAGAAATTTTGCCGCATGTCAATGGATACGAAGGTCTTGTATTTGCAACTTACGGCTGGGGAATCTTGGATGCCGTTCTGCATCTGTCTCCGTGGGTCGAAGAGGTGCGAATATCTGCCAATCGAAAAGTCGCATATCTGGAGCAGGGGATCAAAAAATTTCTTTCCTACACGCCTACCTGGAAAGAAGTTGAGATGCTCCAACAAAAATTGACGAATGCCGCGGGGCTGTCATTTAACGAGAAAAAACCTCGTTTAAGCGGGTATCTCCAAGCTTTGCAAGCACGCCTGACCATGTTTACTTTTCCTTACTCCAGAGTGCCTACCATTCTTGTAAGACGCTTTACAACTCCTTCCTTCTCACTTGAGCAGCTACGCTTGCAGTCTCAACCCACCTTTGATGAACCTGTGCAATGGCTGCTCGAACAGCAAGTACGGGGGAGGGCAAACGTTCTCGTTATTGGTCCGATGGCTGCTGGAAAAACGACCTTGATGATGTGCATGTTGAAGCTGAAAGATCCGTCTACAGAGTACATCACTATTTTCGAAAGTGAGCATGAGATGCGGTTCGCTGATATATGGCCAGGAGAAGTAATTGAACTGCAAAACGTCGAGGAGATCGGCATTGATTTGGGTAGCTGCTTTAAAGACATGTATCGGTCCACAGCCAACACGATTTTAATTGGAGAAATACGAGAGCCGATAGAAGCCTACCACTTTGTTAATGCGGGAATTAGGGGCACAGATGCGACGATTGCAGCGATGCATGAACGTTTTCCTCATAAAGCTTTGCATGACTTGACTGACCTGGTGTATCAATACGGTGGTCGCAGTATCGAGTTGACGCAAGAGCGGATTAGCAGAGCCGTTAATTTTGTAAATTCACTGACCTACCGAAATAACGGCCATCGCTTCATTGATGCTATTCACGCCACTGATTGGAACGACACTTTCAATCGTGTAGAATCAATCCCTTTGGTCAGCCGCAATGTACATACGGGTGTCTACGAATGGACAGGAAGACAACTGAACCCTCATTTGGTCGAGTACATGTGCTGCGTAGGAAAAGCGGATTTGGGAGTATTGAAGGAACTACGTCTGACAGATATGGGCAGGATGCTATGACATATTTGCTGCTTGTGCCGATGGTCGTCTGCCTGTTTGTTGGATTTATGTTTATGGGCAACTATTTTTATCACACTTGGACTACTCCCCGGGTTTTATTCCCGCGTACGGTTGCAGTCTGGAGAGAAAAATTTATGCAACACGCAACCAGGCGGTTGTTGTATGAGCGGTATGACCGCTGGTGTCAAATCGGTGGGGGAACGCCAGAGGCTCATCTTGTACTTTCCTTGATTGGCAGTGTTGCAGGCTTTATGTCGGGTATTTTGTTGGGCAATCTGATTGTCTCTTTATCTTTGTTTCTCTTGTTTCTGTTGATGCCTACGCTGTTGCTGTACGCTCGCTATACAGTGCGAATCAATAAGAAAATAAAATCCTTTTGCCGATTTGTCGAGCTTTTTGCCCGCTATTACAACAGCCGTAAAAATATTGTTCTGACATTCCGGGAGATGATCGAAGAATGCCCCAAAGAACTGTTGCCGGAGTTACTCCTGCTGAATAACAATCTCGCAGATGGGGGCGATCCCATCTTGGCGATAGAACGTTTTGCACAAAGACTGAGTCATCCGTGGGCATTTGATTTTGCTATGTATATATCCAGTGGATTAGAAGGAGAGACAGAGGATATACAAATTCCGCTCAATCGATTGACGAATGAAATGTTCGTTCAACAGGACGAGAAGCACGAGCGGGACAGTGAAATTTACTCCATATGGATTAGTTTGATCATCGTTATTGCCATTTGTATCTGCCTGATTCCATACAACCAAAGCTTGCTGAAAGATTCGTACAGGCTCTATTTTTACACGCTTGATGGACAATCTATTTTAGCGCTTGCGGTAACAGTTTGGTCGTTCTCGATCCTGCTAGCATTCATATGGGGGAGGCGATACCGATAATGCAGTTGCTTGTCATGTACACATGGTTGGGGTCAGGCTCCATTTTTATGTTCCTTGCAGCGTTTTTCGTTGGAAAGTATTTGGTGCAAGGCACAAAACCAGCGCTATTCATCTCTGCAAAGTGGTGGCGAAGGTGGGAGAGTACGGTAGCGTCCAAGGAAGACGATGACTGGGAGCAACTGTTGAATCGCGCGGGCAGGCCATTTGGCTGGGGAAAAGCAGAGTGGTTGTTTGCACAATTAGTATGCGGGAGCGCTGTCTGCATGATGGTGCTTGTATGGGTCATTGTCTGCCGCGTAGAGTCATTCCCCTTTTTATCGATTTGTATTGCTTCAGGTTGTGGCTACTTGTTCCCATATCTGGCGTTGAAAATGTGGGCGGGGAATCGCGAGGATATGCTGAGTACCGATATTGCACGATTCATCAACCGTTATGTGACGTTGCTGGAGAATCAGGTGCCTATCTACAATGCCATGGTGAAAGCCGCAAGACCTACCCGGAAGTTGAAAGAGTATATACCGACATTGTCCGAGTGGAATAAAGACCCTGATGAAGCGCTGGAAAACTTCAAACGCCGATTAGGGGTCGACGATGGAATTATACTCGTCTCAAGCATGCGCACTATTGAGCAACTAAGCGCCGGACAAGTCAGTGTGACGATGCAGCGAATGGAGTGGGCTGTTGATCAGCGCAGAATGTTTCGCCATCGCAAAAAAATCAAATCGCTCGGTATCGGCTACAGTGTTATCGTCTATCCGGCTTTTTACATGGGGCTGTTAGTCGCGATGTTTCCCTGGTACAAGCTGCTTACGGAAATTTTAAGCAAGTATTTGCTCTAGAGGGAGGCTAAATGTTTGACCAAGCTGCTGTCCATTATCATGTGCATCGTATTCACTTTGGGAATCATTGTGTCGAGCCTCTCGCAGATTAATTCAGCGGTCGTTCAAGACGGCGGATTGCGCGATCGAGCTGTCCAGTGGATCGATAAAGCGATACCTTGATCATTTTATTTCTAGAAGAGAAAAGGAGAGTGCAGTTATGTCAAAAATGTTCTTCATCTTTCTTGCATGCGTGATGGTTTTGGGGATTGGCGTCAGTTCTTACGGAAACGAATTGTCGCCCGCTGCCAATGATTCTGCCGAAAGCATCAACCGTTCCATTACCTCGCTTAATTACGACACGCGAAATGAAAACATCAACTTCAAGATGCAAAACGGCACGGCATATACGTCCAACTGATGCTGCATCATCATGTCTTTCTCGTCATTATTGTCATGGTAGGGAGTCTGTGCGCGTTCATCTGGAATCTGCATCCAGAAGAGCAGCTACATGAGACACAACAGGAAAGGGTGTATCGAGCTACGACGTTTATCTTTCATTAAAAGAAAACGGTCGCCTCGGAAGAGATGGTTAAAACTAAAGTATTTCTCGTATGTATGATAACGCTGCTTTTCGTGATTTCCGGCGTGGGAGCGTATCATTTGTACGCAATGGAGAGAGCCATTGCGCGCAGTATTTATGCAGATGTGCTTGACGATATGCAGGATATCGGCTACCTCAATCAAGCGTTGGCCGACTATTATACCAATAAAATGGCTGGACTTGGCTGGGACGTTTCTATCGATGTGTTTGCGGGCAGTTGGCCGCGAGGGGAAGGAGAGCGGGCACGCAAAGAGAGAAAAGAGTCTGTCACACTCGCTATGAAAGTTACTCCGTCAAACGTGGCAAAGTGGTTGAATGCACTTGTAGAAGGAGATACAGCTTTTTCGTTTACAGGAAGCCGTCCCTCCGAATATTTTGACCCGGGGTGGTAGTCGCGTGAACAAAATGATCAGTATGTTGGTGTTGCTTGTTCTCGTCTTGCCTTTGACGGTTGGGGTGCTTTTTACAGGGCCAGGCAATATCATGTCTGCTTGCCAACAGTTTTTCGGTGACTTGCTTGTGCAAGTGACGAGATTTGGTGCGACCTGATGGGACAGTTTGTTGCGGTTATTCTCAATATCATGCTGCTGTTGCTGGTGACGATTGGGTTGTTGCAGACTCATGTTGTCGTGCAGACGGAAAATGAATTGATGGAAGTCAGTGCTGCGGCGGTGAAGTACATTAGCAATCATGGAGGAAGCAATGAAGGAGCGCTTCAGGAAGAAGTGCGATCGATTATATCACGGGAGCTTGTGGAAAAGCGGTTCTCCTTGTCGGAACAGGAGATGTCTGTTCGTGTCACGCGCACTCATTCGACCGATCCTGTCTTATGGAGCCATGCAGACGAGTTTTCTCTGGTCTTGACCATTCCATATCCTGGTTTTACGTCATGGATTCCCGTGCCTGCCGATACTTTACAGGTCACACGTCAAGGGACGATTAACGTCATGGATTACGATTTGTAACGGGCTAGGGCACGTAGTCCAAGTCATAATCATCCACACAAAAAAAGCTAAAGAAGTTAATGAAAAAAGAAAATAACAACGTAGGAGGATAATTGTACGGGCATCAATCTTTTATCTATATCAGCAATCCTGCTTTTTTTGCTGATGGGTACATATGTTGTCGATGCGGATTTGGCCATGCAGAAAAAAACAGAGATCAAAATGCTTTTGGAGTTGGCGAATCACCACGCAACGTTTGCCGTTGACCCGGTACTCAAGACAGAGGGTGTAATCGATCTTGTCGAAGAAGAGGCAATGCAGCGGTTTGATCGCAGGATGAGCGAAAATGGCGGTTATGCGCGGCAGCAAAAAACATATGTTCCAGGGGAGCAAAGCGTGACGAACGCTCCGATTCATTTTGTGCGTCATTACGTTGATTTTCGTAACTGGCGGCAGGACTTGCATCTGTTGCTGCAATACAACGGAGAAAGCCTCGTGCCAGTGAGTGCAACTCCCGGGGCTGTCCGGCAGGGTGGCGGGCAACTGCTGATCACGGTCGTGACCGAACGCGGAGATCGTTTGCAAATGGCTCCGAAAACGATGATTGGACCGTCGCATATCATGGTGGCTTATGTGGATGAAAAGCCATTCTTGCCAATGCTTCCAGGGCATGCTTTTCCCGTCGTTTCTGTCGAAGAAGTAAAATTTTAACAAAATAGAAATTTATTAAAGGTAAAAAATAACCTCCGATTTTCAGTCTGCGTGCATTATACGAACATATCCACCAAACAAACGAAAGATTAGTCAGACTTATTTACAAATTGCGAATTTGTCTGGTACTATGTAAGAAAGTGCTTAGCCAGCTTGCGATTGTAAGGAGGTAGCACTCCAAACGTCCCGCATGGCCGGCCCGTTAAGCATAGTAAAAGCGGGGTTTTCCACTTGTTTGATAAGGATACCATTTATATCGTAGGTGACGCGCAATCTTCGTCCAACAATCCGATTACGCAGCAGTTCAGCGCCTTCTTTATTGGGCTTGTCGTTGACACTACCAACGACAAAATCGTAGATGCGGCTTGTTCGTCTACGGTGCAGCTGACGTCTGATTTTGCCCGATCCATTTTTATCGGTCATTCCATCTTTGCGTCGGAGGCGATTGGGGAAGAAATTCGCTATCGATATTTTGGATCTTCGCAAAAGACATTGATTGCTGCCTTCAAGGATGCACAGAAGAAGTACAAACAGGCTGTTTCCACGAGAAGTAAAGCAGAAGTCACCAAGTGAATTGAATACACACAAGCTGCTTTATTTATTCGTATGCACGGCATACACGTAAGTAAAACCCAGCAAATGCCATGATAATCGCGCATTTGCTGGGTTTTTTGCTTATACGGAAAGGAAAGACATTTTCCAACCGGGATGCGAACGACAGCTTTTTGCCCATCAACCTTTTTGCCGGATTTTGATTAAAGGAGGAGATTCCTTGCTATCTTTTGTCTTCCGCAGATTCATCTCCATGATCGTTACGTTGTGGCTCATTATTACCGTTACTTTTTTCCTGATGCATGCTGTGCCCGGATCTCCTTTTGAAAAAGAGGGAAAAGCGCTGAACGAGACCGTGGCGCAAAATCTCAACGCTTACTACAACCTGGATAAGCCGCTCTTTGTCCAATACGGTCTGTATTTGCAAAAGCTGGTGCAATTTGATTTGGGGCCATCCACTGCGAACAGTGCGGATACCGTCAACAAAATGATTGCTCGCGGTTTTCCGGTTTCGTTTCAACTCGGACTGATTGCTGTTCTCTTTGCGATTATTTCAGGAGTAGGGCTGGGCGTGATTGCCGCATTGCGCCACAACCGTTTGATCGATTACGCAGCGATGATCATTGCGGTTCTCGGGATATCCATACCGAGCTTCGTAGTTGCGCCTTTGCTGATCAAGTATTTGGCGGTGGAGTGGAAGCTTCTCCCGACAGCGACCTGGGGCAGCTGGCAGCACGTAGTTATGCCGGCATTGGCGCTGGCGTTTGGCCCGATTGCGATTATTGCCCGCCTGACGCGTACGAACATGCTGGAGGTATTGACGCAGGAGTATATCGAGACGGCCAAAGCAAAAGGATTAAAGCCTGCGACAATCGTGATCAAGCATGCATTGCGCAACGCCATTTTGCCTGTCGTCACCTTGCTGGGGGCGCTGATCGCCAATGTTTTGACGGGGAGCTTTGTCATTGAAAAAATCTTTGCCATTCCCGGCATGGGCAAGTATTTCGTGGCGGGCATCATCAACCGCGACTATTCCGTGATCATGGGAACTACTGTGTTCTACAGCGCCCTCTTGATTTTCTTGATGTTCGTCGTCGATGTTTTGTACGGCATTATTGATCCGCGAATCAAGCTGCATCGAAAGGAGAGCGAAGGATGATCGTTTCTGACGACTTGTTTATTCCAATGCGCAAAGACAACCTCAATTCGGAAGCGATTGTGCGACCTCAATTGACATTTTGGCAGGGAGCCTGGCAGAGACTGAAAGGGAACAAGCTTGCGTTGATGGGACTCGTCATCATTATTGTTCTCGGGGTTATGGCAACGATCGGTCCGATGATTTCAGGACATGAATACTCCAAGCAATCGATAATCATGAAAAATAAAGCGCCATCTGGGACGTACTGGTTTGGTACGGACGATTTCGGGCGCGATGTGTTCACCCGCGTATGGTACGGGGCGCGCATTTCCTTGTTCGTTGGTTTCATGGCAGCACTGATCGACTTTTTCATCGGTGTCTTGTATGGCGGTATCGCTGGGTATATGGGAGGCCGGGTCGATAACATCATGATGCGCTTCGTCGATATCCTGTATGGATTGCCCTATTTGTTGGTCGTTATTTTGCTGATGGTCGTTATGGGACCTGGACTTGGCACGATTATCATCGCTTTGAGCGCGACTGGCTGGATCGGGATGGCCCGTACCGTGCGCGGCCAGGTGCTTCAGATGAAAAACTCGGAGTACGTGCTGGCGGCAAAAACGATGGGAGCGAAGCCTTTTTACATCATTCGCAAACACCTTTTGCCGAATACAATAGGCATCATTATTGTCTATGTCACTTTGTCTGTTCCATCCGCGATCTTTGGGGAAGCGTTCCTCAGCTTTCTCGGCTTGGGCGTGCAGGCTCCGATGGCGAGTTGGGGCGTGATGGCCAATGACGGACTCTCGACGATTTTGTCAGGGCATTGGTGGAGGCTCTTTTTCCCGGCTTTCTTCATTTCATTGACGATGCTTGCGTTCAACGTGCTCGGTGATGGATTGCGCGATGCGTTCGATCCTAAGGCAAGGAGGTAGACGGCATGGACAAAACGGAAAAATTGCTGGAGGTAAGCGGTCTGCGTGTCACGTTCAAGACGCACGGCGGGGAAGTGAATGCGGTTCGTGATGTGAGCTTTTCCATGAACAAAGGGGAGACGCTTGCCATCGTCGGAGAGTCTGGCTGTGGCAAAAGCGTTACGGCCAAGAGCATCATGCGGCTGATACCGGAGCATATCGGAAAAATTGCTGGTGGCAGCGTCATGTTCAAAGGCAAAGATTTGGCAAAGCTGCCGGAAAAAGAAATGCGCGAGATACGCGGAAAAGAAATCTCCATGATCTTTCAGGATGCGATGACCTCGCTCAACCCGACCATTTCCATCGGCGAGCAGATCATGGAAGGAATCATTCGCCATCAAAAAGTCGGCAAGAGCGAAGCGCGGCGGCAAGCTGTCGAGATTTTGACGCTGGTGGGGATCGCCAACCCGGAAAGCCGTCTGAAGCAGTACCTGCATCAATTCAGCGGCGGGATGCGCCAGCGGATCATGATTGCCATAGCGCTTGTCTGTAGACCTTCTATTCTCATTGCGGATGAGCCTACGACCGCGCTCGACGTGACCATCCAGGCGCAAATCATTGACCTGTTCAAAAGCATTCAGCAAAAAACAGGGGTATCTATCATCATCATTACACATGATCTGGGCGTAGTCGCCAAAATCGCGGATCGGGTCAACGTCATGTACGCGGGAAAAGTGGTCGAGTCTGGACCTGTGCAAGATATTTTCTACAATCCACAGCATCCGTACACAAAAGGACTGCTTGCTTCCATGCCGCGGCTGGACGCGGATCGCTCCATACCGCTCAGCCCAATTCCAGGAACGCCGCCCGATTTGTTTGCGCCGCCGCTCGGTTGTGCGTTTGCTGCTCGTTGCGACTATGCGCTGGAAGTTTGCCGGAATTATCAGCCAGCCGAGTCGAATGTCCACGGCAAGCACTCGGTATCCTGTTGGCTGCAAGATCCGCGAGCGAAAAAAATGCTGGCCGCCATGCAGGCTCCTACAGGAACCTAGCGGGCAAGGCTACAGGCATGGGTGCATGGGCAAAAGAGTTGGTTATCTGGTGTAAAAGAGGGTGTCGTCTATCGGCGCTATCCTTTTACGACATATAAAAAAATCATAAGGGGGAAGAAACAGTGAAAAAACTATCGACTATTTTGCTTTCCGCTTCGCTTGCTGTTTCCATGTTCGTAACCGGGTGTAGTTCGGGTCAAGCGCCAGCGAACAATGAATCGGCACCACCGGCGACCAACAACCAGCAGACTCCTGCACCGGGAGATCAGGCAGCCAAGCTTTTGCTTTTGAACAACATCAAGGAGCCTACCTCGCTCGACCCGCCAGTCGGCTTTGACGAGCCATCCTACAACATTTTGAACAACTTGATGGAAGGTTTGACGCGACTGGATGAGAACCAGAAGCCTCAGCCTGCGGCAGCTTCCGAGTGGAAAGTTTCCGAGGATGGCAAGACGTATACGTTCACCTTGCGCGATAACAAATGGAGCAACGGCGAGCCGGTAAAGGCGCAAGACTTTGAATACGCCTGGAAACGCATGCTCGATCCAGCTCTGGCATCCCCAGCTGCCTTCCTCGCTTTCATTATCGAAGGGGCCGAAGCGTACAACAGCGGAAAAGGTCCTGTAGACGGTGTGAAAGTAAAAGCGTTGGATGATAAGACACTGGAAGTTGTTTTGGCACAGCCAGCTTCCTGGACATTGCTTCTGGCGTCTAACCCGGCGTTCTTCCCGGTTCACAAGGCGACGGTGGAAAAAGATCCGAAATGGGCTGCCGAAGCGAGCACTTTTGTGGGCAACGGGCCGTTCAAGCTGACCGAGTGGAAGCATGACAGCGAATTGAAAATGATGAAAAGCGAGAACTACTGGGATGCGGCAAACGTAACGTTGCCGGGCGCTGTCTGGAAAATGATCGATGATGAAAATACCGAGTACCAAATGTTCACGAATGAAGAGCTGCACAGAACCACAACCGTTCCGGCGGATATGGCTGACCAGTTGTTCAAAGATGGCAAAGTATACGTAAAAGATGGCGCAGGCACAGAGTTCTACCGCTTCAACGTGACGAAAGAGCCGTTTGACAACGTCAACATTCGCAAAGCGTTCAGCCTGGCAATTGACCGTCAAACATTGGTAGACCTCGTGTTGATGCGCCAGCAAAAACCGGGAACCGGATTCGTTTCCTTCGGCTTGCCAGACGCCAACGGTTCGAGCGATTTCCGTCAAGTGGGCGGAGACTTGGTGAAGTTCGATGCCGCTGAAGCGAAAAAGCTGCTGGAGCAAGGCATGAAGGAAAAAGGCTATACTCAGCTGCCAGAAGTAACGCTCACTTACCGCAGCGGAACAGCCAACGAAAAAACAGCTCAAGCAGCGCAAGAAATGTGGAAGCAAAATCTGGGCGTAGATGTGAAGCTGCAAAAAGTAGAAGGAAAAGTTTTGACCGATATGCAAAAACAGCTGCAATATCAAATTGCCCGTTCCTCCTGGTTGCCTGACTTTGGAGATGCGATCAACTTCCTGGACATCTTCCAGTCGAAGAACGGCAGCAACCGCACTGGATGGGGCAATCCTGAATACGACAAGCTGATTGAAGGTGCGTACAAAGAGCCAGACGATGCCAAACGTTTGCAAATGCTGCACGACGCCGAGAAAATCTTGCTGAACGAAGCGCCAGTAGCGCCGCTGTACTTCTACAACACATCGCTGCTCACCAGCGACAAAGTCAGCGGAATCCAAAGCTCGTCGCTCAGCTATACCGATTTGCGAAAAGCAGTCGTGAAGTAAAACATGCTTGCCGGGAGAAGTCATTTCAGGCGGATGAAATGACTCTCCCCCTTTTTTGCCGAATGTTTTAATAATGCTATAATTTAGTTTGATTCAACAAAAAAATAGATAAAGCAAGCATGCGTGCTAGAAAAGATGGAGGAAAACATGATTATTCAAGCCATCGAAGTGAAGAGAATCTCTGTACCTTTGAAAAAGCCTTTTAAAACAGCTTTGCGCACGGTGAACAGTCTGGAATCTGTCTTGGTGAAAATCACTTGCGACAACGGAATGGTAGGGTGGGGAGAGGCTTCTGCTACTGTCGTCATTACCGGCGACAGCATCGAAAGCATCGAATCTGCCATCATGAACACGATGAAGCCGCAATTGATCGGTCTGAATTTGCTTGCTTACGAACGAGTATTTCAAACTTTGCATCAATCGATGGTAGGGAATACAAGCGCGAAGGCAGCAGTTGATATTGCGCTGTACGATTTGATTTCCCAACGGGCGGGAATGCCGCTGTACCAGTTTCTCGGAGGCTATCGCGACCAGTTGGAAACGGACTATACCGTCAGCGTCAATTCGCCAAAAGAGATGGGCGAAGATGCGGCTGCTTATTTGAACCAAGGCTTTAACGTTTTGAAAATCAAGGTGGGTAAGGACAACATCGAGGATGATATTTTGCGCATCCAGGAGATTCGCAAATCCGTGGGCAATCAGGTGAAAATTCGTCTTGATGCCAACCAGGGATGGAATGTGAAAGAAGCGGTTCAATCCATTCGCAAAATGGAGGACATGGGGCTTGGCATCGAACTGATTGAACAGCCTGTAAAAGCTCACGATCTGGAAGGCTTGAAGCGGGTTACGGATTCGGTGGATACGCCGATCATGGCTGACGAAAGTGTATTTTCGCCGGCGCAGGCGTTGCAAGTTTTGCAAAACCGGGCAGCTGACATGATTAACATCAAGCTGATGAAGGCGGGCGGCATTTTCAAAGCGCAATTGATCAACCAATTGGCCGAAGAACACGGTATTCCATGCATGGTTGGCAGCATGATCGAATCGCGGTTGGCTGTTTCGGCGGCAGCGCATTTTGCAGCCAGCAAGAAAAATATTACCCGCTTTGACTTCGACGCACCGCTCATGCTTCTGCATGATGGCATCGATGGTGCTGTGACTTACGATGGCCGTGTGATGACGATGCCGGATGCGCCGGGGCTGGGCATTCGTTCGATCCGTTTGTGGGAAGGGGAAGAGTGAAAATGAAACCAGCAATCGTCTCCGTGTCCGTCGCAACTGTATGGACGAAGCCCGAATCTCCCCGTGACATCGACCAGGCGGCTCTCGCTGTTCCGGTTGATGCGCGCGGTTGGCTTGATTCGCTGACCGTTGAGGAAAAGCTCGGCTTTTATGACAACAACGCGATCCAGACGCAAGTTTTGTTCGGCACTCGCGTAGAAGTAGTGGAAGAGCAGGGCGATTGGGCGCACATTTTGATTCCTGACCAGACGACCAGCAAAAACGAAACGGGCTATCCCGGTTGGGTGCCGTCGCGCCAGCTTAGTCCGTGGTCTGCCGCCTTTGCTGTGCAGGATGGACAAAATTTGGCGATGGTTACAGCGGCGTTTACCCATTTGCATTCCACAGAGCAGGAGCCGGGGATCGAGCTTGCTTTCTTGACGAAGCTGCCGCTCGTAGAAGACGGTTCCGAGTGGGTGAAAGTAGCAGTGCCGAACGGCGAAGCTCTTTTGCCAAAAGCGGATGTCGCCATTGTGCGGGCAAACGAGCCGATCGAACTGACCGGAAATCGCGGCGAGGCCATTGTGGAGTCGGGCAAGCGCTTCCTCGATCTGCATTATTTGTGGGGCGGCATGTCGTCATATGGATATGACTGCTCCGGCTTTGCCTACAATATGCACCGCTCTGTCGGCATTCAAATTCCGCGCGATGCTTCTGATCAGGCCAGAGCCGGGGAATTGATTGAAAAAGCCGATTTGCTCCCGGGTGACCTGCTGTTTTTTGCCTATGAAGAAGGAAGAGGCAGAGTCCATCACGTCGGCATTTATATCGGCAACGGGGAAATGATCCATTCACCGGATTCGCGAAGCGCCATCGAGATCGTCAAGCTCGACAGCTACAAGCTGAAAAAGGAACATGCGATCTCCAGACGATACTGGTAAAAGGATAACGGGGAGGAGTAGCCAGATGGAAAGAAAAAAGCTGGTCCAGGTAAGAAACCTGACAAAAACCTTTGCGCTTGGCAAAGGGCTCTCACTGAAGGCGGCTGACGACGTCTCCTTTGACATTTACGAAGGGGAGACGTTTGGACTGGTAGGCGAATCTGGCTGCGGAAAATCAACGACTGGCCGTACGATTATCGGCTTGTATCAACCGACCTCCGGCGAGGTGCTGTTTGACGGGCTGAACGTACACAAAGCTTCTGCTGCCGATCGAGGCAAGATTACGAAAAACATTCAGATGATTTTTCAGGACCCGTACGCGTCGCTGAATCCGCGGATGAATATCGCCGAAATCATCGGAGAAGGTCTGCAATTGAACGGGCTTTACAAGGGGAAAGAGCGGATGAAGCGGGTAGTCGAGCTGCTGGAGATGGTGGGCCTGCAAAAGGAGCATGCGAACCGTTTTCCGCATGAGTTCAGCGGCGGGCAGCGCCAGCGGATCGGGATTGCCCGCGCACTTGCCGTCAATCCGAAGTTCGTTATCGCAGATGAGCCGATTTCGGCCCTCGATGTATCGGTTCAGGCACAGGTTGTGAATTTGATGAAAAATTTGCAGCGGGAGCAAAACTTGACGTATTTGTTTATCGCCCACGATCTTGCCATGGTTAAACATATCAGCGACAGGATCGGTGTGATGTACCTGGGCAACATGGTAGAAATGAGTACGAGCGAAAAGTTGTATGAGTCTCCCAAGCATCCGTATACGCAGGCGTTGCTGTCGGCTATTCCTGTTCCCGATCCAGACCTGGAGAAAAACCGCGAGCGGAAGATTATCGAAGGCGACGTGCCCAGTCCGATCAATCCGCCCAGCGGCTGTGTGTTCCGTACGCGTTGCCCTGTCGCGACAGAGGTTTGCGCCCAGAAAAAGCCTGTGTGGCAAGAAGTGGACACCAACCATTTTGCTGCCTGTCATCTTTATCAGTAAAGCACAGACTCCTTTTACACTATTCGACATGTTTCTTCAGCCGTCCCGCATTCAGGGATGGCTTTTTTGTCGACCAGGCTCGCCTCTATATTAAGGAAGGTTTACAAACAACGCATAAAGGGGAGAACTGTTAATATTCTGTAAACTGGCAGGAATCAAACAAGTTTTGTCGAAATACGGTTACAGTAAACAACTTCGTAAACTCGCCTAACTTCATCGTGAACTCCCATTCCAGAGAAGTGAGGGTTGCATATGACTTTGAGTACCTCCTCATTCCATTCCACTCCCAGTCGTTGGCGGGAAGTAGAAACACAGCTGGGGATCGTGGTGCCCAGATCGCTTCGGTCTGACACGTCCGCCTTGCTGTTTTTGGAAAGCGTCGCTGCAACACCCATGTTGGACAAAGAAGAAGAGTTGGCTTGCCTGGTTCGCTATCAGAAGCATGGCGACATGGAGGCACGTGAAACGATTGTTCGCGCCTATTTGCGCTACGTTGTCAGTACAGCCTTGCGCCATTTGAGAAGAGGCATGCCGTTCCTGGACCTGATTCAGGAAGGTACGATTGGTTTGTTTACCGCCATAGACAAATTTGATGTGGGACGCGGCGTACGTCTCTATCATTACTCGCACTGGTGGATTTCCCAGGCGATCACCCGCGCAATCAATGACAAAGGTGCGTTGATTCGCATTCCTGTCCACATGCATGAGCAAATTCGCCAGTATCAAAAGCAAGTGTTGCATCTGATTCACGCGTTGAACCGGACGCCGGATCGACACGAAATTGCCGGACTGCTCGACATTCCACTGGAAAAGGTCGATGCAATCGAGCAGGCGTTGATGATGAAAATGGAGTCGATTGATGCCGAACTGGACAGCGAAAAATGGCTGGCGGAGCATGAGGACGAGTGTCTGAGCTACGCTGAAATCATGGACGATGGACTGTCCTCGCTGGATGACTGGATTGAAAAGGTGGACTTGCGCTCCCAGATGCATGCAGCGCTGGAGCGGCTTAGCCCGCGGGCACAAGAGATTATCTCCATGCGCTACGGTCTGTATGATGACCATGTGTACACGCTGGAGGAAGTAGGCAAAATGTTTGGCCTGACCCGCGAACGAATCCGCCAGATTGAAGCGACGACGATTGACCGATTGCGAACGCAAAAAGCGTCGAAAGTTCTGAAAGACTATCTGACTTGATGTCATTACCGACCCCTTCTACTACTGGAAGGGGTTTTGCTTTTGCGATCGTCTGCAAGTGTTCGTTTAGTCAGTGGAAAGCGCGTACGTCTGGCTTCTTGTGGTAAACTGATAAAGACCATTTGAACATTGGATGCAAGAAGGAGGATCGCCAGATGAGCGATTATTTGATAAGAGCAACCGGATTTGACGGACACGTACGTGCTTTTGCTGCACGGACGACAGATATTGTGGAAGAAGTGCGCCGCCGCCACGATATGTGGAACACGGCAACGGCAGCGACAGGACGTACTTTGACCGTCTCTCTGATGATGGGAGCCATGTTAAAAGGAAACGAGAGCCTCTCTGTCAAAATAAAAGGGGGAGGTCCGATTGGGCAGATCGTCGCTGAGGCCAATGCCGATGGCGAAGGGATTGCCTACGCTACCAACCCGCAAGTGCACTTCGAGCTGAATGAAAAAGGCAAGCTGGATGTAGCGCGTGCCGTTGGAACGGAAGGCTTTGTGTACGTGACAAAAGATTTGGGACTGAAAGAGCCTTATCAAGGCAGCTCGCCGATTGTCTCCGGTGAAATCGGGGAAGATCTCACTTACTATTTTGTCGTGTCCGAGCAAACGCCGTCAGCGGTAGGCGTAGGTGTGCTGGTAAACCCGGATGACCGCTCCGTCTTGGCGGCTGGCGGCTTTATTCTTCAGCTTTTGCCGAACACGCCTGAAGAGGTCGTGGCAAAAATCGAAGAACGCTTGGGACAGCTGCCGCAAGTTTCCCGCATGATTGGCGAGGGCTTGTCGCCGGAGGAAATTTTGGCGCGCGTATTGGATGAGCCTAAGTATCTGAGCCGCACAGACATTGTATTCCACTGCAAGTGCAACGAGGACAAGGTGGTTCAGGCTCTGATCAGCATGGGACGCGAAGAGATGGAGAGTCTTCTTGAAGAGCAGGGCGAAGCGGAAGTTCACTGTCATTTTTGCAATGAACGTTATCACTATGACAGAGCCGCGTTAGAGAACATCATGAAAGACATGTAAGGACAATCGCGCGGCGTCAACTAAGGGAGAGGATGGCATGACCAATGTAAAAGGGTTGTGGGCATTCATTGGGGCGCTCGTGTTGCTGTTGCTTGCCGTGACCTGGGCCTGGTTCCAGTCGTCAGGCAAGCTGCAACCTGCGGCTATCGTCGGAGATGTGAAAATCAGTGAAGCCGAGTATGTATCGGCGCTCAAACAGAAGTTCGGGGAGCAGGTTCTGAACGATCTCATCAATCGGGAGGTCGTTTTTCAGGAGGCGAAGCGCTTGGGTGTCAGCGCCGATCCGAAACAGGTTGAGCAGGAACTGGAACAAATTCGCGACAGCTATGGCAGCCGTACGGACAGCGAGTTTCAGCAAGCGCTGCAAAAGCAGGCTGGAACGAGCCTTGATGCGGTGAAGCGGGAGATTACTTATCAAATTCTGCTGCAAACATTGGCTACCAAAGATATCTCGGTTAGTGACGACGAAGTGATGAAAGTATATGAAAGCCGGGCAGATCGGTATACGCGCCCGATGCAGGTGCGACTGTATCAAATTGCCGTTGCATCCCAAAAAGAAGCGGAGCAGGTAGCGGCCGAATTAAAGCAGGGGGCCAATTTCCAGACTCTCGCCAAGGAACGCTCGATCGACCAAAAAACGGCGACCACAGGCGGAGATTTGGGGTGGGTATCCCTGCGCGACCCGAAGCTGCCTGATGAAGCGTGGAGCGAAATAGAAAGCTTGAAGGCAAAAGACAATAGCCGAGCGGTCAAAACCGGGGATCAATACGTCATCTATCACCTGGAGCAGAAGCGGGATGCGACACAGAGAACTTTTGCCGAGGTAAAAGAGGAATTGCGCCGGGAAATTGCCTTTGCGCAAGTGGAATCTCTCGATGTGGTTTTGGAGCGGATGCGCGAGTCCGTAGGTGTTCAGATTTCTGGGCAAATGCCTCATTGACCAAATGGGCGACCGTTGATATAATTATGACAATAAATCCTAGCGTTTTACTCGGCTTATTAATATAAGGGGGCAGGACATATGCGCGTGGCTAATTCCATTACTGATTTGATTGGATTTACTCCGCTTGTGAAGCTGAATCGTGTTGTCACCGAAGATATCGCAGATGTTTACTTGAAGCTTGAGTTTTTCAACCCGGGAAGCAGCGTGAAAGATCGGATCGCGCTTGCGATGATTGAGGCAGCCGAAGCGGATGGCAGCCTGAAGCCAGGGGATACGATTATTGAACCGACGAGCGGAAATACAGGAATCGGCCTGGCGATGGTCGCTGCTGCAAAAGGCTATCGCGCCATTCTGGTCATGCCGGAGACGATGAGTATCGAGCGCCGCAACTTGCTGCGCGCGTATGGTGCGGAACTGGTGCTCACTCCAGGTGCCGAAGGAATGGGCGGAGCGATTCGCAAAGCGGAAGAGCTTGCAAAAGAAGACAGCACCTACTTTATTCCGCAACAATTCAAAAACAAAGCCAACCCTGCTGTGCACCGCGATACGACAGCGCGTGAGCTGTTGGAGCAGGCAAAGGAAATTGGCGGCGTTGATGCTTTTATTTCCGGGATCGGAACAGGCGGAACGATCACAGGTGTCGGTCAAGTCTTGCGCGAGCACTACCCAGACGTGCGGATCGTTGCCGTAGAGCCGGCAGCATCCCCAGTATTGTCCGGCGGCAAGCCAGGACCGCACAAAATTCAAGGAATCGGAGCAGGCTTTGTTCCGGAAATTCTTGATACGCAAATTTACGACGAAATCATCAAGGTAGAGAACGAGGAAGCTTTTGAAACAGCTCGCCAAGTAGCTCGCAAGGAAGGCATTCTCGGCGGCATTTCTTCGGGGGCAGCGATCCATGCGGCTTTGCAAGTAGCTGCCAAGCTGGGCAAAGGCAAAAAAGTCATCGCTATCATCCCATCCAACGGCGAACGCTACCTGTCTACTCCTCTGTACCAATTCGAGGATTGATTGGCAAAAAATACGGGAGGCCACGGTATGCCATTTTGGCTGCGTGGTCTTTTCTTTTTGCCTGGGACGACTATATAATGAACGGATAAATAGTGAAAAAACCGGAGCGTGAAGCGAAATTGATGTTCCCTACCTTTGCCCAGTGCCAGTCGTACGCATTGACATATCCTTTTGTTCCTCTTACTCTTCGCGGTAAATGGTCTTCCGAAATCGATCCTTGGCAGGTGCTGACTGCCTTGCAGCCGTCCATGCAGGATGCTGTTCTTTTGGAAAGCGGCCGAGTGGGAAGGTACACGTTTTTGGCTTATCAGCCTGTAGCTACCTTGCGCAGTCAGCGAGGGGAAACGATCGCTGTTTACCCCGATGGTCAGGTAGAAAATGTGGAAGCGGACCAACCGCTTGATGCATTGCGAAAATTGCTTGCCCGCTATCGCACGCCAGTCGTTCCAGATATGCCTGATTTTTCCGGTGGCGCAGTGGGGTATCTCAGCTATGATATGAATCGCTTTTTTGAGCCTACGCTCCCCGAGATCGCAACGGACGACTTACAGTTGCCAGACCTGTATGTTATGATAATGCAAGACCTTGTTGTCTTTGATCATCAGACGCGAGAGATCGTCTGTCTGACTCATTTGTCTGCAAAAGAGTTGAGCGAAGAGACTTATCGCCGAGCGGAGGAACGCCTTGCAAAAAGGCTGAATTCACTGGAAAATCTTGTGGTGAAGACGGATGCCGAAGACTGGGAGCAATTGCGCAAAAGACCGCTGGTTCATGAGACGCCAGCAGCGGTGTCTTTTGCCAAAGATCAGTTCGAGGATGCCGTCCGTCGGGTTCAGGAGTATATCGCCCAAGGCGACGTTTTCCAGGTGAACCTGTCTGTGCGGCAAAGCAAACCAATGCAGGTGACGGCGCCGGATGTGTATCAGGTGCTGCGCAAGCTGAATCCGTCTCCTTACATGGGCTACCTCAGCTTCCCGGAGTTTCAGCTGGTCAGCGCTTCCCCTGAGCTGTTGGTGAAGGTAAAGGGCGGGGAAGTTCATACACGCCCGATCGCAGGGACGCGTCCGCGCGGGCAAACCGATGAGCAGGATGAGGCATTGGCGCGTGAGCTGATCGACAACGAAAAGGAGCGCGCAGAGCACGTGATGCTGGTCGATTTGGAACGCAATGACCTGGGCCGCGTCTGTCGTTTTGGCAGCGTGGAGGTCAGCGAGTTCATGGTCGTGGAGAAATACTCGCACGTGATGCATATCGTCTCCCATGTAAAAGGAGAGCTGGCCCAGGGCAAAGATGCTTTCGATGCGGTAGCGGCCACTTTTCCGGGCGGAACGATTACCGGAGCGCCAAAAGTTCGGACGATGGAAATCATCGAGGAGCTGGAGCCGGTCAAACGTGGCGTGTACACAGGATCAATCGGCTGGTTTGGCTTTAACGGCGATGTAGAGGTCAATATTGCCATCCGGACGATGGTCGTCAAGGATGGAATGGCTCATGTGCAGGCAGGAGCAGGCATTGTGATCGACTCTGTCCCCGAGGCGGAGTACGCCGAGTCTTTGAAAAAGGCAGAAGCGTTGTGGAAGGCCCTAGAGATTAGCGAGCAGAGAACGATGAGTTGAGAGGAGATGAGAGTAAGATGATTTTAATGATCGATAACTATGATTCCTTTACGTACAACCTGGTGCAGTACGTAGGTGAGCTTGGCGAAGAGCTGCAAGTGTACCGCAACGACAAAATCACGCTGGAAGAAATCGAGCGGCTGGCTCCCGATTACTTGATGATCTCGCCTGGCCCGTGCACGCCAAACGAAGCGGGGATCAGCATGGAGGCCATTCGCCACTTTGCGGGGAAAATCCCGATTTTGGGAGTGTGCCTGGGACACCAGTCGATTGGACAAGTGTTTGGAGCAAAAGTCATTCGCGCCGAACGGTTGATGCACGGCAAAACGTCTGAGGTCATTCACGACGGGCAGACGATTTTTCAGGGCATTCCTTCCCCTTTTACAGCGGCACGTTATCACTCCTTGATTGTGGAGGAAGCGTCCATCCCGAGTGAGCTGGAAATTACGGCGCGAACCGCTGAAGGCGAGATCATGGCATTGCGCCATCGGGAATATCCGATTGAGGGCGTGCAGTTCCACCCCGAATCGATTATTACCGAGCACGGCAAACAGCTACTGCAAAACTTCCTCACCACCTACGCCCGACATACGACAGGATCATGAATGCATACACGACAAAAATCGCCTGATTTCAGGCGGTTTTTTCATTTACAGACTCTTTATACAGCGTTTACTCTCTCTCGACATTCGGCTTGTACAATGAAGCGAAAGATGGCGAAAAAGGAGAGAGTGAAATGGATGTAAATCGTCGACAGTTTTTGACTTATCTAGGAGCAGGTACAGCAGCACTGGCATCGATGGCAACCGGAATCCCTGCCTTGGCAGCAGGCAGTACCTTGTCTGGAAAAACAGCCGATCATCTGTTTGGCCTCGAAACAAAAAACCACCATTTCAACCCGAAGTTCAAGGAAATCCATCCGACAACGAAAGACGACGTCGTCCTGCCAGAGGGATTCAAGTACGATGTGATCGCTTCCTATGGAGACAAGATCAACGCGGCTGGCGACACTTTTGGCTTCAACAATGACTTCACCTGTTTTCTGCCCATCGAGGGCAAATCAGACCATGGACTGCTTTGGGTAAATCACGAATATTTAGGTGAGTTGGAATATTATGTGAACGGATACGATTACTTGAAAGCGGACGCAGAAGACAACAAGCGCACTCCCGAGCAAATCAAAAAGTATTTGTACGCGCTGGGCGGCTCTGTCATCGAAATCAAAAAGGAACAAGGCAAGTGGAAGCTGGTTGCGGACTCCAAGTACGGCCGTCGTGTCAGCGGGCTGACCAAACACGTACTGACAGGGCCGGCAGCTTCGATCGCCAAAGAAGTAACCGGGACGTTTGCCAACTGCTCTGGCGGCGTGACGTTGTGGAATACAGTTCTTTCCTGTGAGGAAAACTACATGGACGTCGTAGGCGATTGCAAGCTGCCTGAGGCAAACCATTATGGCTGGGTTATTGAAGTAGATCCGTTTGATCCGAAGTCGACTCCGAAAAAGCATACAGCGCTCGGCCGCTTCTCCCACGAGAATACTGCCATGGTGCTGGCGCCATCAGGTCAACTGGTCGTATACATGGGCGATGATGCCAAAGACCAGTACGTGTACAAATACGTTTCCAAAGCGAAGTTCGATCCGAAGGCGGGGAAAGGCAATTCCCGGCTGCTGGAGGAAGGGACGCTTTATGTCGCCAACTTTGGCAAAGGCAAATGGGTCGCGCTGGATTTGGCCACCAATGACGCTTTGAAAAAAGCTGTGAATGCGGAAGGCAAGCCGCTGTTTGCTTCCCAGGCTGACGTTTTGGTCAATTGCCGCGAAGCTTCCAAAGCGGTTGGAGCTACTCCGATGGATCGCCCTGAAGATCTGGAAGTCCATCCGATTGACGGTTCCGTGTTCATCGCCCTGACGAACAACGACAAGCATGGCAACTTCTACGGGCAAATCGTGCGTTTGTTCGAAAAAGACAACAACCATGCAGGCGGCGAGTTCACGTTTGAGATTTTTGCCGCAGGCGGCCCGCAAAGCGGTTTTGCTGCGCCGGACAACATGGCGTTTGACAGCGCAGGCAACCTGTGGGTCGTTACGGACATCTCTTCTTCCTCCATGAACAGCGGGATTTACAAATCGTTTGGGAACAACGGGGTATTTTTCATTCCGACTACGGGCAACAACAAAGGGCAGGCTGCACAGTTTGCCTCTGCTCCGGTAGGCGCGGAAATGACAGGACCTTGGTTTACGCCTGATGAAACAACGCTGTTTTTGTCGGTACAGCATCCGGGCGAAAACCTCAAGGACTACAGCCAGCCAACCAGCCATTGGCCAAAAGGCGGAAATGCAGCAGCTTTGCCGAGCGTGATTGCCATTACTGGTTTCTAGGACAAGGAGTGTAGCGCACCATGCTATCGAGCATCGGGATTCCTGGACTGATCTTGATTTTGATCATCGCACTGATCGTTTTCGGGCCGAGCAAGCTGCCGGAGATCGGTCGCGCTTTTGGTCGTACGCTGACAGAGTTTAAAACGGCTGCCAGAGATTTGACCAAGGACGACGATGAAGGCAAAGACAAAGGCGCGGTCGGAGAAGAAGCGGTAAAACGAAGCAACTAATTCCGGCGTGGGAAAAGGCGGTGCGTTCATTTGGCGCACTGCCTTTTTGCAGCGCAGCGCGTAAGGAGGAGAGCTTGTGAATCAGGAGATGCCTGTTTTGGAGCATCTGAGTGATCTGCGCCGCAGACTGCTGATCGTGGCTGCGACACTGGTCATCGGCATGATCATCTGTTTTTTGTTTGTCGATCACATTTACCTGGCGTTGTCGAATCATTCCGGCGAAAAACTGGCTATCCTCGGCCCGGGTGATATTTTGTCAATCTATGTAAAGTTGTCTGCGGTTGGCGCGGTAGCTGTCACAATTCCTGTGGCTGCCTATCAGACGTGGCGATTCGTCGTTCCGGCATTGGAGGAGCGGGAGAGAAAAGTGGCGCTGATGTACATCCCGGCGCTGTTTCTGTTGTTCTTGTTCGGGCTGTCTTTTGCCTACTTTGTCTTGTTTCCGATGATGTACCAATTCGTGCTGGGGCTGTCAAACGGGAATTTTGAACTGGTGATTACGGCAAATGACTACTTTAGCTTTATGTTGAATTTGTGCCTGCCGTTTGGACTTTTGTTTGAGCTGCCTGTCGTCGTGCTGTTTTTGAGCCATCTGGGCATTTTGAATCCGCATCGATTGGCCAAAATGCGCAAGCCTGCCTACCTGGTGCTGGCGATCATTTCGATTACGATTACTCCGCCCGACTTTTTGTCCGATATTATGGTGATTGTTCCATTGATCGTTTTGTACGAAATCTCGATCACAATCTCGCGCTTTGTTCATGGCAAGCGTGCTTCCGAATCTGCGCTCTCCCCGGAAAATATGGTATGATGCTCTCGACAATAGTATCGGGAGAGTGCGCAGATGCACATTTATGCAAACGGGACAATTTGTCCGGCTCATGAGGCGAGTGTATCGATTTTGGATCACGGTTTTTTGTATGGCATCGGTCTGTTTGAAACGTTGCGCGTATACGATGGCAAACTGTTTCTGTGGGACGACCATTTTGCCCGGCTGAGTTCCGGGCTTTTGGCGTTGCAAATCAAGCTTGTCTGGTCAAAAGAAGAGCTGGCGGATGCCATCAGGCAAACCGTCGAAGCGAACGGACTGAGGGACGCGTATGTACGTCTCAGCGTCACGGCGGGGCCGGAAGGGGTAGGCTTGGTAGCTGGCGGCTACGAGCGCCCATCTTTGTTTGTATTTGCCAAGCCGGTTGCCGCGCTTGAGGTGCCGCCCAAGCCGAAGCGTCTCCAGACGTTGGCATTGCCGCGCCAGACGGCGGAGGGGCACCAGCGGTTTAAATCGCACAACTACCTCAACAACGCATTGGCTCGCCAGGAGCTGGGGGCGCGCACGGATACGGAAGGGCTGTTTTTGACGCACGACGGTTTTCTCGCGGAAGGCATCGTCAGCAATCTTTTCTGGGTCAGGGACGGGCATCTGTTCACCCCTTCTCTGGATACGGGCATTCTCGATGGGGTGACTCGCCGCCATGTTTTGCGCTTGGCCGAGCAATTGGCGATCCCGACAGCAGAAGGACGGTATCGGCTGGAAGACCTGCTTGCGGCGGATGAAGTATTTACGACCAACTCTGTGCAGGAAATCGTGCCTGTGCTGGAGGTGGACGGGACTTTCGTTCCAGCGGTCTACGGGAAATACACGAACGAACTGCACCTCGCCTACCGTCAGTCTGTAGCGACCTTCATGTAAATTATGGTATGCTACTAATCAACATGCGAAGACGGAAAAAGGGAGTAGGTCCATGAAGTACAATCCATTTCGAATCCATGCGGCAACCGTCGACGAAATGATTGCGGAGCTTGCCGATCGGGGCGTTTTTGGCCATTTGGCTGAACAGTTGGCTGAGTGGCGAGCAGGTTTGATGATCCATGTGGAAAACATGAGCAGCGAGCTTGCCGAACAAGTGCGGCAGAACATGCTCGCGACCGGGGCCGAGGCGGTTGTGTCTGGGCAACCGGGTACGATTGAGCGAAAACGGATGCTTTTGCTCGCGGGCCACAAGCAGTTGGAGCAGGCCCTGCAACAGCTGGAAAAAAGCGCTGGCGAGTCTGGCGCGGTGGCGGCAGAGGTACGGGAGATTTTGGCGCTGCCGTCTCGCCTTCGAGCCAGACAAAAGCTGGACTGCGGACAGTACACACTTCCGCTTGGCGAGCGCACATTGGTGATGGGGATTTTGAATGTAACGCCCGACTCCTTTTCCGACGGCGGCCGTTTTGTGGATGTGGAGCAAGCTTTGTCGCAGGCGCGCGCCATGGTGGAGGCAGGGGCGGATGTCATTGACATCGGCGGCGAATCGACACGCCCGGGAGCGATGCCTGTAGAAGAGGCTGAGGAGCTGGATCGGGTGCTGCCTGTCATTCGGCTTTTGACAAAGGAGCTGTCGGTTCCTCTTTCGATTGATACATACAAGGCGGCGGTGGCGGAGCGCGCACTGGACGCTGGGGCGCATATCATCAACGACGTTTGGGGAGCAAAGCGCGATCCGCGCATGGCCGAAGTAGCTGCGAAGAGCGGCGTGCCAATCATTTTGATGCACAACCGCCCTGACACCGACTACCAGCACTTTTTCTCCGATTATGTCAGAGATTTGCGAGAATCCGTACAGATTGCCTTGCGCGCGGGTGTGCGTGAGGAACAGATTATTCTCGATCCGGGGATCGGCTTTGTCAAAACGGTCGAGCAAAACCTTGAAACCATGCGCAGACTCGATGATCTGGTTGCTCTCGGTTATCCGGTTCTGCTCGCGACCTCGCGCAAGCGGATGATCGGACATGTCCTCGACTTGCCAGTAGAGGAACGGGTAGAGGGCACGGCAGCGACTGTTGCTCTGGGCGTAGCCAAAGGCTGCCATATGGTTCGGGTGCACGATGTAAAAGAGATGAAACGGGTCACCAAGATGATGGATGCGATGATGAAGGGGGGCATTTAACGATGGACAAAATTTATTTTAATGGCATGTCGTTTTATGGCTATCATGGTGTCTTTGGCGCAGAAGCCGAGCTGGGTCAGCGTTTTTATGTCGATTTGGAGCTTCTTGTCGACTTGTCGCAGGCAGGGGCAAGCGATGATCTGCAGCATACCGTCAATTACGCCGATATTTTTACTTGTGTGCAAAAAATTGTCGAGGGCGAGCGGTTCAATCTGGTTGAAAAGCTGACTGCTGTAATTGCCGAGCAGCTTTTGACGACTTTTCCGTTGCAAGAAGCCAAAGTAAAGGTGACCAAGCCCAATCCTCCGATCAACGGCCACTATGAGTCGGTTGCCATTGAAATGACGCGCAGAAGAGAGGATTTTGCTTCATGAGTGTGGTAGCGTATCTGGGGCTTGGATCAAACCAGGGCCATCGTGCGGAAAATTTGCGTCAGGCGATCCAGAAGCTGAACGAGCAGCCGGGAATCCGGGTTTTGCGCGCATCAGCCGTTTATGAGACAGAGCCGTTCGGCTACGTCGAGCAAGAGGCGTTTTTGAATATGGCTGTGGCGATAGAGACAGACCTTTCTCCCGAGCAGCTATTGGATGCGGCTTTGTCGGTAGAACGCGTTCTGGGTCGCGTTCGAACCATTCGTTGGGGGCCGCGTACGATTGATATTGACCTTCTTTTGTATGGCACCTCCAGTGTGTCGCTGGAGCATCTGGTTATCCCGCACCCTGGTTTGAGCGAGCGCGCTTTTGTGCTGGTTCCGTTGCGAGACATTTGGGAGGGCGATGCTTTGCCTGGTTACAGCCAGACCATTGACCATTATCTTTCCTTATTGGCAGAAGATCACAAGGGGGTACGAGAGTGGGGAGCAATCAACTGGGAAATCGGATCAGATCCTTTCGGAAGTTAAAAGGGTATACACAGCAGTCCCTTTCGGAAAAGCTGGGAGTGTCGCTGTCGTTCGTCGGATCGCTGGAGCGGGGGACTCGCACGCCGACAGAACCTGTACTGCGCAAGATCGCCAGCACTTTACAGGTCGACTATGAAGAATTATGTGCTATAAAATAAAGGATAGGCAGTTTGGATGAGTCTCACCTCTCCAAGACCCCGCATATCGGGAATAGGAGGTCGAAATAGATGAAAATCGGAAATATTGAACTGAAAAATAACGTGGTTCTCGCCCCGATGGCAGGTGTTTGCAACCCTGCTTTTCGTTTGATTGCGAAAGAATTTGGGACGGGGCTTGTCTGTGCGGAGATGGTCAGCGACAAAGGCATCGTGCACGGCAATAAAAAGACCATCGACATGCTGTATGTCGACGAACGCGAGAAACCGCTGAGCCTGCAGATTTTTGGCGGTGACAAGGAAACGCTCGTTCCAGCGGCGAAGTATGTAGATCAACATACGAACGCAGACATTATCGACATCAACATGGGGTGTCCTGTTCCGAAAATTACGAGCTGTGATGCAGGTGCTCGCCTGTTGCTTGACCCGGACAAAATTTACGAGGTAGTATCGGCTGTTGTCGATGCTGTCGAAAAGCCGGTTACGGTCAAAATGCGACTGGGCTGGGATGAAGAGCACTTGTATGTCCTGGAAAACGCCAAGGCGGTTGAGCGTGCAGGCGGCAAAGCCATCGCCGTCCACGGTCGGACTCGCGTGCAAATGTACAAGGGTCAGGCGGACTGGAGCTGGATCGGACGAGTGAAGGAAGCTGTTTCCATCCCGGTTATCGGCAACGGTGATGTGGCGACACCAGAGGACGCTCGCCGCATGCTCGATACGACGGGTTGCGACGGCGTCATGATCGGACGCGCTGCACTCGGCAATCCGTGGATGCTGTACCGAACCATCCAGTACCTGACGACAGGAGAACTGGTTGCGGAGCCGTCCGTGCGTGAAAAGATCGACATCTGTCTGTTGCACGCGGAGCGTTTGATTGCATTGAAGGGGCCGCGAGTAGGTGTGCTGGAAATGCGCAAACACGCAGCATGGTATTTGAAGGGGCTGCGCGGTTCGACCCATACGAAAAACCTGGTAAACTCTGTGGAGACGGAAGAAGAGCTGCGTCGGGTTTTGACTGACTATGTCGACTGGGTGGAGAACTATGATGGAGACCTTGAAGAGCCTTTGGAATCGACTCGTGACGAGGCGGTCAGTTACTAAACTGGTTGTTTATTCCAGACATTGACAAGGGTTCCTTCATATCCTATAATACTCCGTAATATTGGGAGCCAAGCTGCCAGTCAACTCTGGCAGCTTTACCTTTGAACCCTCAAAGTTGGTTGTGTTCTGCTGTATATTGTATAGAACAACTACATATAATCCTTTGTACTTTACCCAGTACAAATGGAATCATTTTTTAATAACGGGGGAATTGAACCATGTCTGAAAAAGAAGTTTTCCTGACACCAGAAGGTTTAACAAAGCTGGAGCAAGAGCTTGAAGATTTGAAAACGGTTAAACGAAAAGAAGTAGCAGCAAGGATTAAAGAAGCGATCAGCTTTGGAGATATCAGTGAGAACTCTGAATACGAAGAAGCAAAGAATGAGCAGGCGTTCATTGAGGGCCGCATTCTGACGCTGGAAAAAATGCTGCGCAAGGCTACGATCATCACGAATGATGACGTGGACACAGGCGTAGTAAGCGTAGGTTCCAGAGTAAAGCTGAAAGACCTGGAGTTTGGCGACATCGTGGACTACACGATTGTAGGTTCGGCTGAATCCGACCCGATGAACAACAAGATTTCCAATGAATCTCCTGTAGGTCAAGCGCTTTTGGGCAAATCCAAAGGTGCTGTGGTAGACGTGAACGTACCAGCAGGCGTGATCCAGTACGAGATTCTCGATATTAACCTGTAAGCAGTTTATCCATGGCGTACCTTATGTGAGGTACGCCGTATCACTATTTTAGTGCCCTGTACAATACTGTTAAATCAGGCATTTTTTAGAGGAGTGAACAAAAATGGCAAACGAGCAAGACCTACAGCAGGAAGATCAGCAACAGGAAGGGCTGCACGAGCTTCTTCAAGTGCGCCACGACAAAATGAATCAAATTCGCGAGTGGGGCTTCGATCCATTTGGGAAAAAGTTCGAGCAAACCCACCACGCTGCTGATATTGTGAAGGCATTTGGCGACAAGACCAAGGAAGAACTGGAAGCCGAAGAAAACGTCGTTACAATCGCCGGTCGCCTGATGGCAAAACGCGCGATGGGTAAGGCGAGCTTCGCCCAGCTTTTGGACCGTTCCGGCCAAATTCAAATCTACGTGCGCCAGGACACGATTGGCGATGAAGCGCACAAAGTGTTCGACATCAGCGATATTGGCGATTTGATCGGAATCCGTGGTGTTGTTTTCAAAACAAAAACAGGCGAGCTTAGTGTGAAAGCCAAAGATTTCACGTACCTGTCCAAGTCGCTTCGTCCACTCCCTGAGAAATACCATGGTTTAAAAGATATCGAGACGCGCTACCGCAAGCGCTATGTCGACTTGATCGTAAATCCGGAAGTGCGCGATACGTTTATTACGCGCAGCCGCATTTTGACTTCCATGCGCCGTTATTTGGACAGCCTTGGCTATCTGGAAGTGGAGACGCCAACTCTTCACGCGATTGCCGGCGGTGCTTCTGCGCGTCCGTTCATTACGCACCACAATGCGTTGGACATGCAGTTGTACATGCGTATTGCGATTGAGCTGCATTTGAAACGACTGATCGTGGGCGGACTGGAAAAAGTGTATGAAATCGGCCGCGTATACCGGAACGAGGGTATTTCTACACGACACAACCCAGAGTTCACCATGATTGAATTGTACGAGGCATATGCCGACTACCAGGATATCATGACCCTGACAGAAGAGCTGATCGCGCACATTGCGCAAGAAGTATTGGGCACGACCAAAATTGAATACCAAGGCAACGAGATTGATCTGACGCCAAAATGGCGCCGTGTGCACATGGTTGATTTGATCAAGGAAAATCTCGGCGTAGATTTCTGGAAGGAAATGAGCGACGACGAAGCGCGTGCACTGGCAAAAGAGCACGGAGTAGCTGTCGAGCCGCATCATACTTTTGGACACGTTGTGAATGAGTTCTTTGAACAAAAGCTGGAGCATACGCTGATTCAGCCTACGTTTGTGTATGGTCACCCTGTAGCGATTTCCCCATTGGCGAAAAAGAACGATGAGGACCCTCGCTTTACAGACCGTTTTGAGCTGTTTATCGTCGCGCGTGAGCATGCCAATGCGTTTACAGAGTTGAATGATCCGATCGATCAGCGCGAGCGTTTTGAAGCTCAGCTTCTGGAAAAAGCGGCAGGCAACGACGAAGCGCATGAAATGGATGACGATTTCATCGAAGCGCTGGAGTACGGCATGCCGCCAACAGGTGGTTTGGGTATCGGAATCGACCGTTTGGTTATGCTTTTGACCAATTCTCCTTCTATTCGCGATGTATTGCTGTTCCCGCATATGCGTGCGCGTGATTAATCGAGAATCGAGAGTAGTACAAAGCCGTTTGAATTTTGTTCAAACGGCTTTTATTTTTTACTTGCATTTAAAAAAGTATAGTGGTAAAGTAGTCAATGTTCTTCTTTTTCCTACATAATCGATTACGGCCTGAACAAAAAAAGCACTTGCTTTTGTTGCGAGGTATGTGGTAGATTAGTGAAGTCGCCGTTAAACAACTTTAAAAAAGTGGTTGACACGACTTGGACAACCTGATAAGATGAAATGGTTGTTGCGAAAATGCTCTTTGAAAACTGAACAGCGAAAGCGTTGATGAGTCTATCATTAAATGATTTGCCAGCTTTGAACCAGTAACAAACTTTATTGGAGAGTTTGATCCTGGCTCAGGACGAACGCTGGCGGCGTG
>Ga0065721_10004104_pt1 | contig 42323 bp, 67 predicted proteins | sample Mesricmetagenome_FD_59108 | JGI IMG/M metagenome (GOLD analysis project Ga0065721, IMG submission 59108) | Mesophilic microbial community from rice straw/compost enrichment Sample: eDNA_1 v2 (version 2) | ecosystem: Engineered > Solid waste > Grass > Composting > Bioreactor | place: USA: Davis... | reverse complement strand
AGCGTCCTAACGTAGTTTTTGAAGTAGATGATACGTGTTCGCCTGTTACGGCTTATGCGGGCTAATTCGAGGTATACGGTGCGGGATTGGGGGATCATGGTTCATACCACCTTAATCCAGTCGCGGCGTTCGTAGAATTCGGGGTCTTTACTCATGTTGTTCCATCCTCCCCATGATTTCGTGCTTATAGAGCTTGTCCATACTGATTTCACCGGCTTCAAATACGTCTGTACGGTCGTATAAGGGGATATACTTGTGCTTCTTATCTTCATTGGTCCCACCGTGTCCGGCAGCCGAAGCGTAACGAAAAGCGGAAGGCCCTTCGTTTCCATTTCTAAGCGCCGGGATCCCCAGTTCCTTGCAACGTGTTCTAGTGAGCAGAACCGCAAATGGATATGGCTCATGTGTCCAACGTTCAGATCGAGGGATGTAGTAAGGCAATCCCGTTTCCTGCACTTCTTCTTTCGTGTACCACCCTTTAGCATTAGGCAATTTCCGACACCTCACATTCACAGATTTCAAGCCCACAACAGCCATGTACCGATACAACTTCCTCCACTTCTTTTCCGCATCCCGTACAGTAGTCCACTTTGTAGAAAACTGGCGTTTCTGCGTCGTACGGGAATGATTTCTTTTGACCGGTTTCAATCGGTTTTAAGCAACATCCACTGACTGTATTCACGCCGCTTCATCCTCCTTAAGCTTCTCTCGAATCATCGCTATACGGTCCTGTTCGGCCTCATATTCGCTTTGAAGCATCACTCTAGTGGCATAATACTGTTTGGAGATCAAGTCCCGGAAAAGCGATTCTAGAGAGCTTGCCGACCAGCAGAAGTTACGTCCGCATTCCGTCTCTACGTGGTATTCGATCATGGGGGATGCGGCTGTGTTCATGCAGCACCTCTCGGAAAGTTAGGATTACGTACAGGCGGTTTAGGGAGTCTGCGTATCGTTGTCATGGTGTTGTTCCTCCTCTAAGGTTTCAATAATTTCGAGCGCTCTATCTGCCGATTGGATCAAACTATCAAGCTCGTTTTTCATGAATAGACTAAGGTTCTCAAGGATTTCATAAGGACTAGGTGCGGCAAAAAATGGTTGCTTGTGCGTGTTTTCTCTTAATGTCGTTAAACTGAATCTAATTTCCTCGATTTTTTCAAACAGTTCTTCCATGCACTACTTCCTCCCGTTCTCTTCTATCTGGCATTGGATACAGCATAGTTTGATACTCTTCGATACTGGATCGGGGTACAGTCTGTGTAGTTTGTTGTGTATTTCGCAGTAGAGGAGATCAACCAACTAGCTTACCTCCTTGATCCACTGTTCCTTGATCGCCAGTCGGAACCAGCAGTCTTTGTCGTAAAGGTAATCGTCGATGTATATGTAGCCTCCTGGCGGTACCTTCTTCCCGCATCCACACGCACATGATGGGTAATCCTTTTCTGGTTCGACCAGCAACACTCGGTCATGCACTCTCACTCTGTTCACCCTTTCCGTAAGATGCCATGAGTAAATCATTCTCGACTTCGTCCATGAATGCTTCGTACTCGAACAGTGCTTTAAGCTTGTCCATGTTGTTCGATGCAGCTCGTACTCGTTGTGCGAATTGGCCGTGGTAATAGGCCGCGGATTTGAGTGACACGTTTACGCTCCTTTCTGCGTATTCTCGCGATTGGCCTTAGCCTTTCTCTCGGCAGCTAGTGCGAGAAGGCGGTTAACGTCGTTTTGTACGTCAGGGTGTAAGTCGCGTGTGCTCAGTTTCATGGTTGGCCTCCTTGAAGGTGTTTTCTGAAAATCGTCGAATAATTACTTATGCGCTCTGTTCACTTTTGTAACCATTTTCGATAAAAAAAATGGTGTCAAACTCTTCTTCTAAAAAATCAGCAATCTTCTTGGCAATCGGAGGGCTAGGATTACGATTTCCGTTTAAGAGTTGAACAACAGTACTATGAGAGATACCGATTGCTTGTCCAAACCCACGACGCGTGAACCCTCTCTTCATGACCGCTTCTTGAAGTTTAATGCGATCGCGGATTAGAATTTTCATTGTTTCACCCCCTTGTTCACTTTTGTGTTGTTTCTTATGTAACCAATATACACCATGATGTTCACATGTGCAACCACTATTTTTAAAAAGTTTGATATAAGTAACACAAATGTGTTTATAATAAGAACGAGGTGGTTACAATTGGAACCCGTTGACTTCGGGCTGTATTTGAAAAAGAAACGCAAAGAAAGAAAGCTTACTGTTCGACAACTGGATTTAAAATCTGGTGTTTCCCACTCTTATATTTCTCAAATGGAGAACGGAGCCCGTGGAATTCCATCACCGGAAATTCTCCAGAAGCTCTCTGGTCCACTTGGTGTTGATTATAATGAGTTGATGAAAGAGGCCGGATACATTAATGGGGTTGAAGTAAAAAACACAAAAACAGCAGAAGAAATTAGCAACGAAATAATGAAATTGTTGAATAGCAACCATGCACTCACGGTAAACGATCATGTTCTCACTGAAGATGATAGAAATACTCTTAGAGGTATGCTGGATAGAATGTTCCCTAAAAAAGATGAAGCGCCCTAACCAGGGCGCTTTTCTAATGCTATCTTAAGCACTTCGTTCAAACTGGCACTATTGCTGTTTGGGATATTGATGATAGCGCTTTCCATCTGCTCTACCGTGCAAATGTCGAATAACTCTCGGAAACGTGGCGCTAATTCGATAGTATTTTCCATTAAGTATCCTCCGCACTGTATGATATTTTCCATTATAAATGAGAACGCACGTTCCTATCAATACAGTAAAAAAGAGACTCGCCCACTATCCAAGTATGTATTCGTTCGTTATAATGTCTTTGTGGGCGTAGTCCCGGATTTAACGTTCACAAAACTGGTGAGCGTTCCTTTTCAGCCACTTACTCGATTCTTGGCGGGACCGGTAAGAGGCCTTGATCGTCTCCAGTTGGAGGCGATTTTTATTTTACAATGTACAACTTAGGTGATTTTAATTTTCGACGATACTCCTGGAATTCTTCGAATAGACCATATTCTAAAATGAAATCCACAGCGTCAGAGTTCTTCTCACACTTTTCTTTAATTTCATCTAATTGCTGTTCTTGTTCAGTAAGATGGTATGACAATCGACTTGAGAATTCAAACATTACATCCCACGAATCATTAACATCTTCACTTGTTACACACTCAGGCGTAACCTGCACTTTGTGGTTGTACATTTTAAGAAGTTTTCCTAATTCTTCTGTTGTTATATCGCTGTATTTCATTTACTTTCTCCTTCCTTATCCACTTTTTTTAGGATACCATCCAGAAATTATCTTCATGGCTACGGGAAAATCTACACGTCTAATTTCGGAGTACGAAGAAACATCAAAATGATTTTTCAATGTCTTATAGATTCCTTGAAAATGAGCACTTGTGTATCCTTCAGAATTTAGTTCTCCTTGTCTCCTATCAACAGCCTGTTGTATTGCAGCTCTTTGTTGTTTAGTTAGAACGACTTCATTGTCGACAACAAACACTCCGCTTCAATTCAGCATTTTCCAACTTCATCTCTTTCATGCTAGTTAGAGCGGAGATAAGAATGTCCTCAATTGTATGCGGAACTACTTGATTTTGGGAAATAATATCCCTTGCTTTGAAATAATTTTTAACGAGTTGTTTCTGTACTTTCCACGCAAGCTCATCAGTGAATGGTTTTACCAGTAATGAGTATCCAGATTCAGTGAATAGTAGGAGCCCATTTGGAGCTTTTAAACCAAACTCTGCAAATGCTTCGTACGTATTGCGTACGAAGTAATCTTCTCCTTCTACAAAATGCTTCCTGGCAGAGGCAAACGTTCTTCTTGCAGTTCCGTCCGGACGTTCATGAATTGTATCAATGTCTTTTAGAGTTACTACTCGATGTCCGTTAAACTCCTTGACTGTAATTTCGAAGTCCTTATTTTCAATCATCAATTTAATTGCTCCCATTCTCTTTCCTCCTTTTAATTGGTTCACTTTGTGCGTATAATGATTACGAAACGGCTACATGTTCATCAAGCAAGTCATCAATATAATCGACTTTAAAAAGCGCCTTAAGCTTTCTTGCCATGTTCATCGACAGACCTCGATCTCCGCGTTCAATCTTATTGTAATGAGACTGTGTAATCGCAAGTGCTGCTGCAACTTCTGCCTGAGTCATAAAATTGATCTTTCGAAGATATTCTAGTCTGCTTTTAGGTTTTGCCATTTTATCACCCCATTTAGGAATGTATTAGTTCATTTCGAGATTATAATAACACATTATGGACCATTGTCAAGAGGTGGGTGTTTTGTCGTGGAATTGTTCGCAGCTCGACTAAAGTGGTGCAGAGAGCGAAGGAGTTTGACTCAAAAACAAATGGCCGAAAAGATTGGTATGACTCAATCCAGTTATTCAAAATATGAGTACAATCTTCGCGAGCCTAAACTGGAGATTTTGGCCCAACTTCCTGCAATCTTGGATGAATCACTTGATTTTCTTCTAGGTGTAACTGACTTCACTAAGAATGCAACAATTATTTCTAACAAATATGACGAGGCTTGTATGGCTGTTGCTGTAGTTGAATCGGAAAAGGAAAAAGCATTATGGAATCAACGAAGAGAAGCGGCAAGGACTTTGCTGTATAACATTTTGTCAGAAATTCCATTCGTCAAAGAAACTACTCTTAACTTTGCCCAAGAAGGCGACGAATGGATATCATTACTCACAGAAGTTAATGAACTTGAAAACAAAGATAAACAAAATTAATAACTAAAAGGAGCTTCAACGATGCGGTATGCGCCGGATCGTTGCCTGCTTCGAAAATAATCCCCTAGACAGGGGTTTTATTTTATACAATATCTTTGAGGTGATAATATGCGTGTTGCTTGCTACTTACGCGTCAGTACATTAGACCAGGTTCAAGGTTACTCATTAGACATGCAACGAGAGCGCCTAGAGGCCTACTGTAAGGCTCAGGGATGGGGAGACTTCACCTTCTACATGGATGATGGCGAGAGCGCTACAAACCTCGATAGGCCCGGCATGCGAAGGCTTATTCGACATGTAGAGGAAAAGAAGATCGACGCTGTTATCGTATTGAAATTGGATCGCCTTTCGCGTAAGCAAAAGGACGTTTTATATTTGCTGGAGGATGTATTCGAGAAAAACGGCGTGGCCTTTATGTCGGCTACAGAACCATTTAACACGGCAACGCCATTAGGAAAAGCCATGATCGGTATTCTGGCGGTATTTGCCCAGCTCGAACGGGATATGATCGTAGAACGTACCGTAGGCGGAAAATTACAGCGTATACGCGGCGGAAAGTGGCATGGTGGACATGCTCCATTTGGTTACATGTGGCCGGGAGAAGGAGACCATTTAGAAGTTGTACCCGATGAAGCCGAGACAGTCAGAGAGATATTCCGTAGATTCATCGATGGCGCATCGTATAGCGAGCTTGCAAAGTGGGCTCAAGATAGACACCCATCGCACACTTTTGATGCGGGAGTTATAAAGAGGCTTATTAGCCGTCCAACGTACGCCGGGAGAATGCTCTATTCTGGTACCATTTATGAAAGCGGAACGGAAGCGATCATCGATGAGAAGACGTGGGCAGATTCGGGAAAGGAATTAAAGCGCAGAAACGACGGACTCCCACCACGTGGCGAATACTTGCTTACAGGGCTATGCCGGTGTGGATTATGCGGATCGTCCGTAGTCCATGAAACGAAGCAGTACAAGCACAAGAAGAATGGAAAAATTTATCATAAAGATTATATCTGCTGTAAGTCGCAAAAGTTCAAGCCATATAGTTGCAATATGGGATATCATCAGCGCATTAAAGTTGAAAACTATATTATCAACAAAATTAAGAACATGTCCACATATGCCGATGACATGAAAAACCAGTTAAGACATACCGAGAATGACAACACGGAAATCATAAAATCACTTGAAGCAAGAATCAAGTCGGCGGAGACTGGAATAGAAAATTTGATGGAAGCCATTCAGATTGGCGCGGTTAAAGCTTCCGCCGTTGCAAAACGGATAAAAGACCTAGAAGAAGAAAAAGAAGCTGCAGAGAGCAGTCTATACGAATTGGAGGAAGCAGATTCAGAAACGTCCGATAGTGTAGACGTGTCGTTCATCCAAGAGATCGGGGACGCATGGGATCAATGGACAGAAGAAGAACAAAAGATCATCTTGCGGAAAATCATACTTTCGATAAAGATTAACCATAGAGGACAAGATCCGGAGATTACATTTAATACCTATCCGACTCCAATAACATTGTAATTTTGTCCACATGATTTGATACTCACTTCCGTCAGAATATAATTATGCGGACAAAACAATACAATTGGCCATTGAATACAAACATATGTTCTGCATATAATAATCATGAGGTGAATCCCATGATCGATCTCGATGAACACACCACTAACCTAATCCGCGAACACATGCACATCACACTTTTACTCCCTAAGCTTGTAGAGAGCATCCAGGAACTATACGAATCGCGGCATATCACATTAAAGGATGCAGCCATCATGTTTAACAAGGCACTTGGCCGCTATTATCGGACGAGGTTGCAGGATGTAAAGAAGGAGATGCGTACACTCGGCATATCCACTTGGATAGAGGATCAAGTAGATATGATCTACATTAATGGGCTATTCGGAAAATCGTGTTGAAACCCACTTGACGACAAATGATATTAAAATCGGATTATCGTGTTGTTATCCACCTCCTAAGATGGTAGAATGGTAATAAAAGGAGGCTTTAATATGCCAAGAGATATTAAGTTTCGTGGGTGGGACACCGCCAATAACATGATGACCATGGACTTGCAGGATGAATACATCATTGGTGAGTGGTCAAGTGATCCCAGATTCATTGTTATGCAATACACAGGACTCGTTGATATAAACGGCAAGGAAGTCTGTGAACGTGACATTGCTGAAAACGAAGGTCACAGATATGAAATTGTTTACCGAGATGACATGGCTATGTTTATGGTTAAAGTCATCAAAGGTGCAACGTTAGTGAAAGGGCTGTGTTTTCCTCTTTGGCAATATAAACAATCGGAGCGTTCGAAAGTGCTTGAACTAAAAGTTATCGGCAACGTGTACGAAATCCAAGGAGGTGCATCTCATGGATGATTGGATGTTGGAACGTGAGTATTTACTAAGGCATCTTCGTCATCTCGAAAGTAATTGGATGCATAGCGAACGGGTTGATGAGCGGCAATCTGCTCGACACTTTCAAACAATTGCAGACGAGTTAGAGAGCGGCGATATGCTGAAGAACGCAAAGCTATTGAAACATATACAAGAATCCCGAACTACGGAGGTGCGTCTCATGAATATTGATTGGTCAGAAAAGAAGTATTGGACAGTCGCCTTATTGCAAGAGACGTTACCAGCCTACACCGTATTAGAAAGTAAAGAAGTTGGGGATTTCGAAAAGCTTTGGCAAGCTAAGTTAGACTGTGAAAGAGTCCTCGGCTCTGTGATTCGTCCAAAATGAACATACTCAACCTCCCAAGTCTAAACATACTTGCAGTCCATGAAACCGATGATACTTACCATGTCGAGGCGGAGAGTGCATCTCCGCTTCTTGATATGTGCGATCAGTGCGGTTTTGGTGAAGAATACTTGTCGAAGTTTGGGACAAAGAAGCATCTTTACGCCGATACACCTATGCATGGTAAGAGAGTCGCCATAACGTTCAAGAAACAGCGTTATCGGTGCAAGAACTGCGGTACAACTTGCTTTGAGATACAACTTGATATGAGCGATAAGAGGCTCGCTACGCAGCGTCTAATCGAGTACGTGAGCCAGCAATCGCTTAGCCGTACGTTCACCAGCATAGCCAAGGAAGTCGGCATGGACGAGAAGACGGTACGTAATATCTTCCGTGAATACGTGAACTTCTTGTATGAGAATTTCCGTAACGAGACTCCTAAATGGCTTGGTATCGATGAGATACACATCATCAAGCCACGTTGCGTGCTCACAAACATCGAAGAGAATACGATCTTTGACATGCTGGAGAATCGCAATAAGGATACGCTTGTAAAGTACCTCAGCAAGCTCCCTAACAGACATCAAATACAGTACGTTGCCATGGACATGTGGAACCCCTATAAGGACGCTGTGAAGGCTATGATGCCACAAGCTATGATCGTCGTTGATAAGTTTCATGTGGTTCGCATGGCTAACACCGCCTTAGAGGATATACGCAAAGCTCACCGCAAAGAGATTGAACCAAAGCAACGTCGCCAGCTCATGCGTGATAGATACGTTCTCCTGAAGCGTCAGCACGATCTCACCGCCCAGGACATGCTTCTGCTGGACTTGTGGACGGCTAACTATCCCAAGTTGAAAATGGCTTACGACCTCAAGGAAGACTTCTTCAAGATATGGGACTCCAAAAGCCGTCTGGAAGCCTACGACAAGTACCAGCATTGGTTAAGGTGTATCCCTGATGAGATGCAAGCCCCATTTAAGCCGATTGTAACGGCTATGAGGAACTGGGAAGAAGAAGTGTTCAACTACTTCGATCACCCCGTCACAAACGCTTATACGGAGTCTGTGAACAACCTCATAAGGCTTGCTAATCGAATCGGTAGGGGCTACTCATTCGAAGCCTTAAAAGCCAAAATACTCTTCACAGAAGGCATGCGGAAAACCAAGACGACGAAGCATTCCATGCGATCACAGTACAACACATATTACTCGATGATGTCCTACAACAGCCAAGATTACGAAGAAACGTTGTACCTCGGAACAGACATTTCAACACTGGTTGAGGTGATTGAGAAGGGGAGCTTTTAGCCCCTTTTCAACACGTTAATCCGAATACCCCATTAATGTAGCAAGACGAGGCGAGAAGGAACGGTTCGGGGTAAAGCGTAAGATTGCGGATGAGGAAATACAAGCGATGGTGGATGGATTCGCGGATTTGTTGGAGTCTAATCCGCCAGAGTTTAAGCCGTATAAAGTTGAAATGGATCGTCCAAAGTGGCAAATGATGTAGGGGCCTGCTCATGGGAGCAAGCCCTTTTCCTTTGGTTGTATTTTTTCTGGTTTTTCGGCAATTTGGTTGTATCGATGTTTTGTCAAGGAAATTATTGCGGAACATAGTACCCTTTATCGATTGCCACTTGGATAATGTCCAGAAGCTTCGCCTGTGCCGCAACTTGGTTCGGGTCCTTTGCGTTTACCGCCTTGTTGTATAAGTCCTGATAACGCGTATGGAACCCGAATATACGCGCAAGGGCCGTATTCGGCGTATTGTTGAGCGACATTTCGAGTTCGATCGATGCGATATCCTTGCGTACCTTAGCCATATCGTAGCCGGGACATGCGGTCGGACTAAGCTCCTTATGGCCCATCAACTGACGGAACTTCGGTAGCCATTGCTTGAACAAGAAGTATGCCGCATACAGTGCGTTACGGTCCTGATCCGTCAGTGTATCGTGATTCGCATAGTCGCCAGAGACGCAGATATGAACCGTGTAGCCGTTGTTAGACGCTACGCCGTAGGTTAGGGCTTCAAGGTTGTTCGTGATATGGATTACGCCGTTCCTTATCCAAGCGTGGTACGGGAAACCTGCGTCCCCGTCTGCACGATTTTTTTTCGTATTGATATGACTTTGTGCAATCCTGGTAGCCAATGTACGATTATCGTAGCCGCGTGTACTGGCCTTAGATAAGGCGTCGTGGTGGAATACGATTGTTGTCAGATCGTTTAGATTACGAGAGCCATTCAGCGACTCCCACGTATATTTTGGATTCGTCGGCAGAACCGGTCGTAAGTCCACAATCTGGACTGACGATAGGTTACTCGGCAGATTCGATGGGTACGTTAAGGTTGTTGGTAGCGTCACTCTTCTTACCTCCCTTTCGGATGTGCTTCGCAAAGATGCCCCAGATAACCAGCAGAGCGGAGATCCCGTTTACAACGAGGTTGATCTGTTCGTCGGTAATTTCGCTCAGATCAACTCCAAAGGGCTGTAAAATCAGCTTAATAGCGCCGATAAGGGATGGAATAAGCGTCTTATAATTCATGTTTCTTCGCCTCCGCATAGTGAATTGTTTTGCATACTGGGCACTTAATCGCCCCAAGCGTGATAATATCGACGAAGTCTTTACCGTATTGGCGGTATAGCTTGTCTCTTCTACATTCCATTCTGGCACCTCCATATATAATGCAAGACGATCAATCTTCCGCTCGATTCGCTTCTGATTGGCGATGTACTCTTTAAACTCATCTCTATGCTGAATATGAAGCAATCTCTTGACCTGATCGGTTATAAACTCCCGTCCAAGCTTATCTAAGATGATGATAATGAGCGGAACTAATGCGGCCCATGTTACAGGGTTGTGCCGATGCTGCCTGATCCACTCGTAAAGCTCGTACATGATGGCACCTCTATTTCATAAGAGAGTGCGTTAAGCAAGTCGTTATCCTTGCCTATCCCGAATTGACGGAGGCGCGTCAGGTACTTGCATTTATCCGCCTCTACATCGCAACAATGGCAAAATCGTATCACCATCTTTATCACATAGATACTCCTTTCAATAAGAAAGGGACGCTATTTAGCGCCCCCTAATCGGTACTCCTGCATCTTCAAGTCGGGATAGAATGTCGGTGTACAGACTGTTAATCTGAACTTGAATATCCCGCAGTTTATTGGCCTTCTCGCGGTTGCTCATGAGTTTATCCGCGTTAATGGTTTTCTTCTGCGTGTTCAGTTCCTTAAGTTGCGCTCCGATTGTATCCTTGGCCATCGAAGTCATAAGCTTATGGATGTCCTCCGAATACCACGACGGAAGCGCCTTACCAACCGCTTTGTTATCCGCTTCGACACGGTTTATTAAATCCTTGGCTTTGTAATAATCATCGGTAAGCGTGTTGGTATAGATAGGATCGGTAATGAAGTTTTTCGCAAGCGTCTTCTGTACTTCCGCGCTCCCCGTAGTCGAAGTAAGAGGTAGGATATAGCGCCCGATATCACCTGTATATTGTCTGAGAAGATAATCAATTTTCTTGGGCGACCATTTCAAGATGCTTCCTAATTTTTTCGCTGCGACCGTCGTCTTCTCGTCATATTGATATTGCGGTGATACGTCCTCCATTGACTTCGGAACGATTGGAGAACCAGTAAAGGACTGGTTAGCGGCGACACCAGCGATAGGACCGAGCGACGTTGCGTTCGCAGCGCCCCAAATACTTTGGTCGATCCCTCCGCCTTGTGTTGCCCCTTGTGCCAGTCCAGCTACAGCAGGAGGCGTATAAGCGTTCATGAGAGCATCGGCTACGCCTTTCATCGCTTGCGGATCATCCCCGATATAACGACGCATCAAATCTTCTGTAAGCGCTCCAATGGCGTTATATTCTGGCGGCATCTGGATACTCACAAACGACCCATCAGGACGCTTGGAGATAAACAGTTTGCGGTAGCGGTCCCGTGCGGGAATGCGCTGATAGTCGGGATCATTTCCAAACGTCGCATATTCGAGCATCTTAGGAGCTACTGCAAGTGCTAATGTACCTATAGTAGCTTTAACTTGATGCTTTTTGTATGTGACCAGGAACCGGCGAAGACCTTGAACGGCGGCGTTGTTATAAGGAATAAGACTCTCCAGTTCCTTTGCTGCCGTGCCCTTACGAGAAAAGTTAGTCGTAATATCTCGTGCTGCATTAATGGCATTGCGCACACTCTCCGGTGTTCTGACGTTGCCAGAAGCTCTTAAGGAGCCTTTATAAGCCGCGATCCTGTTCAAGTTCTCTGCTACGTCTCCTACCTTCTCCAACGCCTTAAACGGAGCCTTAACCGTTGCTGTAACGCCTTGTGCAACGCCCGCAGGAGAAAGGTAAGGATTTCGCTTCATGCCTCGTAAGCTTTTGTTAATCCCCTTCTCTGTTTTGAGCAAAGAGGAATATACACCGCCAGAACGCCGGAAATCTGTCGCTAAACTAGCTAACTTGGTGTTTCGAAGACCAGGTACAGCTTCGACAATACTGCTTACGAGAGCATGGGTGTAGTCCCCCAAGTGTCTGACCGCATTAGGCGATTGGATCAGCGCTTGCGGAAGATCGACGGTGAGTTGTCGTACTGCGAACAACGGAGCCAACAAACCAGTGGCAGAGCGTTTTGTAAGGTTGCTGAGTCCTCCAAATGCCTTGACGATAAATCCCGTTTGCTGCGGTCCAAGTGATGCGAGAGCGCGAATAGCTTCGGGGTCTTTTATTCGGATTGCGACTGGTTGCCCATTCTTCATGTAGGTTAGAACGGTATCGTCTCCGGCTTTGGCCTTATCAAACAATTTTCGGAATTGCTTGGACAAGTCATCAAGGAACTGCTCCTCATTCCCGGCAGCGATAGCATTCGCAAGATCATCGGCGTCTGCGAATGCCTTCGCCATCTTGTTTGCCGTCTTGGTAGGCGTCCGAACAATCTCTGCAATATCCTTGAGCGCATCGGGGTTCGCCATGACTTCATCGCCAATGTACTGCATGACACGATTGTTCATGCTGTTCTGAACCCATTTTTCGGTCGCTTCCATAATGGTACGACGAGGGTCAACGATCTTCCTTACCGAACCGGTTGGAGAAACGGATTGAATCGGCGCTTTCTGGCCGCTAAACCCGGTATTTGTTCCGCCGAATGTACGCTTTACACGTTCAGACAGTTTGAATTGACGGCGCATCGGTGCATAATTAGGTCGCAACGTTTCCATCGCCTTTACTTGTTCAGCGTTCAGTAGGCCAGAATCAAGACCGTATACTTGGCGAATGTTCTTCGTAAATGCGTCCCAGTCCGTGCCTAAGTCCTTAAGAACCGGGTACTTTCTTTCGTAATCCTCAATTCGTTTCTGAATCTTAATCTCGTCGTTCATATCTAGCCGATCTTCGTAGACCTTTTCGCCTCTTGATACACGCGCCTTTGCGTCCCGTAGAACGAGATAATCAATCGCTTCGTTATCCAGTCCTCGCGGAACTTGCTTGAAGATTTCGGACATTCCTTTGCCGAGAACATTGCCTTCGAGATCCACGAATTTATCGTGAATGATTGTGTTTGCAATGTTGCTAGCGCGGTTTGCGTCCATCGCTATGTCATAGGCTTTCTGTCCGAATGCCCTTTTGATAGGACTTAGAGAGTCAACAAGCGTTTGATACGTGTTCCGTCCGGCGGTACCGATTGCGTTTAGAACTCCTTCCTTATCCTTTTTAAGCGCATTGTTGACGATTTGTTGCTGGGTCCCGGTTTTTACGTTCCTCGATCCGGCACGGATACCGACACCCTGGTTTCCGAATAGACGTTGGAACCAGCTTAGATTTGTAGGCTGCGTTTCCTCAGGAACGTTGGTATCAGGAATATTCCTACGCACATTAGGTAGTTCCTCGGTGCGTACCCCATAAGCCCTCTGGCTACGTATCTGTGAGCCTTTCTGAGCGATTGTATTGCCTTTACCCTCCAACAATGCGGGCAAGTCATATCCGCGCTCTCTGGCGACTTTTACAGCCTCATCATAGACGATTCCCTTGCGGTTGCTCAGTTCCTTCACCATCTCTGCCAGATCGTCGTATGAGAGCTTACGGACCTCGTTCAAGGACATATTCGGATCAAAGTTATTTCGTACCCACTTCGCCAATTCGTTATCGTTCTCAAGCGGCGGTGTAATTCGTTCCGTAACAATTGGCTGAATCTCTGACATGACCTTATCCAGTTGTTGTTGTGCGCCAGGATTACGCAATGTTGTCGGGAAGCTCTTCGCCATCGCATTGCGAACAGCCGTTAACTGATTCTTTGTAATCTCCTCTAGCGTCGGTCTAAGCGCATTTACGCCTACTTGTGCAGCTTCTGCTGCCCCGCGCAATAACGCCCCTCCACCTGCACCAAGACCGGCCCCAAGTGCTACGCTTTCTGCCAGTTCACGCGGACTTGTTTGCCCTGTCATTAAAGATTGGCCGACGCTAACAGGTACACCAGCGATAGCCTCTCTAGTAGCCTCTGTGGCGATTCTAGACGCTGTTGGGTTGGCAACCCTACTCCCTACTGTACCTGCTATTGTTTGGGTTATAGGGGCCGCATACGGAGTGTTAATCATGCCTCCTGGTATTTGTGCAGGATTAGCCGCTATTCCTACAACAGCACCGATTCCTTTTGAAACCGGAGAACCGACAGAAGGCGTACCCACATCCTCAGGAGAAAGCCCTGTCGTGGATGTAAGTGCGCCTTGTCCGATACCGGCGATTTCACGGCCATATTTATTTCCGTAAATTAGATAATCCATTGTGTTTGCAAATTCGCGTATCAGTTTCGGAGCCGATTCATTCGCCTCTTTACGCTCATCCAAGAATTTATCTACAGGTGATTGTTGCGCCTTAAAGTTATTAGCCGCCGCTTTTGCGGTATTAACGTCGAAGGACTTAATACTATTCTGAATTCCCTGAGCATCCATCCCAGCACTCTTCAAACGTTGTTGTTCTGGCGTAAGCTGAATCGTTCTCTGCGGTGCTGGAGATGCTGCATTCTTTGCCACAGCTTTGCCGATCGTTGTGACCAGGTTCTTCAGACCAGTTGTCTGCGGCTTCGTAACAGATTCAATGCCGCCGTCCCTAATCTTGGAACGAACGGCATCGTACTTACTTCCCTGTGTAACGGGCTGTGCTGTTGGCGTTCTAGTGGCGCCTCCGGTGTAATGCTGATTGTATGATTGGAACTTATCAGCATACTGTTCACGGAACTTATCGTATTTAGATGCCAATGTGTTCACCGCCCGTTATCCAAGGATTTTTCTAATGTACTTCTGCGTTTCTGTAGGAGCGTGGGAAAGCCAGTTAGAACCATACTTCTTAATGGCCTTATCCAAGTTTCCGCCGCCCCAGTTATAAGCCGCGAGCGCCTTAGACAAGTCTCCATCGTACTTCGCCATTAGACCGGACAGCATCTTACCAGCCGCGTCCGTAGCCTGTACTGGATTCGTCGGGTCGATGCCATATCCCTTAGCCGTTGCCGGCATGAATTGGAACAATCCTTTAGCTCCTGCGCTACTTACTGCATTCGGATTCCAAGAGGATTCGGCCTGTGCCACCGCCGCAAGCAATCCGCTAGGCAATCCGTATTTTTCAGTAGCAGAGTCAATCAATCCGGCGTAACGTGTTGGCACTTTTACGTTGCCGGTTGCTACTCCCCCAACGGAACACCCGTTACATCCTGCCATTCCTTAGACGTGATACCAAGAGCCGCGGCCAGTTGGTCAGTCTGTGCATCAGGCATTCCAAGCGCGATAATCTGAGCGATCATGTTTTTGCGCTCGTCCTTGTTCTTGGTGATGTAGCTTTTCTTTGTATCCGGATCAGTAACAAGGTACTGCGAACGAATAGCATCATAGGCTTGATTCGGCGTTAGTCCGCTTGTACTCGTCGCCCCTTGCGGATTCCATAGCGAATCGTTATAGCGCTGATAGTCGAGCGCCGTCTGTGCTTCTTGATTCGCTATGCTTGCGTTTGTTCTTTGCTCATCTAGTGCATAGTTAAGCGCAAACTGTTTAGCCGCTTGTGTCTGTGTACCACGTGGGATACCGTACATATCGGCCAGCTCGTTCGGGATCACGCCGGTCTGTTCTGCTACCGTCCACAGATTTGCGAGTTGTTGCTGTTGATATGCGTTTGTAGGCGTACCATCAGGCAATCTTCCGGTTAGCTCGGCCATGGTGACGTCTTGGTCAAATTGTTGGCGATTCTGTTGATATTCAAAATTTCTGTCAGACTCCAGTACACCGCGATTATAATTCCGGTCCGACTCCATATCTGCTCTCGCATCCCGTCCTGCTGTGTAGTCACGGTTATAAGCAGTATCCGCCAATCCGCCGTAGGTATTCAGCAAGTTAGCAGCAGATGATAGACGATTCTGGTAATCTTGTCGGGCCATTGCTTCGTATTGAGGAATGTATGCTAATGCCTCCTGCTCTGCCGCTTGCTCGATTTGACCGAGTTGTGAGGCTGTTACGGAACTATTCAAGATACCTCGGCTATTAAGGTCCTCCATTGTCGATTGCTTCGCGGCTCCAGCCCTTTGCTTAGCCAGTGTTTGCATCGCTTGATACTTTGGGTCGGTATTCGGATCGTAACTGAACGAACCTCCAGCCAGTTTTTCATAATTTGAAAGAGCGTCGTTCATCTTCGTTTTCCATTGAGAATACTCTTCCGCATATGGCGATGTAGGCGCTTGTGTTGCATTTGGCGTCGTGGTAGACGGTGCTTTATACGGGTTCAGGGTGTAACCTACCCGCTTAGCGTCTGCTTGTAGGCTGGACATGAGCGACGCATTGTTGGAAGCATTAGCGTCCTGCCAGCGCTTATTCTGTGACGCTACGTAGGCATCTCTACCTCCGAATTTTGCAAGGGGATCGGGGATGGACGTAGCTTTAACAGGTTGCAATGTAGTTGCTCCTGTCGCTGCTGTTGTTGGCTTCTTTGTGGGATTTGGAACAGCCATGTTTAACCCTCCTTAGAGGAAATGAAAAAGACCCCTCATAATGAGGAGTCCTTCTTCTTCTTTTTGTCAGAAATGAAACCATTAACGTCTAATCTAGTAAAGTTAAGCGCAACGAATCCAAATCCAATAAGATAAAAAGCTTGATCGCTAATTTCTTCATTGGTGATAGATGAGTATATAATCCCAATTATGGCGCTAAAAAATAACGATCCTACACATAGGGATATACCTAAGAGTAACTTTTTACCGTAGTTCATTTGCCCGCCGCCTGAGCCTTTAGGGCGTCGATTTGTTTTTGAAGGTCTTGAACTTCATCAAATGCAGCTTGTACCTCTTGCTTTTGAGCGTCAGTCATGTTCCCAACTTCATATTTTCCAATGAAATCAAGATAGCGTTCCGCCGCCTTGTCTTTCTTTTTCTCTAACTCTGCAATTTGCTGTTCAATGCTATTATTTGGTGATTGAGTAGGTAACGCCGTTTCCACTGGGTCACCTTCTTTCTTGACGAATTTTACTTGCTTATTAACGAATGTCACATCATATCCCAATTCTTCACCGATTGAACGTAACGGCGCGTATGTCGATCCGTCTACACCTACTGCCTTCTGTGACAGCGTAGCGCCATCTACAACGACTATATATTCTCCTTGCACCTTTTTACCTATCTTACTGATTTCCGCGCCGTAGGAAGTCGCCGAGAACGTCAGAGCAGCGCCTACGAGAGCCCCAATGATGTATTTTCGCATAAATTCGACCTCTTCCCCTGTATTTTCCTACAGTATATCATCATTAGGATACAGAGATAAGTAGGCCATTCTCGAAAGTTAATGTGTTTGTATCTGTTGTTACGGTTCCAGAATATGCCGTATTGCCATTAACCTTAATACTCGATGAATTCAACAATAGTTCATTTGTAGTATTAAGTCGCAGTACATCTGCCGATGTTATCCCGAATATTCCCCCTAGATAGTTAATGCCGGCTACATTTGTCCCATCCTTGAATTGTAATGCTGGAGAACCGATAAACGGAGACATCCTAATCCAAAAATCGGGTCCAGCATATACGGCAAATAAATCATCTGTTGCGCTCATCTCTGACCTTGGATAAGTCCCCTCAGCAGTTGCAATATACGATCCGAATATCTGAATACCTCGAATGATACCCGCTATCATTGTGCCGAGGTTAGCGGTGATTGCCGACAACTCATCGACATTCATCTTATCTGCCGTAATGGTGTTGGCCGCGATCTCATTAGCGGTAAGCGTACCGGTCTCAATGTTTTCGGCCTTAATGCTTCTAGCTCGGATATTCTGGAAGTCTATTTTTCCGTTGAGTAGGAAGTTCAATAGCTTTGAAAGCTCTGCTAGCTGCTCTCTCGGTTCTTCATCAGGATCAACAGTTCCAAAATTAAGTATCGGCACGATATCCCTCCTTACTTCATTGGCAGAATACGAAGTTGCCTGGATATTTCATGTATCGCCATGTTTCCTGTACAAACTAGTTTGATCCGGACTACGTTCACGTTAACAAGCCCGTTTGTTGGCACAAGCACCATTTTATAGTGCGTTCCTGCCGCTAGAGATAGCACCTTAACTTTCTGCCAATCGCTATCTCCAGATGGGGAACGGCTAGTGGATATGGTTAATGTGCTGGTCGAATACGCGCTGGCGACGACCCATATTTTGAACCATTCTGACCGTCTTGCTATAGAATCGTTTGTGAATGGCTTCGTGATGGCTGTTGCCACGATTGCAGACCCGTTATTCGTCGTGCCCGTTACACGCCGAACTTGTCCGTTTGCATTCCCAATATAAAGAGATCCCTCGATGAATGCGAAGTTCACAGCCGAATAATCGGCCCATGTGTACCACGTTCCGTGTGAGAGATCATATTGGAGGATGATATTCGGTGTAGTAGAAGTATCGAGCGGTAGAGACACATAAAGGTGTAATCCGTCTGTACCCACGCTGCACTTATCTAAGGAATTAAGGTTGATACGCTTAATGTATTGCATAATCGGCTTGCAGAAATCATTTTTGGGCCGTGCGCTTGAGTAGGAGTAAACGCCGGTCGTGTGTAGGAAGTACACCATGCCACCGATGTTCACCACACAGTTGTTGTTGATCGCTCCGATATCAGCAGCGATAGGAACGAGTGTATAATCACTCGGTCCCGATCCCAATAGATCGAACATATTGTTTGGTTTGAACACAATTAAATGCTTAGGACCGGCCTTTAACGCTGTGATATTCTCGCCGTCTGGCGTCTCTACCACAATCTGTCCTGCGTCGTTTACAGTCGTCCAGTCTGTGGGCTTCCTCAAGGCCGAGAAATTGACGATATTCCCCGTGGCTACATAAACCCTGTTATCGTGTTGCTCAATGAATTTCGAGCCGCTAGGGGCGTTAGATAGGTTCTGAACAGTAGAACCGTCGTAATACTTCACAGGATCAACGCCGTTTGCCATAATCAAGCTTATTGTGCTTAGATTTCCTTGAAAGTTAACAAATGAAGACCGGTCTGTAGTGTTAAGTGTCCCTGCATTTAGTAATGTCGTCCAGCTTGTGCCGTTCCACTTTCGCCAACTACCGTCGTTGAACAATACGTGGAGCTCTTTATCCTTCCATGCCCCCATTCCAAGCACAATGCCCGATCCGAAGGCGCCAAGCACCTCGTTACCAGGCATTGTTTTTATTGCAGGATAAGCGTCTGGGGAAAAATTGATTAGGTCAGTGAACAAATTGTCCGATAAATTAAATCCCGGATCATCCGGTTTATATACACCATCAAATTGCCTAATCGGAATCGGATCTTGAATCCCCCTTAGAGGCTGCCAGTAGGCCATATACCCACCTCATTCCTCTAGAATATCAGTTGCGCCAGAGAACTCCGGTAGCGTTTTTAAATAACTGTACCCTTGCTTAATGAAGTTATCAGCACCGTCAGCGACAGAAGGGACGATAGAGAAATTATAACTATCGTAGCTCAAATCAGACAAGACTCCGTTATTCATTGCGTAATAGCTAAGAGTACAACGCAATTCCGTCTGATTTCCGTTGATATTTCCAATTTTGGCGTAAGTTTCGGGTACCTGAATACCCATGAATTGCTTATTCATAATCTTGAGAGCCATATTTAACAGCCTCCTATGGGTACATTCCAGTTACAATGACATGGATTACGCCAGGATCGTTACTTGCGCTAGGCGGGGAAACGGCATACATCATGAACACATCGAAATAGGTCGTAGTCTTAGCAATAATTTGAGGAACCGGAACCGACCCGCCCGTGAACCATGCGTCATTCGTCGTAACGACAACCGCGTAATTGTTATTTAAAGCAGCAGAAGCGAAAGTGAACCGGTACGTGTGATCTGCTGTCTTCGTAATGGTTCCGATGTTATGCGACTTCTGAACAGCAACCGTTGAAGGTGCCGAATAGGTCGCACACGCATAAGCGTCTATGAGTCCCATGCGCACGTCTCGCGGTACATATTGGCCGTAATCGGCATTTCCGGACTTGTTTACCGTCACAAGGCACGTATTCGATGGGGAGTTACCGTTAACTACTCGTCCGTCCTCTTGGTATACAGTCGCCTCGATCTGGCTAGCGCCCATGAGATTCGTATCGTTGAAGTAAATCGATCCGTCACAGCAATGATAGAAGATGCAGCCGGTCAGCGTTCCTACGTCTGCGCCTGTATCGAAGACGATTCCTCTGTTCGTTCCACGCCAATAGAGAGCGAGAACCACCCTCGCGCCACTTGCCGGGGCATTCGTGAAAGTTACCGTTCCGCCGCTGTCGCTTCCTAGTCCTGTGACTGTAAAATCCGTATTCACGACTTGTAGCACGTTGTTGACGAACACTTTAATCCGAGCTGGATCATCAATTCGAAATGTGTAGTTGAACGTTTTAGTAGAGCCGTTCCCAGTATAGACATTCTCCGACATCTTACCGGAGTAGAAACGAGTATTAGAGATGGCCGATTGCCATTGTGCGATTCTGAGTTGACCTTGGAATCCGCCCTCCAACTGCGAGTTGGTAAGCATAAAGCCAGGTGCTTCTACCTCGATTTGATACTTCCCAGTGTTCCAAAAGTGGCTATCCGATACTTGAAGTCCATACCCATCACCGTGAACGACCATATTCGAATAGGTATCATAATCTGGTCCGCTGTCCTCCAAGCTGTTGGAATAGCACATCAGACGAGTGATAACAGAATCGTTTGGACCTTGCCAATATAGTCCTTCTTTCCCGTTTAGTTTAATTTGTACGTCCTCTATGAAAGAGTTCGTATCTGGACGACCATTGAATCCGTCAATCCATGTTGGGACATTCCAGTTCGTGTAGATACCGCGTGCTGCAAAGTTTTGGACGATGACACCAATAATCCGCATATCGTAACCGTAAATATTGATTCCATTTGCGACTGCTCCACTGCCTCTATTCCCGTCCAGTGTCATGTTTTGAATGGCGAATCCATAGGGAACATCTTCAGGGTTGCTTATTTCCCCTGTGGGTATGAAATTTTCTGTTTCAATCATCGCTGAAACCGTGGTGAAAGGTACCAACAATAATTTTGTGTCATATCTTCCAGAACCGTTTAAAATCACTCGACGATACAATTTTAACTTTCCTGTAAGATAAGTTCCTGACGGTAAATAAACAACTCCTCCGCCAGCTGCATTAGCGTCATCTATAGCATTCTGAATAGCTTCGGTGCTGACTTGTACACCTGTCGGATCAGCTCCATATCCAACAACGTTGAATACCGGACCCGGTATTACCTTGTTATTCGCATTTGCATATTCGATCAATTCCCCCATGTCTTTCATGGCAATGCTCATAACGGTTGGATTCATATGCTTCAATCACCACCAATTCGTTGTTATTTTCACTCGTTTCAGGCCCATCTTTTTCAATTCCGATTCAATATTCTTGTAAATCTCATCGAATTGGGCTTGGAAATTGTTTGCTAGGTCTACGTCTCTACGAATTCCCGCGATCCAACGAGCAGCGTCGTATACGTAAAGGTCGTGGAAGTCCTCGGGAAATGTTGGTGTCGCACCTTTGTTATCTGATCGCATGTTGTCAATGCGCTGTCGGTAGTAGATATAAGCATCATAATTCGGCTGATTTGGGTGTATATAAAGGCTCCCTACGAATACGGTACAGAAGCAATCCGGGGGATTCTGAATTTCTGGAGTAAGCTTGATATATTCGGTTTCATTTATGACAACACAACGGATTCTATCTTCTGAACAGTCGTACGGAAGTTTGTAGTAGGGGATATCCGTCATGGTGAATTTATAGATTTTCTCTGGTAGTGGGAACTTGCGATAAAGCTTGCGGGATAGCTCATTCATTTGTCCGATGACTTGATCATCTGTTAAATCGTGATCGATCATTAATGCGACTTTGTCCAATATCTGTTGAATATTCATGTTATCACGCCCCAATATAGGCTAGTGTCCGTATATCGCATGGTTTACAAGCGGTTTATGTAGCATATCACCGATTGCATAGGCCATATCTTCGACTTTCTTTTCGTCGTTTCGTTCCTTCTGCTCGTTTGCTTTGTCGATATCCTCTAGTGCGTTGAAGTGCTTGGGGTTAATCTCCATCATTCGATAGAGAACGCGTTGATCCAGTTGGCCTCCCGGTACTGTCATAGCCGTGTATTCTTCGTATAAAATCGGGTCCCAACAAATGATGTGATGCATTTTACGCCGATCATTCCAATCAATTCGTAAGACTCTATCGTCGTACTCTTGTAATCGTTGTTCGATGTTGTAAACGTCGTAAATCGCCATGTCCGCCTCCTTAAAGAAAAAGGAGGAGCCGTTAAGCCCCTCCCGTGATGTATTAGACTGTGTACCCGGATGCTTCTGTAATGTCCGCAAGTTCCGTATGTGCGTTTCGCTTGTACGTTACCAGAGTTTCATAAGCATACATCGTAGCCGCATACTTGTCGTATCCTGGAACCGGTGCAAGAGCTGCTCCCTTGTCATCCTCCATCCATTCAAAGTCGGACAGTTGATAAAGGTCGATCTCCGACATGTCGATGAAGTACAACCGGTTCGACTCATGGTAACGATCAACAACGATCGGCATTCCATCGAACTCCAGAACCTTGTAGCCGCCTTCCAGTGTCATTGGATTGACAAACCTTACATTCTGATTAAGAAGAGCTTCGAACGCCGCACGGACGCCGTAAGAGGCTGTGATAAGGTCAATCTTTCCTCCCTCAAGCTCTGCGAAGTCAATTGCTTGACGCATGAGTTGTTGGGAGATAGCTCGGTTCGTGCCACCGTTTGCAATTCGATTCGGCTTCCACCACGTATCCGTTGCCGGATTGATACCTTGCAGCGTCAACGTTTGGCTCATGATGCCGCCAAGACCCATAGCCTCAACATTCAAGTCACCGGTAACCACCGCATAATCTGTTGCCGCCGTAGTAACAGCAGCGCCGCTAATGGTAATGGTTTTGTTGGCCTTGTCGATAGCCGTGATCGTACGGTTAGATACCGTCACAGTGCCGGAATTGTTGACGATATCGATGTTCATACCGACTTGGAAATACTTGATCTTATCAACCGTCAGTGTATTCGCGGATGTGTTGACTGCGAAATTAGCCAATTTACCTGTTCCGTCCCCGAATAGTGCCCGAGCACGTTGGTCCTTCAAGTCCTTGAGCAGACCTTTCATTTCGGATTCGACCGCCCGGATAAATGCGCCTTTGTCGTTACGCATGGCCTTGATGGTAGGACCAGTGATTTCGATAGTGCCATATAGGTATTTTGTGCTTCCAGTGGATTGTTTGTACTTCTGGTTTCCAGCTGTAGGAAGCGCCACGCCTTCGCCGCGATATCCGACGCCATTGTTACGGCCATAATGCAACGGAACCCAAAACTCCTTACCAGTTGCTTCTTGCTTATTCTGTACAAGCTTGTTAATGACATAGTTGTCGTTGTTCAATTGCTCTCTTACCGGACCGAGATAGTCTTCTTTCAGTACCGCGTTTGCCGCTGCCAAATCGAATGCCATAGATTAACCCTCTCCTGTCATGCGTTGCATCGCCCGTTGGCGTGCTTCCGCAAATGTTTTTGGTGGTTTACTTGCTACGGTTCCTTGTGATGTAGAACCTGTTATCGTTGGGATGCTCCCCTTAGCCGCTAGGAACTTTTTGACGCCCTCTTTCTCGGCGTGTTCAAGCTTGGCTTCGAGAATGTCAGCCTTCATCGCTTTGAATGCGACTTCCGGCTTTGTGACGCCGTTCTCATGCATGAATTTCCATAGGTCCATGTGATCGACTGACTTACCGTCAATCTCTTTTCCCTCGCAGAATTGTTTGAGGGAGGATTCAAACTGTTGCCATTCTTGCTGCTGTTTCTGCTCCGCTTCGAGTTGTTCGGCCTTGGCCGCCTTCGCTTCAAGTTCATCGAGGCGCTTTAGCACTTCTGGAGGTACGTTTTCCTTGTCGGCCCTCTCTTGAAGCTCGGCCATCTCAATTTGTTCCCGTAGCGTCATAAGGTCCGAGATGCCTGACGTCTTTTGAAGATACTCAGCAGCTCTTTTGTAATCCTCGTAATCCCTGTATTTCTCCGCTTGCTCCGATTCCCATTTGGCTTGTGCGTCTGCAAGCCTCTTAGCAAAAGCCTTTTCGAAGTTGTTTTGCTTCTCAGGTTCGGCGGCAACCTGTGTTTCAGCGCCCGGTTCTGATGCTTCGTTACTCACTTGCTCCTCGGCGGCAGGAGCTTCTTCTACGCCCGTTTCAACCGATCCCAGTTCTTCTGAGAACAGTTGGAGATTCATCGACCATCTGAACTTAAACATGCTCATTACCTCCTGTTATCCGGCGACGATAACGATTCAACGCCCGATGTATTGCCAAATGATTGCATGAGAAAGGGCACCCGCTGCTCTGCGAATGCCCCGTTAACCTGTTCTATTCTTCAACTCTGCTTGCCTGAGCGCTATATTTCCCTTTAGCGCCGTTTCCTGCATACGGTTATAGTGATCCTGCATCTTCGTCTCTTGGTCGAATGTACGCTGTTTCTCGGCTTCCTGCGCCTGTGCTTGCATTTGTGCCTCGGCCATTGCCTGTTGTTGCTGTTGCTGCTGAATCTCAGGCGCTCGTAAGTATCTCTCATGTTCTGCAACGTGACGATCGATAAGCGACTGTAAGTGTGGAGGTAACTTATCGTATTCATCACTTTTTCTGTAACGGTTATGAACCATGATGTGTGTCTCATGATCGTAGAAATCACGCACAATTGGTAGCTTTACAGGCGGCGGCGGAGGTCCTACGCCTAACTGCCGAACATCGATTCCACTTGCCGCCATCTCTTGTGCTTGGGCGTCGAATTCTTGTAACACCTTCGTGTAATCCAATAGCATTTGTGACGTTTCTGGATCTGCGAACAACTGTTGGAACGTCCTATCCTCCATCAGCGCTTTATTTTCGTCCTGTTCGGTGTCGTCGAAGTATTGGGTAGCTATACTCTCACCGAGCATCCTGACGACCTTACGGACGTCTGGAGCGCCTGTGCGGGGGTCATTGAACATTCCCGCGCCCCACATTGCCATGATCTTTTCATCTTGCACCGCTTTGAGTGTAGGCATTGACGATCCCGGTACGACATCGACCACTTCGTTGCCGGTTAGATCAGCACCGGAGAATGCGAACGCTTCGATTTGACCATTCTCACCAACTATGGATAGTTGTTGTTCCTCCGGGAAGTGTTTTTGTACCAATCGCAGAACCTTTTCGCCCCATTGCTTGATGCCATCTTCGTAAGATTGAACGAGCAGCGCTATTTTTGTTTCATCCTGCTCTACTTGGAGTTGCAATCCACCGAGCGTATTGTTTCCTCTTGGCGTGGCTCCCTGGCTGATCTCATGAGCGCCAGATATATCCTCCATGTCGGCTTCGTCGCGTTCCATAGCGTTTTGCCAACCTGCATCAACCGTGGCACCTTGTACACGCTCAGGCTTAGCTCCGTTGACTGCGGAGTTATATTCTACTGTAGCTCCGATATCGTTCACTAGTTCTTCTCCGTCAAGAGGCAGCGAACCAGTCGGCCAGAGCCAAATAGGATTTCCCATCTCCTCAAGTATTTTAGCTTCTGCCGATCGCTTGATGTTGTACGACTTCTGCGGCGTTGTCATGTCAGTCACCACGCCGGTTGCAATGGCCGTACCAGGAATAGGGATTGCCGGGAAGAAGATGAATGGATTTTCTCCCGGATCGTCACTCTTATATAATTCCTTGTCGCCCGACACAACAATTCGCCGTCCGTTCGGATACTTGGCACATGGGAATTCCCAGTAGTCCCGGACAATAGCCATGTTCTTATATTTCTTCGTCGTGTTGTTTAGAGATAAATCAAATGTATTACGAATGGTGATATTATCTTCCGGCTCTACTTTCTTTCCCCAAATCTCAAATATCTCGTCGACATCCATCGGTCGTTCTTCCATGGCCCATCGAATCTCTTCCGGAGACTCTGCTGATGGATCGACCTTAAAAGAGAATTGGTCAAGTACTTGGGTGCAAATCTTGCCCGTCTTCATTGGCACATTAGGCGTATCCCCTAAGTCCTCGCCATCAATCGCGGATAAGGGAATGTCCTGACCTTGGTTCTTGTCAACGTACACCTTAAGCGCCGGAAATCCATCCACCAACATGTGAAACTTAAGACGTCTGGTCTTTCGGTCCATGTCGTCATTGTCCCATTGATACTTAATGAACTTATGACCGCCCTTTGCGACTTCGATACGCTCGATATCGTTTGTGTCGGGGCTAACCTCAAGCTTTACGCGATTCTTACAGATTTTAGAGAGCAGCGTTAAGATAGACGGCTTTATCTTGTTAAACGTCAGACGTCGTTCTCCAGGTCGTAATTCCGGAACGTACACTCGATGGTTAACAGCGTCCCAACTGATCCACTGATACGACGAATAGAATGCCCGGTTAATTTGAATTTGTCGCTGTATCGGCCAACATGTTCCTTCTTCCGACTTTTCCGAGACAAATGATACACTATCTTGTGGCTTATTCTTGTCCATGACTCACCACCTCTCTGGCCTATCCTGTTATGCGCTAGCTGGTTTTCTCCCTCGTCTCGTTACAATCTGTTCCGGTTCGTCCGATGTAACGTTTATCGTGTGACCCGGTATCTCAACCTTCGTGATTTGGAACGGTAGGAAGTGCATATCTGGAAACTTCTCAGGGTCCGTTCCCTGATCGTATGCGTCTTGTTCGTCCTCTGCGGCTACAAAGTGTTTTGTTGGCCCAATAGCCAGCTCGTAAATATTCTTAGCCATGTCTCAGCCTCCTAGGATACAAATTCAACCGGCTTCGATTCTTCTTGTTGTGGTTGTTCTAGCTTCTTTTCCTTGATCACCTTGGCGGTATACTCCATAAACGTCGGAGCTTGGATACGGTCCATCAAGTCCTTGCGTTCCTTCTGCCAACTATCACGTTCTTTCTGCTGCCTCCTGCTTTGTAACTCCAATAGAGCAAGCGCTATACATGACAGAATCGATAGAACGATTAATAACGAATTATCCAGCGTACTCACCTCGTTTCTTTTTCTTGGCTTGTCTGTCCAATCTATCAATGTGTTGCTGGACACGTTCTTCTTGTGTAGGATGTCGATCTGGTCTCTTCATTCGTTCCCGGAAGTCCAGATATTCATCGTTCATGGCATAACGTACCATGTCGATACTGTGATTGTTCTTGTCCGGATATCCGGCTTTAAAGTTCCCGTTAGCATCCTTATCCAGTTCATACGAGAGGAATTCCCTCGCCGTCTCTGGACAACGTTCATCATCGATGATGATCGCTTCAAGGTCTTGTAGGAACTTGATGCCATATTCAATGCTATCTGGACCCTTCTTAACTCCGGCTATCCTTAACCCGTATTGAGCCAACTCATTAATGCTCTTTGGCTCGGATGAGTCGGCATAAATAAGTTCATTCTTCTTGTTTTCTTCGTTGATGTGTTTATATGCCGACCGATTGGACAACCCAACTTTGTAAAGCTCGTGAAATATATATAGCCGCTTGTGCTTACGGTCGTAGTGCATGACACCGTATGCAAGCGGATCAATCGCATAGCCAAAGTCTAAGCCGCGCCGGATGTTGTAGAAGTCCTCGATTTCTTCGTCGCTGATCTTCCTGATCTGCACGTTGTTGAATACCTCGCCGCCTGTCCCGGTTTCAACTCCAAGGTATTCATGCTCGTACGCCAATGGCTTTGTGGCCTTGAGGTGTTCAGCCTCGATGATGAATTGAGGTCCCAACCATTCTCTCGGTACTGTCTCATACGTGCTGTGATGCGTCAGCCGATCCGGTCGGGTAAACTTCTTCTCTGTGTTAACCCAATTGTTGGCCGACTTCGGTGGGTTGTATGTGTAAAATACGACGAACTTTGGTCCACCGCGCATGAGGGATTGGTTAATCATCCGTATCTCTTCCATGCTGGTGAACTCGTCTAATTCCTCGTACCAAATGAACTTTGCGTATCCCTTCGCGAATTTTAGGGACTTAATCTTCTTAGGCTTGTCAGCTCCCCGAAAACGAATCTCTTGTCCTGTCGGCTTGTATGTGAGAACCAACTTTGTCTCTGGTATCTCCCAGTATTGCTCGACCCCAAGCGCTTCTATCGCCCAGGAGAGTTGATCCTTGACCGACTCGCCCAATGTGTCCTTAACCTTCCGTAGCACAACAGCATTAGCGAGTGGATCGGCCATAATGCCGAGAATAATTTCAGTCGCAACGAACGATGATTTCGTAGAACCACGACCACCTGATAGCCAATAGTGGGTATGGTTCCCGTCGAGTATATCCCAGTGAACATCGTAGAACGATGGTGCAATCACGTTTAAAAGGCTTACTGCATTATCTGCTTGGGCGAGGGATGTCATTGATGATTCTCACCCCAGCTTCTCCGCTATGTTCGATCTCTTGCTTATCGCGCCATTCTCTCGGCCTACGGTTCTTTAGCCAGAAGATAAGCGCTGTCGTATTGGGATGGGCGTACTTCTTTACTCTCGCGACAAATTGTCCACTCATCTGATCCTCTTCATACTCATATCCCAATGCTGCTTTAAGAAGTGCATTTTCAACCATCGTGTCAATGACTTCACGACCGTTTTTTAGGGCTTCCACCAATGCCGGGAATTCCTTCTTGTATTCACTCCATGCCGATACACTCACATCGAGATTGTTACACATCTGTTCTTCTGTTACTCCATCTCTGGCCCATGCTTCTATCAGCAGGAGCTTAGGCTCTACGTGTGAGTAGTATTTGTTTGGGCGTCCTGCCATAATCTCACCTTCATTCATCGTTTATTCGTTCCTTATGCATTAAACTGTGCAATATCGGAGCCTTCCATTCACTATTCTGCATATCAATCCAAATATTCTCTCACCATATCCGCTACTTGATCCGCATTCGCCTGTACGATCCCATAGTTCAAGTCCACTTGCTGGTGTGCGATGAGGAATTGCCTCTCGCCAATATCTACATTCGCCCAGGATGTTGCGACATTGCCATTCGGTAGATTAGCAGCGAATATGAATCCGGTCATTTCACCACGTTCTGCTCGTTCTAGCAAGTCGCGCAGAGCTTTGATACAGTTGTTTTGTGATGTCTTGTACCGGTATATCTTAGCCACGGCTTTTATACCTCCTCTCTAGATACCAGCAGAGTGATAAAAGTAATATGAGTGATAGAAATAGAATAAGACCAATCATATACGGCCTCCGCCTTCGGCTAAGCATATTCGGTCGCTACGATGGCATCTTCGATGCAAAAATAAAAACAGCCGCTCATTGGCGACTGTCTCGGTAATCCTCTATTTGCTTTCGTGTCCATATGGGGCCGCTAGAAATACGTTGTATCGGCTTAGGAAACGCCCCTCTGCTGATATATGTCTGTACTTTGCGGCGATCCCACCCAAGAATATCTGCCGCATCAGACAATCCAACAAGAGGCGGTATCAATTTCCCAATTCATCCAAATCCCATGAATCTTCTTCTGGGTAGAGAACTCTTTCAAGTTCGATTTCTTTGGATTCACCCGGACTCAAAATGGATATTACTCCCCATTTAGATTCACCAATGTTTATCTTACTTACAGCTTCCGCAGCTTCATCAATTGTGTCGTATGCAGCAATGAAATCCTTGGCATTCCCCACAGCAATGACTTTGCTACTTTCATTTTTGCAGTAGTGTTTGAATTTCACTTTTTCGAATCGTTCCATGTTAACCATCCCTTCGCTAATCTGTATGACACAATCATACTCCATCTGTATGACGTTGTCAACACTTTATGCGAAAGTTTTTCCATTAACGCCAAAACAGCCCCATAAGGGACTGTTCCGGGTATACAGCTATTATTCGTGGACCACGGGACTTTCACCCATGGATGTGGACCCCACCCACTCGCTCCGTTTGCATTGTCGGATCAATACGGGGCGTTGTTAGCTAGCGTCTATCTTCCGCCATCCACGTATGATTGAATCCGTCAGAGCGGTTCGAGCCGTTAAGTCAACCGCTCCTTTTACGTCCAACGTTACGGCTATTCGGCTAAGCCCAACGTCTGGTAGCGGATTCGTATGTGATGCGCCTACACGGACTTTCGTCCACCTTTTCGCCGTTACCGGCGTTCCCGCCCGTCCTTGGCGCTTATCACCTATGTCAGGCCACTGATTTACCATGTCGCGCTCCTAGGCTTCTCAGTCGTTACCGCGCTTCTACTGGCCTTATCACTTTTATCAGGAGAAACGCTCATCCCATTTCGCGATAGTATGGCGTTTCTCCATGCAACGCGGGAACTATTGCACACTAATATAATACCATGGTTTAAGGTGATGCGAGGTCACAAGAAAGTCACATTTCTCCTGTTCTCGAACTCTTCTCCCTGAACCATGCGATAGGACACATTCTTGATGTATCCCTCGGAATATCCCATGTCTCTTGCAATTTGACGGATCGTCTGACGCATTACGGATCGTCTGTAGAATACTTGTCCTTCCAAACTCTTCATTCGTCCGATGCTTTCGTCCATATTCTTCTTCGTTTGGCGCTTCTTCTCTAGCCATTCTTGTACTGTGTTCAGTTTTGCTCTAACGTTGTCATAGGTTTCGAGTGCCTTATCCAGTGGCATTCTCGAAAATGAATCTCCTGGCATCTTCCCGTCGTAGCACATCTGATATGCCAGTTCGAGCTGTTCCGTTAGTTCGCGCTCTCTATGCTCTAGGACTTGTATTTCCTCTTCCAGATCCATGTACGTTTCTTTCCAGTGCATAGCCCCCGCGTTTTTCACTGTTTTTCCTCCTTACCGAGAAAACGGCTGGATGATAGCCGCTCTCCCTGATGGTTATTGTTACTTCACTGTGTCGAACTCCCACAACTGCACCGTTTTATCGCGCTCAACAGGGATGTCGTTGAATTGATGTTCCCCGTCTTCAGTAAATATGTGCTTGGATAGCGCGTTTGCCTCTTTGAGTAGTTCAGTGAATTTTTCGGGGTTGATTCTTATTTTCGTTATCTTTTCTCCGGTTGCGTGCTTATCGATGTAATCTTCTTTTTTCCAGATGTCCAAAGCCAACGACTCTACCAATCCAGCCATTACGCCGCCACCACAGATTCCGATTGCGCCTCAAGCTTCGCCACTTTCTGTTCCAACAGTTTTACCCGTGCTTCCAAGGATTCCATTCCCCCCGTAGCACTCTCCCCATGTACTTCTTGTACAGTGGAGTCTCCTCCCATTTCTGAGGTTTCGCTATCTTGAAATGTCGGAGGTACCTTTACACCCTCGCTAACATCTTCTCCAGTTTCTTCCGTCGATTCCGGAACGGATTCCACCAATGCTTTTTGCGCGGCGTTATACTCTTCCCGAAATCGGGCAGCCTCTTCGTTCGAGAGTACGACGTAGTTGTTAATGGCGTAGTGCGGGCGAATCTCGATTGCTTCGTCTGTGTCAGCTCTCTTTGCCACGTAGAAGCTTTGGCGAAGGTCTCCGGGCTGTACGTCGTAGATACGAACCTTAGCGGCTTCTGCGGCCTCTCTAGCGGCTTTGTCGGCGGCTTCCTTCTTCTCCTTCAATCGCTTCGCAACTGCTTCGAGATCGACGTCCGACTCAATATCGATTACCGTAGCTGCCGCAGTTGCCCCGACTGCAATTTGTTTGCGAAGATCGTCTACGTGATTGTTCAATCGCTCAACTTCGGCCCTTGCTTCTTCTGCTTCTCTGACGGCAGCATCGCGCTTACTTGCAAGGTCGTCACGTTCCAACTTAACCGCGCCAAGCTCCGATTTCAGTTGCGCAATCGCATCGTCTTTAGCACCCATTTCGTTCGCCCATCTCGATGCCGTCTCCGTTACTTGCATCTTGATTTGGCGCAGATATTGTCGCAAAATGATTCCTTCGTCCGCTCCAGATACTAAATCGTCAATCGTATATTCCTCGCCGCCGATGCTAATTGTATCGGTGCTGGAGATGGATTTTGTTGCGTCGTCCACTACTTCTTTGGCCTTTGCCGCCAACAGCGCTTGGTATTGATCTTCATATGGTCTTCGTTCTTCTCCAGTAACCGTAGAGAGTTTTGCCAGCAGTTCTTGCTCGGTCATGTTCGCAATGCTCGTCTTCACTTCTGCTTCCCTCAGTTTGGCGATATAACCAGATTCATCTCCGATCAACCGTAAATGTTCCGCTTCTTGCTTAAGTCGTGCGATTTCTTTCGTCAGTTGTTCCATGTTCATCCTCCATATATTGATCATTCGTAATATTCCGATATCTATATCTTGATTATAAACGATTTACCAACATTTATCTATATATTTCGTCGTTTTCTCTATCAATCACCACCAGTAAATGATATGATTAGAGATTACGCACAATCGTTCGGACCATCCGGAGGTCGTTTCGCGTACTTCTTGTACTCATCCTTGCTGGGACGTTTCTTCCGGCTGCTCAACGGGATTACTTTTCTCACTGTATTTACTTTTCCGACCATGGAAACTCCTCCCCGTATGCTTTTCTTTTGCATCCGTCGCAGACCGTGGCCCATACTAGATCATTCTTATGGTCGTTAACGCCGAATCGCTTGTTGCATTCATCGCATATCCAATGACCAATCAGCCATAGAGGAAATACTACGAATACCGCATAGATCGAATTTGCAACCATGACGATAGGATAGAATAACGGCCGTTTGAGACACCATTGCATAGCTCGATCGATCATTTTCCCTTCTCCTTCCCCGTCCGTTTAATGTCCGCTGCTATCTGTTTTCTCCATGGTGATTTCTTCATACGGCCTCTTTGATTCCATTTCCGACGTCTATCGACAGCTGATCCCGGATAAACTGTTCGATTCGCTTTAGATCGATGATGAGTTCGTTAAGATTCGATGCCGTCGATTGCTTAACTTTGAGCTTTACAAGGAACTTAAAAGCAGATTCAAGGCTCGTTACATAAGCGTGAGTCGTGTAGAGGTCATTTCCGTTTTTGTCTATCTTGCCGGTGTACTCCTTGATGATGAATTGATGCTCGTCCGACTCCAGATAAATGTTCCCTTCAACTTGTACCTTCATGGTTATGCCTCCTAATGTGGTTTTGGGCTCGTTGTAGGCCCGTGGTTGAATTTGAATTGTACTCTTGTAGATTTATGCGTCCGATACCTTCGACGCCTCTAACGGGCTTCTATAGGCCAATCTGTAAAACTCACTTTCTCGCTCAAACTGTTGCAAGATATAATCCACGCTCATGACCATGATTCCGTTCTGTTTGGCGGACTTCGCTTTGTCGTATATTTCTTGTACAGGATTCATGTATCCCCCGCCTTTCGCATATGGTAGATATATCTATGGTATGCTGCTGGTCCGTATCTACGCTTATATCGATTTGCCATGATTCGGTGATAGAGTTTCATAGAATCTCCTTTATCGCTTGGCCGTATCGACTCTCGAATAATTTCTTTTTTAGTACGTATGCTTCTTTCTTCCTCGTTGGTTCTGACTTTACGTCTATAACCTCTTGTGAGCCGTCTGGGTAGGTGACAAGAAAGTCCGCACGGTATTTTATCCCCTGTACCTTTTTCCCCGTCTGAGGGTGCTTGTACGGCTCTAGAAGTACATATACCGGTTGGAGCTTGATCTCCTTTACCAGTCCCATACGTTGTTGTAGCTTTAGAAAGCTGTAATGCTGTGCCTCTCGTTGGCTATCGAAGGTTATGCCGTCAACTGTTGTTTTCTGTGCTCGATACTTGGATTGGTTGCGAAGGCGTATCATTCCTCATCCGCCTCCAGTTTGGCTAATAGTGCGGCTTTACAGATTGCTTCTGGAACAGATTTACATCCATCAATATCTCCGTAAATTGGCTTTCCACCGTCATCGAATCCAATCATGATATTGCAAAAGCAATCAGTTCCCTGGTATCCAACTCTTGCTGAGTATCCCCAATGTTCTACGACTTCCCACGCTGCTGATATTACGAATGAATAGTGCGGAACGGGTATGGAACCACCGTCAAGTTTAATGCGTGCTTTCGGCTGTTCATCTTGGAATGCGGCGATCATTTGAATATCGTGTCCTAACAATCTTGCAATCTCTATATCCAACTCTCTCCCAGGCTGCATAGACATAATAGATTCGCGGGTTAGTTTCATTGGCTTTTCTCCTTCTCGTAGATATTTCCGATGACTTCGATGTTTCTGGCGTTAAACAGATACTCATCTGAGAATTCATCTCCACCGTAAAAGAAGGCTCCATAAACATTCGAGTACCAAACGCTTCCTTTCCGCACACCATGGTAGTCATGCACCTTTACTAAGTCTCTTTCGTAAATCTCTTTGCCGTTCTTGTCCTTTAGTCCGGTGTATTGGACAACGTCGATGTTTATTCCTAAATCTTTAGCGTGCTTCCCGTCGTATTCATTCAGTTCGAATCCAGAGTCATCCACATATGCGTTCAAGATAATTCTCGCATCGTATTCATGCATGGATAACCATCTTCGCTTGCTCTTGTCCCACGCTTTGAATTTGATTTCCCTACTCATTCCCGTTATCTCTCCTTTGCTGATAATGGCAACCTTATGAAGTCTTTAGTTCACGTGCGAGTTCTCTCATTCGCTGGCGCTCTTCTTGAGATATCTCCGGTGCAGGAGATCCGGAAACAACCCTCATTTCTGGCTTTCCTGTTTTGGTTTGCTGCCGATTAAATCCTTTTTGCTGTTGAGTCCGTTCTACCGTCCATGGTTCATCTACTCCACGTCTGCGGTAATCTTCTAGTATGCTCTTAACGTATGGAAGACTTCGCTTACTGTGGTATGCAGCTTCTTTCATTGCCTCGATCACCCAGCGTTCGCCGAAGTCGTCGATGAATGATCCTAACTTCTCTGCCAATGTCGAGCTTATGGTTCCGAATCCTTCTCTCTCGAAAACGACGAACGCATTAGGGGTAGTAGTAGATTCTTTTAATACATTGAAACCATTTAAATCATTCTTTACATTATTGTTTGTGGTCACTTGTTGGTCATTTGTTGGTCGTTTGTTGGTCACTTGTTGTTCATTTTGCTGGTCAATTATTTGGTATTTGTGCCAGTTAAGTATTGATACGACTGAGAATTTGTTGGTCGTTTTGATGGTCAAAAAATGGCCGTTTTCTAGAGCCTCTAACCATCTCCATACTGTTTTAGGGCTTTTTTGTTGGTCACTGGATAAACCCCTGTTGTACATCGATTGAAGATCAAATCGACCTGTTACAAAATCCCCCGGCATTAAGTGAACAACCTGACGGCCAACTATCTGATCCCGTTCTTTATGGGTTGCTTCGGTAAGGCATATCATCCATAGCCGAAACAATTCCATGTTGTTGAATACGGGATTCTCGCGGATCTTTCGGTAAAGTTTGATATAACCTTGCACGAAGCATCCCCCTTAAAGGGGAGTTACCCCCTCTCGTTATAGTGTTTTCGATACCACCTAGCGGCGTCCCAGTCTCTATATCGTCTCATGAGTAGTTGGAATAGGTTAACCATCTGCTTGTCCCTCCAGAGCGCTGAGAGCGGCCATACAGACAGCATGAGGGGCGGTATATTCAAATGCTTCCGCGTAAATATGTGATCTTGTGAAGCCGTTGTAGATTACCGCTTTCCACTTCATGTTGTTCGTTTGGAAAAGCATGAACTGGAATCCCCGACGCTGCATCTCTTCTACTACCAGTTGCATTCCGTTCCATGTGGTGGAGTATGAGGGAACTTCTTGCCCTCCTAATACGAACTCGATCTTCTTAATGCCACTCGGGAATGAAACCGATGATTCTCCCTCTCGGAGACTCCGTATAGTTAGGATGCCGGTGTTCGGATCAAATGATGTTGACGTTGCCCCAAACCCCATAACCTCAAATGCCATCCGTCTATCCAATTCCGGCCCCGGCTGAACGATGCTCATTCTATTGGCCTCCCTCGTAATCATCATCTAAGGATTCAATATGCCTCACTTGATCGTCTTCCGATGTTCCGACGAATTCGCCATCCACATAGTACAGATACGCTGTATATGGAGTAATTTCTACGCAATCAGTGCAATAAGGCTCGTCCTCAATTGCGAAATGCTCCGTCTCTGGTGGGATGTCTTTTTGGCAATTGGCGCATTGTCTACTCATTCTTAATGCCTCCCTTGATTGGATATCACTTGCCCGGATATTGTGGCAGCAGATTGTAAATCTCGATTACTTCCCATGGCCATGTTCCAGCGACGGTCACTTTTAGCCCTGTTACATTCGGTTCTGTGGTGAATGTGACTTCGATTTTCCCGTTTGTCTCGTCGTCGAACAGGAATTTGAATCCGCCGCCGATAGATACGAGTTCTCCTTCAGAAAATCCGTATTGACTCTTCACTCTTTCGCGCACCTCTGCTTTGATCGCTTCTGAGTTGTTTGGTTCGTACCACATTGTAAGTTTGTTGTTCATATTCATCTCTCCCTTGATTGGATAATGACCCTGTGTCGGCCTCCGGGCTAAGCCCTAAGCGGATTCGGTCGATTCGATGTCGCTTCGCGATTCGAGTAATTCCGGATGTTCGTAAATGTTGCCGATCACTTCGTATGAATCTTCCATGTACTTGGCGAAGTCATTTGGTATATCATCTGCAGCCAAGTCGAATAAGCCATCTTCGTGCCAGAAAACCGTGTAACTTTTTGGAGCGTGAGAACATCCGTATTCACTGTCACAATTACAGAAGACGTTCACAACGTCCCCCTCATAAATCTCATTTCCGTTTCGGTCGTGGAGGCCGGTATATTGCATGAGGATTCGTTCCCGCTTATACCAGTCCCATGTATCTCCTTCGATCAATACTTTACCGATATCGAGATGCAATTCTTTGATGTTATATAGCATCTTTTGGTCGTTTACGTCCCATGCACGAAATTTATATTGTCTGCTCATTATGGTTATCTCCTCTCTCTTGACGAAGAATTTCTGCAAAAACAGGAACGACCACTTCGCAAAATGCTATCGCCTGCCGGTCTCCAGTGGTCTCAACATCCAAACAATGCGCCAGATAATCTCCATCGAAGAATATGTTGTCGAGTGATCCCTCCCATACAAGCGAGAAGAAACGGTCTTTGCTGAGAGTCCTTTCGTCTTCGATGCATTCGAGTGCTTCCCAGGTGTTACGCGCCTTATCCTTCAATTCCTGGAATGCCCACCTATTGTCGAAGTTGTCTGCCCATCTGACTTTAGAACGTGCATCCTTATAAAGCTCGCGATATCTCTCGACGAAATCCTTCTTCATGGCCGCGATTGTCTTCACGCAGTCGACATAGTCACGCGAATCATCGGAAATCTTTTCGTACACGTAGCTTCCGCGCCCTTGTGCATTCTTGCTGAATATCCGAATCAGGAAATCCTTGAACGTTCCGCTACCATATCCACCCCAGCAGTAATTGAAGTTGCCACAGTCCGTAATCGCGCTGAAATCCCCTGAGTTATTAATCGTGATGTTTGCCCATTGGCATCTGAGACTGTTAAGTCGGATGCGGTATACTTCGGACACGTCTTTCTCGAACTTGAACGCCTGCGGTTTATCAATGGTCGCTTCCATTCAGGTTATCTCCCTTCTCTTTGTAACGGGATAGGATGTCACGGGCTTGTTGACCATTGTCGTTGAGAATCTCGGGTATCTCCCAGTGGAAATGTACACCGTACTGATCCTCTTCTCCGTACCATTTCAGCACCTTACGGTAATCGTCCAGCTCAGATTCGAGAGCTTCGCAGTCATCGTAAGTCTTTTTTAACTCTTCCTTTGTGGTGTCCAGTTCTCCCCGTAGCTGATCACACTCTTTCTCCGCTTCTTTACGCCTCTTTTCCTCACTATCTGCTATGGCTCTCTCACGATCAGAGATGCCTCGTAGATGGGTGTTTTCTGCTTGTAGGCGTTCGTTATCTTTGAGCAATCGTTCAGCATCTGCGGCTATGCTTTCGTTGATTTCTCGCAAATTATCCTTTTGCCCCTTGCATAAATCACGTTCCTGATTGTAGAGGTTAACCCAGAAATCGCGATCCGCCGATATCCTTTCTATCTCCGCTTGCTTCTGTTCGAGGTCTAATTTAAGCTCTCTCATTCCTCGTTCCAGTTCCAATCCGATTAACGCCGTCTTAATGCCAGTATCCGATAATTCGAGTAACTTCTGCCGGAGTTCCTTAATCTCCGCTTGCTTCTGTTCGTTCTCTTTAGCGAGCTGATCGGATTTAAGTTCCCATCTTCCGGCGTCTTCTCGGGACTGTCGTAACTGCTTATTTGTCTTCTCGCATTCATGGAGTAGATTCCTTGACGATTGCAGTACCTCGTCATATGCTTTTTTTAGATCGGCTATCTCCAATTGCTGCTGTTCGTACTGTTCGAGGAGATAGCGGAGCCATTTTGACGAGTTCGCGAATAATGGAACATAAACCTTGTAGTAGCAATAAGCAATGAACGTATCATCATCAGCTACAATGGATGTTCCATCGCAATCTATCGGTTCTGGCTTTGCTGCCTCTAGCGCCTGCTTGATCTCCTCTATCCTATTATCCATCTTGGTTGTCCTCCAGTCCGGCGAGCTGAAACAGAGCATTCATAGATTCCTTCGTTTTTCCCCAATCTCCACCCATTAAAGCATCTTGGAGATATTGTCCATATTGGATGGTTCGAATCTTGTACTCCATGATCTTGCGGACTACTTCTTCGGGGGAGGCGATAACAACATAGCGGTCTTGATCGTATTCGATATAGGCGAGGCCATTTTCACCAGACGGAGCGATAACGTTTATTCGTTCAGGATTGAAGTAGAATTCCCCGCCGCCGTGACTCGTTAATTTAATCATTCTCCATCCTCCTCATTGGGTCGACAGTAGTGGATTCCAGTATTTCCGCAGCGCGGGCAACGTTGTTTCGGTTTCGGTTGCTCACCGCTCGGGGAGAGGGCTTCAGTACATTTAGACTTCATCCGATCTGCAAGTTTCTCGACAGCATCTGCGGCGTAATGGTCGTTTGCATTCAACAGGCGATTGACCAATGAACGTAATTCGATGTCATACGACTTGGCGATGTCTTCGGCTATATCTCTATACCGTTCCTCTGCTGATGAGGGGATGGATACTCCCAACGGATATTGATCGTCGACAGCTCTAATCTCACTCAATGCAGCAGAAGCTAATAAAGAGATAGGCGATTTAACTCCTTCGATATCTTCTAGCCACTTCATGGCTATTTCCAGCTTCTTCGTGTCACTCATGTATTTGATGCCTCCTCTTGAGCTTTCAACATAGTCAGCATGCTTTTGCGATCTTTGTTCTTGATGATGTATTCACTTCCAGCATCCGAATTAGCCCACTCTTGCACTCTTTTCCATCCGTTCAAGTTCTTGCAGACGCCCATTTCTTTCAGTTCTGAAACGGGAAGGTCAACGCTAAACCGTTTGATTTCGTCACCTACAAATGCAGTTACTTGTGCCTCGAACCAAGTTGCCTTTCCGTATCTAGTCGCCGTGTAAATGGCTACGTTAGCTATTTCCATTTATCCATATCCTCTCTTTAGTTAATAGGCCACAGCATTTCCGCTATTTGCTCAATACGATCCCAGTTATTAACCTCTCGCCAGCCGCGATTGGGGTGATAGTATTCTACATATGCCCATTTCCTACCGCTGCCGTTGTAACGGAAATTGGTTGCTCGATACTCCCGACCATCGATGGTGACAGTCGGTATGATGTCTTCGATGGTTAGTTGCATCTATATATCCTCCCCTATTAGGGGAATATATCCCCTGTGATATAAACCCTGATACGGCCTCCGTCCCTTACGGGACTAAGCAGATACGATGGCGAGAATGTGCTTCTCGGCCTTCTTGTTGACGATGTCGAGGTATTCGATGACCTTTTTTTCTGCTTGGTGTTCGGTATATGCCCGGACTTCTTCAACGCCTTCACGAACCACTTTCCCGGCCCACAGCATCTTGTACTCAACAAGGAATACCGTCTCACCCATCCCATATCTCTCCCTTTACGCGCCTTCTTTGCGCAGCTTTTGATGTTCAATCATCCATTCGCGTCCAGCTTTCGTATAATCCGCGAAGTTATGGCATGTACCTGTATTAACCGATGGACCGCATAGCATGATAATGTCGTCTGCGGTAGTCTGATCGAGATGCCTCCGTCTGACCACGTGTGCGGCCTCTAGACGCCATTTCTGCCCCGATGGGTCTAACGATCCGTCTACGTATCCGCAACGCTCACAACGGCCTCCAGCGCGTTCATACGCTTCGTTGTAGACTTCGGTACGTACCCGGCCACGATCACGTAACCGGGGAGCGTTCCTTTTGTGCTTTAGTTTGGGCTTGTCTACTTTGTTGTGATAGAGCTGCTTGGACTTTGGATAGGGTATAGCCATGGGATCACCTCAGAATGGCAAGTCATCAACATCAGGATATTTAACCGGTGGATGTGTATATTCCTGAGCAACGTAGTTTGTAAGGAAATTAATCATTTCTTGCGCTTCCTTGTTGCTAAACTCCTTAACGCTCGTCTTATCCTTCCCAATTTCACTGACAATCCGGTAATAATCATCTTCTGGTATTCTCTTTTCTGTTCGAAGTTTACCGATGAAGTTGATTTGTGCTTGGGATATCATCTTCACATATCCGCTCTGGCTTCCTGTAGGCGTCTGTGAAGCGTTTTGTTGTTGTCCGCCATATTGTGTATGTCTCGTCTGTTGGGAAGTCTGTGCGGGCATCTGAGGGGCACTGGCGCCGTTCCCATCGTCATCATCACCAAGCGATAGGGAGAGAGCCGCGGCATAGCTGTAACGTCGTGCGTAGGTGATTGCAGATCCGGCTCCCTGCGGGTCAAACTTGGTCGGCTTGAGCGTCAGAGGTTCGGATTCGATCCATTCGCCGGATTCGTGAAGGATCATAGTTCTAACGGTTACTTTTTCCCCGTCCCCTCCAGGGAATTGCATGACGGTAAGTCCATGTTTAGTAAGAAGAGGCTTCGTCTCGTCGATCATATGGTCAAGCGATGTATATTGCGATTTAAAATGCGGATTGGTGGCGTCTTTGCCGATTCCTTTTACGTCTCCGCTAAAGGCCACTAGCGCCGCCGATATCTTGGATATCGACTCCGACTTGTTACACATCGTCTTCTTCCTCCTCATAGGTAATCTTGATCTTCTGAGGCTTGTACAATTCGGTATTTGTAGGTCCGTAATATCCATGGATGAAAGTGTTGTAGGCCTCAATATCATTGAATCTGCCGGCTGCTGATATGGTTTTTACAGGTTCATAGTGGAGGTTAACCGGCACACCGTCTGTTCGCTTGATGATGATCCGGCGCTTCACTTCCATCTATCAAAACCTCCGATAGTTTGGTACAATCTGTTTGAGCATTGTCACGATGGGCCCGCTACTACGGGCTCTTTTTCTTTGTTCTGGTGTCAGTTGGATTCACTTCCTTGTACCGACCGGATTGTCTGCGAAACTATCTCTGATACAATTGACCAGTATTCTGCATAATCAAATGGTTCTCTTTTGTTCTCACAATTGATGTTTTCCAACACCTCTTTCATCTGTTTGTGCTGTTGATCCAACTGACGATATGCGTAAACCAGTTCATCAACTGCATTTCGCAGCTCGCCCTTTGTTACAATCATTTCAGAGGCTAATAGTTGAAGTAATTTCAGGCGTTCCTCACTCAACATTTCCCTTTGCTCCTCTCTTTGTTAAGCGTCCTAACGTAGTTTTTGAAGTAGATGATACGTGTTCGCCTGTTACGGCTTATGCGGGCTAATTCGAGGTATACGGTGCGGGATTGGGGGATCATGAAATCACCAGAAGTCATAACGGAACTCGTAATTCTCGATAACATCAGCAAGGGTCTTTACTACTTTCTCTCCGTTCTTATCTTCCAACGTGACTTTGCCGATCGGTACATCGATGTGCTTTAATAAAAAGTCTTCTGCGGTATCAATGTTCCGGATGTAGTAGGTCATTTACGCTTCTCTCCTTATCTTGGGTATTTACAAGTAGGACATAGACACTCTTTGTTACGTTTGACATGATATGATCCACATTTTCGGCAATTTACCTTTAATGCTCTCCTCACCCTCTTCATTTTGTTGCCTCATTTATCGCGTCAACTGCTTCCTGTACGGTGTTATACCTTTTGAATTCCGGAAGAAATGCAGGATCATTTATGCGATAACCAAATCCGTTAGGAGATACATGGCTAGGGATTGTATT
>Ga0065721_10004098_pt1 | contig 42333 bp, 28 predicted proteins | sample Mesricmetagenome_FD_59108 | JGI IMG/M metagenome (GOLD analysis project Ga0065721, IMG submission 59108) | Mesophilic microbial community from rice straw/compost enrichment Sample: eDNA_1 v2 (version 2) | ecosystem: Engineered > Solid waste > Grass > Composting > Bioreactor | place: USA: Davis... | reverse complement strand
CGATGATCAGGTAGCGATCGTAGAGCGTCTGGATGCCGAGGAAGTCGAACTCGAGGTCGGACGACGGATCGAGGATCGCGGCGAGGGCGTCGAGGTCGTAGTCGAGGAGGCGCGGGTTGAGGCGTTTGATCGCGACGCCGTGCTCGAGGTATTTTTTGAACGCGCGCTGGTGGGCGGCTTTGAGGGCGCCGATGCCGTCGCGCATGATGTCCCAGCCGAGGACTTCTTCGTAAATGTAGGTGAGCTGGATGCGGCCGGCGAACTTCGCGAAGTCGGCGTCCTTTTCGATGAGCGTCTTCGAGTTGAGGACGATGGTGGCGTCGAGATCCTTCTGGGAAATCTGGTCGTAAACGGAGCGGCGGAGTTCGACTTCGATTTCGTCGTTGGAGAGACAGAGATCGAGTCCGATCCTAGCGAATTCGATGCGCTTGCGGAGGTCGGCGCCGTCCCAGAAGTCGTTGGTGCCGTCGGCGCGTTTGACGACGATCATGGCGGCCTGGCCGGCGGTGTCGGCGGGGAGGGTGGCTTCGAGCGGGCGCCCTTCGACTTCGCTCAGGGAGGCGACCTCAAGGCCGCCTTCGCGGGCGATGGAGCGCTGGGCGCGGAAGAGGATGTAGGCTTCGGCGACTTTGAAGTGGCCGGCCTTCATGAGCTCTTCCTGAACCATGTCCTGGATTTCCTCGATGTGGACGAAGCTTTGCTTCGAGGCGTGGACGCGTTCGGAAACGGCTTTCGTGATGGCGACGGCGGGAGCGGAGTCGCGTTGGAGGGAGAGGAAGGTCTTCCTCACGGCGATCTCGACCTTCTGGTCGCTCCACGGAACGACTTGGTTGTTGCGGCGGATGACGCGGAGCGTGGAGGTGACGGCGGCCTCGCGGTTGACGGAGATCTTGCGGGCGCGGTTGAGAAGGAGGCTCTTGGCGACGAAGTAGGCGTTGTTGTCGACGAGGGTCTTTTCGATGAGCTCGTAGAGGGCGTCGAGGGTGAGCTTGACCGGCGCGGACGTGATGCGGGAGAGGTCGGTGAGGTTGCCGGCGAGTTCGCGGCAGATGCGGACGACCCAGGCCTTGTTGGTGTCGTTGAAGATATCTTTGTCGCCGCGCGCGAGGCAGACGTTGGTCAGCGCCTTGCCGAGGGTGTCGGCGACCTCGGCGAGGACGAAGCGCTCTTCGCCGTGCGGGCAAATGAGGGTGACGGACGGGAGCGGAATGGCTTCGGCGTTGAGCAGTTCACGCCAGGCGAAATGCGGTTTCTGGTCGACGGGGGTGTGGACGGTGCGTTTGAGCGCGAGGTCGTGGGCGAGGGAGGGCGTGCTGCTCATGGTTGGGAACGGGCTGAGGGTGGCGGGGGACGGGCGGAGACGAAGTTGAGAGTTGGCGGACGAAGTTGAGAGATGAGAGATGAGAGTTGAGAGACGGGCGGCTGGAAAAAGGGAAAGGCGGTGGCCGGGGGGCGCATCGGGCGGAGCCGGGGGCGAAGGCGGCCGAAGTGCGAGCGGTGACGGGCGGGCGGAGAGGGAAGCGGGAACGAACGAGGGGTGGGGGAACTAGAAAGGAAAACGTGCTCGTGATCTTGATGCGTGCTCGTGATCGAAAATCAGTCGGAGATTAGGCGATCGGAGCGAACACGAGCACGATTACAAGCGAGAGCACGACGCGGTCGGGCCTTACAATTCGTCGTCAGAGACGACGTTGAGGGAGGAGGCCTTCTGGTATTCGGTGACGCGGCCTTCGAAGAAGTTTTGCTCCTTCTTGATGTCCATCATCTCGGCGAGCCAGGGGAGCGGGTTTTTCACGCCGGCGGAGAGGGGCGTGAGGCCGCAGCCTTCGAGGCGGCGATCGGCGATGTAGTCGATGTAGGAAACGAATTCGTCGACGGCGAGGCCGACGGCGTTCACGGGGAGGCAGTCCTTGATGAACTCTTTTTCGAGGGTGACGGCTTCGCGCATGAGGGCGCGGAGTTCTTCCTTGAAGTCGGGGGTCCAGATCTCGCGATTTTCCTCGATGAGATCCATGAAGAGGTTGCGGAAGACCTCGATGTGGTTGGATTCGTCGCGGAGGGTGTAGCGGAACATCTGGCCGATGCCGGGGAATTTGTTCTGCCGGTAGAGGGAAAGGATCATCCCGAAGAGGCCGTAGAACTGGGTGCCCTCCATGCATTGGCCGAAGACGAAGATGTTTTTCGCGAGGAGCTGCTTGTTTTCGGGCTGGGTGAGGTCGAGGTCGCGGCGGAGCGCGTGGGAGACCTTGGTGACGAATTCGTTTTTGCGAACGATTGTCGGGATGTCGTCGAACATCGCTTCGCACTCGTGCGGGTTGATGCCGAGGGAGGCGATCATGTAGAGCAGCGAGTCGGCGTGGATGTTTTCCTCGTGGGCGTGGCGGCCGAGGACGAGCTTGAGCTCGGGGGCGGTGACGAGTTCGCGGACGACGTGCTGGATGTTGTCGCCGACGATGCCCTCGGCGGCGGAGAAGTAGCCGATGCCCATGCGGATGATCCAGCGCTCGACGTCGGAGACGGCTTTTTCGTCGCGCCACTGCTCGATGTCCTTGCCCATCGGGATGTCCTCGGGCTCCCAGTGGTTGGCCTTCATCTTCCGGTAGAGGTCGTAGGCCCACTGGTATTTCAGCGGGAGGAGGTTGAAGGTCATGGTCTCGCGACCGTTGATCACCTTTTTGGCGGCGAAAGCGGCTTCAGCTTTGGCTTGATCGAGGACGAAGGTCTTGGCGCCGACTTGGAAGGTTTTGTGCATGGCAAAGGTGAGGACGGAGGAGACGAGAAAACTGGCCGGGAACGGACAGGGGAGGTCGGTTCTTTGTGGCGCGGGGGGACTCGGGCGAACGAAACTTGTTGGAAGTTATTGACCGGTTGTTGACCACAACAGGATGTGGTCCCCGGCCGCGACGACCACAACCTATTGAAGCGGCAAAAATCTCCGTCAATGCGTTTGTGCGGGGATTTCGGTAATTTTCGGCGAAAATTTGGCTTGCGGAAAAGGGCGCGAGTTTGCCCCTAGGGAAGAAGCGGAAAACGGGGGTGAAAGGAAGCGGCGCGGCGGGGAAAAAACAGACGCGGCTCGGCGGGCGCGCGAACGGCCGGCCGCGGAGCGTTGTAGTGGAAATTTGGGTGCGCGGTTCGGGGGCGGGCCGGGAGGCGGGGCGGCGAGGGCGGGCTATGTTGCGCGATGAGTATCGAAAAAACTGAGACGCGGGCGGCGCTGCCGCCGCATCCGTTGCGCGGGGCGGTGGTGGTGATCACGGGCGCGTCGAGCGGGATCGGGCGCGCGACGGCGCGGGCGTTTGCGGGGCACGGGGCGCGGCTGGTGTTGACGGCGCGGAATGGCGACGGGCTGCGCGAGACGGCGGGCGAGTGTGCGATGCACGGCGCGCATTCGCTCGTGGTGCCGGCGGACGTGACGGATGCGGAGCAGATGAAGGAGCTGGCGCGGAAGGCGGTGGAGGCGTTTGGGCGGATCGACGTGTGGATCAACAACGCGGGCGTGGGGTTGTTTGGGCCGGTGTTGAAGGCGGACATGGCGGCGCAGCGGCGGGTGGTGGAAATCGATCTGCTGGGCGCGATGAATGGCGCGGCGGCGGTGCTGCCGCAGTTCGTGCGGCAGGGGCGCGGTATCCTGATTTCGAATATATCGGTGGGCGGGTTCGTGCCGGTGCCGTTCGCGGCGGCCTACACGGCCGCGAAGTTCGGGCTGCGCGGCTACATGGCGGCGCTGCGCCAGGAGCTGGTAGCACATCCGCGGATACATGTGGGGGCGGTGTTTCCGGCGGTGATCGACACGCCGGGGTTTCAGCACGGCGCGAATGTGTCGGGCGTGGAGCTGCGTCCGGCCGGGCCGATTTTTCCGCCGGAGAAAGTGGCGGACGCGATGGTGGAGATGGCGTTGCGACCGCGGGCGGAGAGGCCGGTCGGATGGCCGTCGCATCTCGCGAAGTGGGGGTTTGGCGTGGCGCCGCGGATCACCGAGTGGGTGGCGGGGGCGGTGTTGCGACGTTATGTGCGGAAGGCGCGGCGGATGCCGGAGGCGCGCGAAGGGAATTTGTTCGAGCAGTCGCGGGGGCGAATCACGGCGCGCGGCGGGTGGCGTCGGGAGCGGCGTGGTGGGGGGAAGCGCGGGTGGATTTGGGCGGGGCTCGCGGGAGCGGGCGTGGTGCTGGCGGTGGCGGGCGTGGGGGTGGCGCGACGGGGGCGAAGGTAGTTCGCGGGAGCGCGAGCGGCGGCGCGCTGGCGGCGCCACGGCTTGGCGAAAAAGGCGGCGCGCGATGGAACGCGCGAACGGCTGCTTGCCCTTCGCGACGGCTTTAGTGCAGCGAGCGGGAGTCGGAGACTTCGGTCGCGGTGACGTCGATGACGTCGCCGGTGGCCGCGGGCGGGCGGCGGACGGGGGTGGAGCGAACGCGGGCGGGGATGGCGTGACGAGGTTTGCCGAAGAGGCGGCGGGTGAGAAACACGACGAGAATCGTGACCGCGGCCACGGCCATGGTGAAAACGCCGCCGATGATCGCGACGAGCACCGCGAGGGCGGTGAGGAGCATTTGCACGATGCGCACGATGGGAAGACCCCTCAGGGCGAGAAAAGTTACGTCGGGTTTTCGGGCGTTGTGGGAGGTCTAGCGGAGGCGAAATTCGGTGGCGGTGGGGAAGTCGGCGGGGACGGGTTGCGTGACTTGGCCGGTGGCGGCCCATTCGGCGCCGCGTTGAAACGTGGCGATGAAGGCGACGCTGCGCATGGCGGTGGAATCGGCGCGGACGTGGCCGAGCGTGGTGTGGAAGATGCGGCCGGTGCCGAAGGTGACGGTGAAGAGAATGGGTTCGTGGCGGCCGGACGATGCGGGCGCGACGGGTTGGTCGTGGGCGGTGGCGAGGACGGTGAGGTTTTCGGCGGGGCCGCGGAGGCGGTTGTAGAGTTCGTCGGCGGCGTGACGGAAGGAAGGCGGAAGGCCGCGGGTGATGGGGTGGTCGGGTTCGCGGACGTCGATTGTGAAGGCGTGGACGGGGCCGTGGTCGCCGCCGCGACCGGGCGAGGGATCGCGGATGATTTTATTGTCCCAATAGATCCAAGGGCCCCAGCGTTCGTCGCGACCTTCCCAGCCGCCGAGGCCGCAGATGGCGTTGTAGTCGGGCCAGTCGGGAAAGGCGTTGCTGGCGGAGTGAACGACGACGAAGCCGCCGCCCTGGCGGACGTAGTCGACGAAGGCGGTTTTCGTTTCGGCGGGCCAGGCGTCGCCGGTGTAGTTGGAGATGACGACGGCGTAGCGGGAGAAGTCGGGGCGGAAGGTGGACATGTCGCCGCCTTTGGGAGGCGAGACGGCGACGTCGACGGTGAAGAGACCGGTGTCGGTGAGCGCTTTTTCGAGGAGGGGCGTGGTGAGTTTCCAGTCGTGGTTGTTCTGCCCGGTGAGGATGAGGGCTTTCAGCGGGGCGGAGGCGGCGGCGAGTGGCGCGAGGAAGAGGACGAAGAGGGCGGGGAGGAGTCGGAGCATCGGAGGGCGGGGTTTCGGCGGCCAGACGCGCGGCGGCGGTGACGGATTCGGAGATTGAAGCCGCAAAGGCGGGAGCGTGAGCTGTGGGGCAATCGTTAACTTTTTTGCCTGATGAACGCACGTATGTGGCGGTGGATTGGCGGGATGGTGGTGGCGGTGTTGAACGGTAGGGCCGCGGAGGATCCGGCGATCGCGGAGGTGTTGGCGGCGGATGCGGAGCGGGTGGCGGCGGTGATCGCGGCGGATCGGGCGCGGCTCGAGGCGGTGTTGTCGGACGATCTCCGTTACGCGCACGCGAATGGAAAAGTGGATACGAAGGCGGCGTTGATGGAGACGCTGCTGGCGGGGCGGACGGACTATGAGAGCTTCGAGTATCTGGAGCGGACGTTTCGGCGGGCGGGGGAGGATGCGATCGTGATGGCGGGACGGGTGATTGTCGGGCTCACGACTGCGGACGGGCGGCGGAAGATCGATTTGAACTATCTGGCCGTGTGGCGGCGCGAGAGCGGGATGTGGCGGTTTTTGGCGTGGCAGTCGGCGGAGAGGCCGCGGCCGGTGCCGGAGCCGCCGCTGCCACGGGCGCCGGCGGGGAGGTGATGTGGGGTGGGCGCGCGGGGCGGAGGTGGGTCCGCCTTCGGCCAAGCTTCGGCGGACGGCTCGCTGGCGCTCGCCGAAAGCCGTTGACCTCGCTTGACGCGTTCGCGAAATCAGCCGGTTTTCTGACGCGAATGGCCAACACGATTCATGCGGCGGCGGTGAAGGTTCAAGGAACCGACGGTAAGTCGGTGGCACTCGGATGAGCGAGCACATCGGGCACGAATGCGGGATTGCGGTGGTGCGGTTGTTGAAGCCGCTCAGTTATTTTCAGGACAAATACGGGACGCCGCTGTGGGGTTTTGAGAAGTTGTTTCTCCTGATGGAGAAGCAGCACAATCGCGGGCAGGATGGCGCGGGCGTGGCGTGCGTGAAGTTGGATATGCCGCCGGGCGATCCGTATATGTTTCGCGAACGGAGCACGCAGCCGAATCCGCTGGACCGGGTGTTCGGGGCGTTGTTGACGCGTTATCAGGAGCTGGTGAACGCGGGCACGGTGCATCCGGAATTTCCGGACACGGTGAAGAAGCATTTCGATTTCGGCGCGGAGTTATACGTCGGGCATTTGCGATACGGGACGTCGGGCGGGTATGGGGTGAGCGCGTGTCATCCGTATTTCCGGCGGAGTTCGTGGCCGACGCGGAATCTGGCGTTGTGCGGCAACTTCAACATGACCAACACGCGTGAGCTGAACGACAGCTTGATTGCGATTGGGCAGCATCCGATTTTCGCGTCGGACACGCAGGCGGTGTTGGAAAAGATCGGCTTCTACCTCGATGAGGAGCACGAGGATGTTTACCGCTACCTGCGCACGCGCGGGCTGCAGGGCGAGGAGATGTCGCGGCGGATCAGCGAGGATCTCGATCTGGCGCGCGTGGTGACGCGGGCGTCGCAGAAGTGGGATGGTGGATACGCGCTCGCGGGGTTGATCGGAAATGGCGATGCGTTTGTGGCGCGGGATCCGTCGGGAATCCGGCCGGCGTATTTTTTCCAGAATGACGAAGTGGTGGCGTTTGCGTCGGAGCGGGCGCCGTTGATGACGGTGTTCGATTTGGCGGTGGAGCAGGTGAAGGAAGTCGAGCCGGGTCACGTGGTCGTGGTGAAGCGGCGCGGGACGGTGACCTCGACGCCGTTCACGGCGAAGCTGCCGCGGGCGTCGTGCACGTTTGAGCGGATTTATTTTTCGCGCGGGAACGACCTGGAGATTTATCAGGAGCGGAAGGCGCTCGGCGCGAGTTTGGCGGAGCAGGTGTTGAAGGCGGTCGACTACGACTGGGCGAACACGGTGTTCAACTTCATCCCGAACACGGCGGAGGTGGCGTATTACGGGTTGATGTCGGCGCTGCGCGAGCGGCGGCGCGATGAAGTGAAGGCGGCGGTGTTGAAGGCGAGCAAGGAAGGGACGCTGACGGAGGAGGTGCTCGACGAGTTGATTTTGAGGAATTGGCCACGGGGCGAGAAGGTGGTCAGCAAGGATATCAAGCTGCGGACGTTCATTGGGCAGGAAAACATGCGCAACCAGCTCGCGAGCCATGTTTACGATATCACGTATGGGTCGGTGAGGCCGGGCGACAACCTGGTGTGCGTGGACGATTCGATCGTGCGCGGGACGACGCTGCGGAAATCGATTTTGCGGATGCTGTCGCGGCTGAATCCGAAGAAGATCGTGATCGTGTCGACGGCGCCGCAGATCCGTTATCCGGATTGCTACGGCATCGACATGTCGGAGATCGGGAAATTCATCGCGTTCGAGGCGGCGGTGGAGCTGCTGCGCGAGCGCGGGAAGGCGGATGTGTTGGAGGAGGTTTACCGGGCGTGTCGCGAGGAGATCGCGCGCGGTGGCGCGGTGAATCACGTGCGGAGGATTTATGAGCCGTTCACGCCGGATGAGATCTCGGCGAAGATCGTGGAGCGGGTGCGGCCGCGGAACATCGAGTGGAAGGGCGAGATCGAGATCCTCTTCCAGACGATCGAAGGGCTGCACAAGGCGGTGCCGAATCACACGGGCGACTGGTATTTCACCGGCAAGTATCCGACGCCGGGCGGGTATCGCGTGGTGAACCAGGCGTATGTGAATTATTACGAGAAGAACGATGGAAGGGCGTATTGATTCTGATTTTTAAACCACGAATGGACACGAATGAACACGAAGAGGTGGTGAACGTTTTATTCGTGTCAGTTCGTGTCCATTCGTGGTTCTTGTTCTGAGATGAGTCTTTCTTACGAATCTTCCGGGGTGCGGTATGATCAGCTGGATGCGTTCAAGCGGGCGTGTCAGAAGGCGGCGCGGACGACGGCGGGCGTGTTACAGGATCATGGATACGCGGAGCCGGCGACGACGCGGGGCGAGAGCGCGTATCTGATCGAGGCGGCGGATCATTTTCTGGCGCACGTCGAGGAAGGGCTGGGAACGAAGAATCTCGTGGCCGACGCGGTGTATGCGGCGACGGGGAAGACGTTTTATCGCGAGATCGCCATCGATACGGTGGCGACGATCGTGAACGACCTCATCACGTGCGGCGCGCTGCCGATCTCGGTGGCGATGCACGCGGCGGTGGGCGATTCGGGGTGGTTCGCGGATGAGAAGCGGACGATGGCGCTGGTCGATGGATTTGCGGAAGGCTGCCGGCAGGCGGGCGCGGTGTGGGGCGGTGGCGAGACGCCGACGCTCGGCGGCGTGGTGGAGCCGGAGGCGATCGTGCTGGCGGGATCGGCGATCGGGAAGATTCAGCCGAAGAGCCTGCGGATCGTGGGCGATGTGAAGGACGGCGATGAGATTATTTTCCTCGCGAGCTCGGGCGTGCAGACGAACGGGTTGTCGCTGTGCCGGCGCGTGGCGGCGCATTTGCCGAAAGGATACGAGACGCCGGTGGGGTTTGGGGATCCGCGGACATTTGGCGAGGCGCTGCTGGCGCCGTCGGTGATTTACGTGGCGTTCGTGCGGGAGTGTCAGCGGCGCGGGATCAAGTTGAACTATGTCGCGCACGTGACGGGTCACGGCTGGCGGAAGCTGATGCGGTTGGACGAGCCGTTCGTGTATGAGATCACGGCGCCGCGGGAGCCGCTGGCGGTGTTCAAGTTTTTGGAGCAGGCGGGGCCGATCGCGCAGAAGGAAATGTATGCGACGTTCAATCAGGGCGTCGGATTTGCGGCGTATGTTTCGCCGGAGAACGCGGACGCGGTGCTGGCGGCGGCGAAGGACACGGGTTACGACGCGTGGCTCGCGGGACGCGTGAAGAAGGAAGGGAAGCGGAAGGCGGTCGTGGTGCCGTCGCTGGGGATCACGTTCGAGGGGGATTCGCTGCAGTTGCGGTGAACCGCGGATGGACGGGAATTTCACACGAAGGGGTGGGAATTTGAACCACGAATGGACACGAATTCACACGAAGGGAGAGAAGGCGGAAATTGAACCACGGATGGACACGGATGAACGCAGATTCCAATTCGGGTTCATCTGTGGCTATGCGTGGTTGAAGGGATGGGAGCCGAGATGACGGCGCGGGAGGAGTTGTTGAAGGAGGTGGAGGCGGTGAAGTGGTTTCACCGGATTCCGCTGGGGCATGGGATCGTGACGCCGGGGATCGACGATACGGCGGCGAAGCTGGCGCGAGTGAAGTTGCCGGAGTCGCTCACGGGGAAAACGGTGTTGGATATCGGGGCGTGGGATGGATTTTTTTCGTTCGAAGCGGAAAAGCGCGGGGCGAGTCGGGTGGTGGCGGTGGACTCGCATTCGTGGACGGGCGAGGGCTGGGGGAAGAAGGCGGGGTTTGAGCTGGCGCGGCGGGCGTTGGGGTCGAAGGTGGAGGATCGCGAGATGGAGGTGCTCGAGCTGTCGCCGGAGAGGGTGGGGGAGTTCGATGTGGTTTTGTTTTTGGGCGTGTTGTATCACATGCGGCATCCGTTTCTCGCGCTGGAGAAAGTGGCGAGTGTGACGCGGCAGATGCTGATTTTGGAGACGCGCGTGGACCTGCTGACGTGGCGGACGCCGGCGATGGCGTTTTATCGGGATCGGGAGTTGAACAACGATCCGACGAATTGGTGGGCGCCGAATCTGGCGGGGTTGCGGGAGATGTTGCGCGCGGTGGGGTTTCGGAGCGTGCAGGTGGTGAGCGCGCCGAAGCCGTGGCATGTGCGGGCGCTGCGGGCGTTCAAGAAAGGGAAGTTTGCGTGGCGGGAATTTCAGCGCGGGCGGGTGGCGGTGCACGCGTGGAAATAAAAGAGGCGAGTGGATCGCGGATCCACTCGCCTGATGCTCGTTGGTGACGAGAACGAGGCCCGCCGCTCACGCGGCGGGTCGTTGCTCGGGCGAATCAGTTGGATTCGGGGGCGGTGTAGATTTCGACGAGGGCGACGCCTTCGTCGGCGCCTTTGCCTTTGACGAGGACGGTGTAGACGCCGGGGGCGAGGTCGACGATGAGGGCGGCGTCCTTGCTGCCGGGGATGAAGGGAGGCAGGCCGATGGCGGCGAAGGCGGTGGAGAGGGCGGCCGCGTCGTTGCCGTTTTCCCAGTCGTCGTTGGTGTGGATGGTGGTCTGGCCGCGCACGACCTCGAGAACGGGGTCGGCGAGCGGGTGATCGATGCCCTGGGTGGCGAGCGTGGGGCCGACGGCGCGGAGGAGGAGGCGTTGCGGGACGGTGCCGCCGATCACGACGCCGCCGATGAGGATGTTCTCGCCGGAGCGGACTTGGGCGCGCGAGGAGAGAGCGAAGGGGCTGCTTTGTTCGTCGAGGGCGTAGAGCTCGGCGAGGGCGACGCCGCGGGCGTCGCCGGCGCCGGCGGCGTGCAGCGTGTAGAGGCCGGGATCGAGTTCGAGGACGAGGGCGGAGTCGGCGCTGCCGGCGGGGAGGGCGAAAGCGCCGACCTTGGCGGCGAGTTCGGGGATGCGGGCGGCGTCGGGGCCGTTTTGCCAGCCGGTGTTGGAGGCGATTTCCTGACCCTTGACGGAGAAGACGCGCAGGATGGGGGCGGCGAGAGGCTGGTTGATGCCTTGGGTGGCGAGGGTGGGGCCGACGGCGCGGGCGAGGAAGTTTTTCTTGCCGGTGCCTTCGACGATGAAACCGGCGACGAGGACGTTTTCGCCGGAGCTGACCTCGGCGCGGGCGGCGATGGCGGTGAGGTGCGCGGCGCCCTTGATGTCGAGGATGAAGGGAACTTCGACGGTGGTGCCGCCGCTCACGATGTGGAGCGTGTAGGTGCCGGCGTGCGAGCCGCGGAGGTCGGTGAGGTTGAGTTCGCGCGAGGTGGCGTCGACGATCTCGACGCCGTTGAAGAACCAGCGGTAGGTGACGCTGGAGTCGCCGGCGGACGGAACCGAGAAGGTGATGTCGGTGCCGGCCTGGACTTCGAAGCGGGTGCCGACGCTTTCGTTCGGGTTAATCGGCTGAACGGCGGGGTCGGACGCGGGAATGATCAGGCGGCTCCAGGGGCTCTGGGGCGGGGCGTCGGAGGTGGTGTCGCGGTAGCCACGGACGCGGAGGCCGGGCAGACGCGGGAAAGCGGCTTCGCTTTCGACGAAGCGGGCGCCGGGCGCGATCGTGCCGTTGGGACCGCGAGGATCGGTGCCGTCGAGCGTGTAGGCGAAGCGGATGCCGGGCGCGGGGGTGATGCGGTATTTGGTGCCGTCGTCGCGGACCGAGGGAGCGGCGGCGAATTGGTCGTCGATCCAGTGGGCGCGAAGGGTGAGCCAGTCGCGGATATGCGCGATTTCTTCGGTGAACGAGCCGAAGCGGCTGACGTTGTTGGGCCAGCGGGCGGCGTCGCGGGCGGCGGCGGCGGTGCCGATTTCGTCGGCGAAGCCCTGGACGATGGTTTCGATCTGGTCGTCGGAGAAGGTGTCGAGGCGGAGGGTTTGCCACCGGTCGACCCAGTCCTGCACGAAGTCGGGATCCTGGGCGAGGACGCCCCACCAGCCGGATTCCCAATACTGCATGGCGAAGCCTTGGGAGGTGTATTTCGTGAGGCTCCAGGTGTCCCAATCGTCGTCGCGCGGATCTTCGGAATCGACGGAGCGGTCGAAGTCCCAGACGGGGCCGGCGACGAGTTTGCCGCCGCGGGCTTTGGTGAAGTAGGTGGAGCGCCAGAAGGCGTCGGTATTCTTCAGGAGAACGTGGATGATGTGGTGATCGACCCACGATGGACGGTCGATGTAGTCGAGGTAACGACGGGTGGCGAAGTGGTCGTCGAGGTCGGCGAAGAGCGCGTCCTCCATGTCCTGGATGTAGCCCTTGATGTAGGCCTGTTGTTCGGGGGCGAGGCCGGGGATCTTGGGTTCTTCGACCTGGAACAAGGAGCCGTCGCCTTCGGGGAGATTGCGGCTGGTGCGCCAGGAGAGTTTTTCGGGGTCGGCGTCGTCGATGCGGAGGAAGTAGCCGCCGGTGATGGAGTCGGGGTCGATGTCGTCGGCATCGATTTCCTCGACGTCGACGCGATTGGGGTCGAGTTCGAGTTTGTCGGTGAGAACGTAGACGCCGTTGTAGTCGTTGTAATCGAGCAGACCGCCGTCCCAGTTGAGGAAAAGCTCGACGAGCTTGGTGCGCGGGGCCCAGCGGCCCATGCGGCGGAACAGGTCGTAGGCGAGGACGTTGCGGATGTAGGAGCGGTCGTAGAGGTAGGGGCCGACGATGTTCCAGTCTTCGGCGGCGGTGAGGCCGAGGAGGGGGAGGACGTTGTCGCCCCCGTCTTCGTCGATGAGGTCGAACTTGAAGCTTTTCTTGGGGAAGAAGGCGGAGCTGTTGCCGCGGACGGTGAACTCGAAGGCGGTGACGTGTTCGGGTTCGGAGGTGAGCGTGGTCTGGCCGTTGGCGCCGGGGGTGAAGGTGTAGAACCAGCCGTCGTGATCGATTTCGTCTTTCACCATGGGGCCGAAGCCGTGGTTATCGATGACGATGAGGGGGAGTTGGCTGGAGAAGTTGTCGATGCGGTTGGCGGTGGAGTCGTCGATTTTGATGAACTGGGCGGAGGAGGGCCGGCCTTGGCGGGAGCCGTCGGTGGAGAAGACGGCGGCGCGGATGACGTAGGAGCGGTCGAGAGTCAGTGGGGCGGTGTATTCGGGAGAGGCGGCGGTCGGCGCGGGGACGGTAGCGCCGGAGGCGGACGGCTCGGCGAGGACGTAGCGGATTTTTTCGCCGGTGCCGGCGCCGGAAAGCGAGACGGTGGTGGTGCCGGCGAAGAGGCCGGAGCGGCGGGAGAATTGGACGCGCGAAGTGATCGCGAGGGATTCGGCGCCGCCGTTGCGGGCGCCGGGGGTGGGGGTGGAGAAGTAGCCGATCTGGGGTGTTTCGGAAGCGTCGGTGGGTTGGGTGATGCCGTAGGACTGGTCGTCGGATTGGGACGGGAAGCTGGGCGCGTATTCGCTGACGACGGTGGTGCCATCGGCGGCGATGAGGCCGAGGTATTCGCCGCCGGCGGAGAGACCCCAGTTGGTGTGGAGCGAGCCGGAGGGATCGCGGCGGTTTTTGGAGGAGGCGAAGACGATCAGGTAGCCGTCGGCGGGGATGGTGACGGCGGGGAATTGCCACTTGGTTTTGTTGGTGGCGGTGTCGGTGAGATACCAGCCGTCGAGGCTGACGGGGGCGGCGTCGGGGTTGTGGATTTCAATCCAGTCGGAGTAGTCGCCGTCTTCGTCCTGGAGGGTGACTTTGTTGGAAGCCATGAACTCCGTGATCACGGGCGCGGCAGAGAGGGTCTGCGTGGCGAAAAGAACAAGGGTGGCGAGCTGAAGGGAGAGGATTCGAATCATGATGAATTGATCTCAGACCGATCGACAGCCGGGAGGCTCCCAGCCGCTATCGGGCGGCGATAAAAATACGTCTCGGGGGCGGTCAAAGGATATTCTTTGAAGAAGATGATAACTCTTTGCACGGCTAATGATGATTAGGAGGGGGGCCTCGTGCGGAGGAAGCTGGCGCAAGACGGCGGAGCGGTGCACGATGTCGCATGGAAAAACGGCGTTTTACGGAATTGGGGCTTTCGGCGGAGATCCTGAAAGCGGTGGACAAAATGGGATTCGAGGAAGCGTCGCCGATTCAGACGGCCGTGATTCCGGCGATTTTGGCGGGGCGGGACGTGGTCGGGATGTCGTCGACCGGGTCGGGGAAGACGGCGGCGTTCGCGATTCCGGCGATCGAGAAGGTGGATGCGCGCGCGCGTGCGGTGCAGGTGCTGGTGTTGTGTCCGACGCGGGAGCTGGCGGTGCAGGTGGCGGAGGAGATGGGGAAGCTGGCGCATTTCAAACGCGGGGTGGCGGGCGTGCCGATTTATGGCGGGCAGAGTTACGAGCGGCAGTTTCGCGCGCTGGCGGCGGGGGTGCAGGTGGTGATCGGGACGCCGGGGCGCGTGATGGATCACATGGACCGGGGGACGTTGAAGCTGGAGACGTTGAAGCTGGTGATTCTGGACGAAGCGGACCGGATGCTGGACATGGGATTTCGCGAGGACATCGAGAAGATCCTGGGGGCGGTGCCGGAGGAGCGGCAGTTGTTGTTTTTCTCGGCGACGATGCCGCGGGCGATTCAGGAGATGATCCGGCGGTTCGCGCGCGAGCCGGAGTTCATCAAGATCGAAGCGGTGGCGCAGAATGCGCCGCAGGTGGAGCAGGTGTATTTCGAGGTGGACCGGCGGTCGAAGATCGAGGCGCTGACGCGGTTGATCGACGTGCACGATTTTCGCTACGGGATCATTTTTTGCAGCACGAAGGTGATGGTCGACGACCTGGAGGAGCACCTGCATGCGCGCGGGTATCTGACGGACCGGCTGCATGGGGACATCTCGCAGACGCAGCGCGATCGCGTGATGCAGAAGTTTCGGGAGCGGAAGTTCGAATTTCTGGTGGCGACGGACGTGGCGGCGCGCGGGCTGGACGTCGACGATCTCGAGGTGGTGTTCAACTACGACCTGCCGAACGATGCGGAGGATTATACGCATCGGATCGGGCGGACGGGACGCGCGGGGAAGTCGGGGCGGGCGTTCACGTTCGTGTCGGGGCAGGAGATCTACAAGCTGCAGAGCATGGTGCGCTGGGCGAAGTTGAACATCCGGCGCGGCAAGGTGCCCTCGCTGGACGAAGTGGAGGAGGCGCGGACGAATGTATTTTTTGAAAGGATACGCGCGACGCTCGACGCGAAGGAGTTCAAGCCGCACGACCGGATGATCGACCGGCTGCTGGATCAGGGGTATGCGAGCACGGACATCTGCTCGGCGTTGATTCATTTGTTGCAGGGCGAGGCTGGCGGGAAGACGGCGAAGGCGGCGGAGGCGCCGGTGGCGAGCGGGAAGCCGCAGAAGGCGGCGCCGACGTGGGCGAAAGCGGTGGCGGAAAAACCGGCGGCGACGGCGGCGAGTGCGGCAGCGGCGGCGCGACCGGGCGTGGAAAACGACGACGAAGAAGAGGGGGCGGGTCGCGGAGGTCGCGCGAAGAAATCGAAATACGAGCGGCCGGCGCGGACGGGGCGGGAGCCGGGGATGTCGACGTTGTTTCTCAACGTGGGGCGGAAGCAGCTCGTGACGCCGGCGGACATCGTCGGGAAAATTTCGGGTGTGACGCGGTTGAGCGCGGAGGTGGTGGGCGCGATCGACATTCATCAGCGGCACACGCTGGTGGACGTGGCGGAGGCGGAGGCGCCGCTGATCGTGAAGAAGCTGGCGGGCGTGAAGATGAAAGGCGTGGTGTTGGCGCCGGCCCCGCTTGCGGAGGCGAGGCGCGAAGATCCAAGGACCAAGATCCAAGATCCAGAGAAGGACCAATAGCCAAACTTCAAGAGGCGGGTGGTGTTGAGGGAGTTGGAGGTTCTCTGGTGCTTGGATCTTGGAGCTTCGCGCGCGATAGCGCCCGCGTGGGCGTGCGCCTTGACAGTGGTGCGCGGGCACGATTATTGCCGTGGCCCCGTATGGAAGCCGCGCTCGATCAACCGGTGCTGGTTTTGAATCGCCTCTGGCAGGCGGTGAATGTCATCGGAGCGAAACGGGCGTTCGGGCTGCTCGCTCGCGGACACGCGCAGGTGGTGCATCACCAGGACGACGATTTTCGGACGTTCGCGTTGATGGACTGGATCGATTTCTCGCGGCACAATCCGCCGCTGGCGGAGATCGAGGCGGTGCACACGCCGAGCCGGGTGATCCGGTTGCCGCGGGTGATCCTGCTGACGTTTTTCGACAAACTGCCGTGCAAGGAGTTGAAGCTGACGCGCAACAACATCTTCGAGCGCGACAAGAACACGTGTCAGTATTGCGCGCGGGTGCTGCCGCGCGAGCAGCTGAATCTCGATCACGTGATTCCGCGCGATTACGGTGGGAAGACGACGTGGGAGAACATCGTTTGTTCGTGCATCAAGTGTAATACGAAGAAGGCGAACCGGCTGCCGCACGAGGCGCACATGCGGCTCATTCGAAAACCGGTGCGGCCGAAGTGGCGGCCGGTGATCTCGCTGGTGCTGGGAACGCAGCATCGCGAGATGTGGAAGGATTTCCTCGATCTGGCGTATTGGAACGTCGAGCTCGACGAGTGAGGCGTCGCGCGGGGTGGCGCACTCGGAGTTTGCCGACGGGCGGGGCGGGCGTCAGCGTGGCGGGATGCTTTCGACTCTGGTGATGACGGTGATCGGGGCGGATCGTCCCGGTCTGGTGCAACGGGTGGCGGCGTGCGTGGCCGATCATGGCGGCAACTGGCTCGAGAGCCGGATGTGCAGGTTGGGCGGGCAGTTCGCGGGCATCCTGCGGGTCGAGGTGGAGCAGACGCGCGTGGATGAGTTGAAGGAGGCGCTGGGCGGATTGTCGGCGTCGGGCTTGCGCGTGATTTTGCATGCGGAAGGCGCGGTGGACGCGCCGGTGCGCGGGTCGATGGCGACGCTCGAATTGGTGGGGCATGACCGGCCGGGGATCTTGCGCAGCGTGTCGAGCGTGCTCGCGGCGCACGGGTTAAACGTGGAGGAACTCGCGTCGGAGCGCGTGAGTGCGCCGATGGGCGGCGGGACGCTGTTTCAGGCGCACGCGCTGGTGCTCGTGCCGGAGGATGTGAAACTCGCGAGCGTGCGGGCGGACCTGGAGAAGATCGCGGGGGATTTGATGGTGGATCTGCGGTTGCAGCCGAAGGTGTAGGCGGCGGCGCGACGGACGGGCGATCTACTTGGACGAAAATTTCTGGCGGAGGACGAGCCAGAGGACGGCGGCGAGGAGGAGGTCCATCGCGGCGACGAAGATGCGCACGGGAAGGATGAGTTTCGGGACGACGGTGAGGACGAGGCCGGCCATCACGACGAGCGCGACGATGACAACGATGATGATGAGGCGCTGGCGGGCGCGTTCGGCGGCGGGGTCTTTCGACATGGGAGGGGAGTTCAGTTTCGGGCGAGCGGGATGCTGATGCGCATGGTGGTGCCTTGCGGGCCGGTGGAGACGAGAGCGATGTCGCCGTGGTGGCTTTCCATGATGCGTTTCGCGATGGCGAGACCGAGGCCGGTGCCGCCGGGGCGGCCGGTGAGGAACGAGTCGAAGATGCGCGGGGCGAGTTCGGCCGGGATGCCGTTGCCGGTGTCGATCACGTCGATCGTGGCGAAAGGAGCGGAGCCGCGGAGTTGTTCGCCGAGGACGATGGAGAGTTCGCCGTTGGGCGACATGGCTTCGGCGGAGTTGAAGATGAGGTTGAGGAGGACCTGTTGGAGCTGGCCCTTGTGGGCGTCGACCACGAGCGAGGCGGCGGGCGGCTCGTAGCGGAGGCGGAGGTGGGACTGGGCGAGTTTGGGGCGGACGAGGACGAGGGTGTCGGAGACGATGTCGGCGAGCGACCAGCGCGAGTGGAGGGCGGCGGGGGCTTTGGCGAAGTTGAGGACGCGGAGGACGATGGCTTCGAGCTGGTCGAGTTTTTCGTTGATGACGCGGAGGTCGGTGCGTCGGGGGTCGTCGGCGGTGAAATCGAGGCCGAGGCCGCCGTGGAGGAGTTTGATGACGGTGAGGGGATTTCGGATTTCGTGGGCGATCTCGGCGGCGAGGAGGCCGAGGGTGGTGAGCTGTTCGTTTTTGCGGAGGGTTTCCTCGCTCTGGAAAACGCGGGCGTAGAGCCGGGCGTTTTGGAGGGCGACGGCGCCGAGGCTGGCGAGGGTGGCGGAGGCGCGTTTCTCGTCGTCGTCGAAGCGGTGGACCTTGCTGACGTAGACGGCGAGGACGCCGAAGATCTCGCCTTCGTAGAGGAGTGGCGTGAGCAGGGCGGAGTGGAGGGAGGGATCGCGCGGGAGATCGGCGAGGCCGTGGAAACCGGGGGTTTGGATGTCGAGGAAATCGATTGGTTTCTTGGTGCGGACGGCGGCGGCGAGGAGGCAACCCTCGACGGGGAGATCGTCCATGGGAATCACGGACGGCCGCGGAGTGGCGGCGTCGATCGCGACGCAGCGGGCGGTGCGGCGGGTGGCGTCGTGCAGGAAAAACGCGCAGAGCTGCGCCTGCATCATGCGGCGGGTGTCGCGGGTGAGCGTGGCGTAGAGCTCGTGGGTTTCGAGTTTGGCGACGAGAGACTGGCCGGTGGTGAGGAGGGTTTCGAGCTGGTGGGCTTTGGCCTTGAGGTGGCGTTTGCGCCAGAGCTGGAGAATGACGGTGGCGGTTTCGGCGGCGAGGCGTTCGAGGAGCGCGAGGTCGGCGGGCAGGAAGCCGTCGACGCGATCGCTTTCGAGGTCGATGACGCCGATGACGAGATCGCCGTCGACCATCGGCGCGGCCATTTCGCAGCGGGCGGTGGGGCGAACGGCGATGTAGCGGGGCTCGCTGGTGACGTCGGGAACGAGGAGGGATTTGGCGTTGAGGACGCACCAGCCGGTGACGCCGTGGCCGAGCTTGAGTCCGGCGGGATCGCCGCCGTCGGGAACACCGATTTGCACTTCGGTTTCGAGGCGGCCGCTGCCGGGGTTGAGGAGGGAGATCGAGCCGGAGTCGGCGTGGAAGGTGGCGACGAGTTCGTCGAGGACTTCGGCGAGGGCGGCGTGCGGGTCCTCGGAGCGGCTGGCGAGCGAGGCGAGACGGTAGAGGGACGGGAATGCGCGCGGATCGGACGAGGCGGACATGGGGCGGGAGAGTGGGAGCGCGAAGGGGCGGGACAATCTGAAAGGTGGGCGAAGCGCGGACGGGGTTTGGCCGATTTCGGGGCGAGTCGCATAAGATCTGATCACTTGCGGGTATGCGGATGACAGCGATCTGGTGCCGCGCGGGGGAGAAGATGCACGGCAAGCTTGTGCGGCGTCGGTGGGGCGATTCGATGGACCGAAGTGAATATCGTCATCGTCGAAGACCATCTCATGTTTCGCGACGTGATCCGGAAGGTCTGCGCGCACCAGTTTGGGCACACGGTCGTCGCGGAAACGGAGTCGGGGGAGCGGGCGGTGGAGTTGATCATCGAACACCAGCCGGACGTGGTGATCCTCGATCTGTCGCTGCCGGACATGGATGGGTTCAATGTCGTGGACCGCGTGTTTGCGGTGACGCCGTCGGTGCGGTTTTTGGTGCTCTCGGCGCATTGCGACGACTACACGCTGTTTCGCGTGGAGAAGTCGGGCGTGCATGGGTTCATCGACAAGAACTCGAACACGATCGACGCGTTGCAGGAGGCGTTGACCGCGGTGGCGGCGGGGCGGGTGTATTTTTCGACGGCGTTTCAGCAGGCGAAGCTGGCGAGGCGGATGGATCCGCGGTCGTTCACGAAAGTGCTGACGGAATGGGAGCGCGCGATTTTGTCGCTGATCGGGCAGGGGTTGAACGACGAGGAGATCGCGGCGCGGTTGAATCTCTCGCCGCGCACGGTGCAGACGCATCGGAGCCGGATCCTGCGCAAGCTCGACATCAAGGGGACGCCGAAGCTGATCGCGTTTGCGATCGAGCACGGGTTCACGCAGGTGCCGACGAAGCGCTCGAACGGGCCAGCGTTTCCTTGAACGCGAGGAACTCGCGTTCGAACGCGGCGAAGCGTTTCTCGCGTTCGGCGGGCGAGGGCGAGGCGGCGTGGGACTGGAGGTCGCGCGCGAGATGCGCGAGCGGGTCGTGTTTCACCATGCTGGCGTGCGAGACGCAGCGGTGGGCGCGGCGGTGGATTTCGGTTGGATCTTGGCGGTGGAGGGCGTCGCGGAGGGCGTCGACGTCGGACTCGAACGCGGCGAGGTAGCGCGCGATTTGGGTGGGCAGGCCGCCGGTGTCGTCGGCGGCGAGGAAGTGCAGCATCTGGAGATCGAACGCGGCGGCGGCGGGTGGGTTTCGGGGTTGGGGAGGCGGAGCGCCGATTTCGACGGAGACGGCGGCGCGGAAGGAGCCGCGGAGTTCGGCGAGGGCGGTGGCGATTTTTTCGGGCGTGAACGGTTTGGCGATGAACGCGTCCATGCCGGCGGCGAGGCAGGCTTCGCGGTTGACGTCGGCGGAGTAGGCGGTGGTGGCGATGATGATCGTGCGGCGGTCCGGCGGTTCTTCGGCGCGGTAGCGCGAGACGACTTCGGTGCCGATCATGCCGGGGAGATTCCAGTCCATGAACACGACGTCGTAGAAGGACGAGCGGAGTTTCTCGAGGGCGGTGGGGCCGTCGGAGGCGACTTCGGATTCGATGCCGATGCGGCGGAGGACGGCCTGCATGGCTTCGGCGTTGTAGTCGATGTCTTCGACGATGAGGGCGCGGAGCGGGTGGCGGGCGGGAACGGTGACGGAGCGAGCGGGCGCGGAGAGATCGCCGGGTGCGGGCGGGAGCGGAATCTCGGTCCAGAAACAGGAGCCGGCGCCGGGTTGTGAGTCGACGCCGACGTCGCCGCCCATTTTGCGGGCGAGGAGGCGGCAGACGGCGAGGCCGAGGCCGGAGCCGCGGATGTTGGCGGCGTGGGCTTGGGGCAGGCGGCTGAATTTGGTGAAGAGCGAGGCGATTTCGGAGTCGGCGAGACCGGGGCCGCGGTCGCGCACGAAAAGGCGAACGCGATCGGCGCCGGCGCGGGAGGCGCCGATGACGATGGGTTGGCCGGCGCCGAACTTCACGGCGTTGGTGAGGAAGTTGAGCACGATCTGCTGGACGCGAGGCATGTCGCCGACGACGCGCGGCGGGAGATCGGGCGCGAGATCGAGGGAGAGCGTCGAGCCGGCGGCGCGGGCGTCTTCGGTGACGATGGCGACACAGTTGTCGAGGGCTTCCTGGAGCGAGAACGGCGCGGGGCGGAGGTCGATCTGGCCGGCTTCGATCTTGGAGAAGTCGAGGACGTCGTCGACGAGCGTGGAGAGGAGTTTGGCGCAGCTTTGGATGGAGGCGGCGACCTTGCGCTGGCGGGCGTCGAGGGCGGTTTCTTCGAGGGCGAGCGAGAGGCCGAGGATGCCGCTGATGGGATTGCGGATCTCGTGACTCATGTTGGCGAGGAAGTCGGATTTGGCGGCGTTGGCTTTTTCGAGCTGTTCGGTTTTGCGGCGGACGAGTTGCTCGAGCTGGGTGTTGCGGCGGCGGAGGTAGGCGGAGCGCCATTGGATGCCGGCGAGGAAGCTGGCGACGGCGAGGGCGGTCCAGCCGGCGAGCGCGGCGGGCGTGCGATACCACGGGGGCAGCACGGTGAAACGCAGGGAGGCGGCGGGGCTGGTGAGACCGGCGTCGTCGAGGACGCGAACGGAAAACGTGTAGTGGCCGTCGCGGAGGCCGGCGAGGGTGAGGTGAGCGTCGGGAGAGGGCGCGGACCAGTCGGCGGAGGTGGAGAGTTTGGTTTGGAAGCGGAGACTTTCGCGTCGGCCGAATTCGTGGGTGGCGAACGTGAGGGTGATCGGGTCGCCGTGGTAAGGGAGTTGTGCGCCGGGAGCGAAGCGGGCGGCGACGGTCGGCGGGTGCGGCGCGGCGACGGGGTGAAGTTGAGCGGGATCGAGGCGGAGCAGGCCTTCGGTGCCGCCGGCCCACACGATGCCGCGCGAATCGACGAAGAGACGCGTGAGGCCGCCGATCGACGCGAGGCCGGGGACGGCGACGGATTGCCAGCGCGGTGGTTGGTCGGGAGGGAGGGACAGGTGGCCGATGACGGGGATGCGTTCGCCGTCGGCGAAGGGGCTGGCGAACGCGATCCAGAGGCGGCCGGTGGGGTCGGGTTCGGTGATGGCGAGCGGATCGCCGGCGGGGGCGTTGGCGATGGGGGTGAAGTTTTCGCCGGCGCCGACGAGGAGGCGCCCGCCGGCGCAGACGACGATGCGGCCGTCGAGTTCGCCGACGAGCGTGGGGCGGAACGTGAGGGGAGCGGGCGAGTTGAAAGAAATGGGGGTGGCGTGGAGGTCGGGCGAAATATGGAAGACGCCGCGCGAACGTGTGGCGGCCCAGATGTGGCCTTTGCGATCTTCGGCAAATTCGACGGGCGCGTCGGGGAGGCGGAGCGACCAGGCGCGTTGGAGGAGTCCGTCGGGGGCGGGGTGGAGGCGGACGAGGTCGGGGTTTTCGACGATGAAATACGTGCCGGGCTGCGCGCGGGACCGGCGGATGAGGAGGGCGTCGCGATCGGTGGCGAAGGCGAGTTCGGTGCCGGAACGGTGGAAGCGTTCGAGGGCTTTGTAGCGGGCGAGGTAGATGCCTTCGGGTGCGCCGAGGATGTCGTAGTAGCGCAGCGGCATTTCGGGAACGGGGGAGAAATGCGCGGAGGCGTCGGAGCCGAGCGGGAGCGAGAAGACGCCGCTGGCGGTGGCGACGTGGAGGCGGCCGTCGTGTTCGGCGAAGGCGTGGGCGACGCGGCCGGCGAGGCCGTTGGCGGAGTCGTAGAGGGTGACGGAAGGATCGACGGAGACGCGCGCGAGGGCGGTGGCGGAGCCGACCCAGAGCGCGCCGTCGCGATCGGCGAAGAGCGAGTAGATCGATGGCGGGAGACCGTCGGTGGCGGAGAGGATGCGTTTCAGGTCGCCGTTGGGTGAGACGAGCGCAACGCCGCCGTTGAGCGTGCCGATCGCGAGGTCGCCTTGCGGCAGGCGGACGGCGGAGGTGGGGATGTTTTCGCGAATGAAGGCGGACGCTTCGGGGGCGAAGGGGGAGAGGCGATGATCGGCGAGATGAAAGAGACCGCGGGCGGTGACGAGGAGAAGGCCGTGGGCGGTTTCGTCGAGCCGGAGCGTGCCGAGATCGGCCATTTCGGGGCCGGTGGAAAACGGTTCGAGGCCGCGCGGCGTGAGGGTCCACAAACCGGTCGGCAGGTGAGAGAGGTAGATTTTTCCGCCGAGCTGCATCGAAGGCAGGCGGCGCGGGCCGGCGAGGGAGTGGATGCGGGCGTGGGTGCCGTCCCAGACGATGACGCGATCGGCGGTGACGAACGTGGCGCCGCCGGCGGACGGGAAAACGTGCCAGACGTCGTCGAGGTTGCGTTGCTCGGCGGGGAGTTGGTCGACGAGCGAGTGGTATTCGCCGAGGCGGCCGGAGGGGTCGCGGGGGAAGAAGCCGATTTCGTTGACGGCGCCGGCCCAGAGGCGTTCGGGCGTGAGGGCGAGGGCGCGAACGGCGTAGGAGCCGGGGATGCGGTGTTGTTGCCAGCGTTCGCCGTCGAATGTGAGGACGGAGTCGGAACCGCAGTAGAGGAGGCCGCGTTCGTCTTGGGTGACCGTCCAGATCGCGTCGCCGCCGCCGGTGTCGCGGGGTCCGAAGACTCGCACGATGGGGCGGCCGAGTTCGGCCCAGGCGAGGCTGGCGGAGATCAGCCAGAGTGCGAGCAGGCGGGCGGCGAAACGTGTCGGACGGAGGCGCACGAACAGGGGTAGGAGGGTGACGGGACGACGGGCGGCGTCACGACTTTACTTAAAAACACGTAGCTCGACGCGTAAAAGGACGCACTTCTGACGCTGGCGGAACGGTTGCAGGCGACATCGGTTCTCGGCGATGAAAACGCTAGCACGTTTTGCCATTGGGATAAGCTCCAGCCTTTTGGCTGCAGCGGGGATGATGCAGACGGCGCAGCGGCTCGATCCGCTCTCGCGCGTCTTGGAGAACGAGATCCACTTCAACAGCAGTGAACGTCCAGCGGAAGCGTGTGCGGTGCCGTGCTCGTATGCGGCGCGGCCGGTCACGTGAAAGGCGGGAAACCATGCGCATGCTGAGCCTGGCGGCTTTTCGGTATCGCAATGTCCTGCAGGCGGACGGGGGCCCGATCGCGCGGGTCTCCGTCCGCTCTTTCACGGTGTATGGCCGGCGGATGTTTCAGGCGAATGCGTGGCTGGTGAAAGGAACGATTCCGGCGCGGCGGCGGATCGAACTCTACAGCGATGCGGATGGCACGGGCACGGCGGAGCTGCCGATGGTGGCGCGGCACATGGCGATTTCGGAGGCGTTGGAACGGTGGGCGTTTCACACGAAAGTGCAGGCGGCGGACCGGGCGCTGTATGGTTTCGACGTGGATGAGTCGTCGAACGGGATGGCGGCGTTTCCGGGGTGGTTTCGCGCGCAGGCGCGGCGGCGGGCGTTGTGGGAGGCGGTGGAGCGGGCGAGTGTGATCGCGTGGTGGGAAGGGCTGATCGATGGGGAGGTGCGCAGCACGGAGTGGCCGGGGATTTCGGCGCTGGTGCTGCCGAGTCCGATCGGGTTNGGGGTGACGGTGCTGGCGTTTCGCGAGACGCGGCCGGGGGCGTTTGCGTATGGGCACGGGGCGGCGGCGGATTTTTTCGGGGCGTGCGAGCGGGCGGTGATGGAGCTGGCGCGGCATGATTACGTGACGGGGCTGCACCGGCTCTCGAAGAATGTGGCGGCGGCGGAGCCGACGGATTTGTTCGAGCGGCGCGCGCTGTTTTTCGCGGGGGCGGAAGGGCACGAACTGTTTCGGAAGAGACTGGGGCGGACGCGGCGGGGGGCGGCGTTCGAGGCGCGGGTGGTGCACGACACGGAGATCGAAGGACCGTGGTCGCGTTACGCGGTGGTGTGGCGGGTGGTGATCGAGCCGCCGACGCAGGCGTTTCTGGCGGAGACGGAGCGGTATTTCTTTTGGTGAGGCGGGGCGGGCGCGGGAGAAAAGGGATTTGCGTGCGGAGGCGGGGCGGAGCTTTGTGTCATAAACCTGATCCATCCCGATGCGTAATTTCCGAACGATTTCCCTGCTCACCGCGCTGGCGCTGACGCCGGCTTTCGTGGCGAGCGGCGCGACCCCAGCCACCGCCCGTCTGGCGGATTTCGAAGCCGCGGCGAAGCGGCACCGCGTGGCGCTCGTGCTGCCGACGTATCCAAAAAATGCGGACGAAGTGCGGTCGATGACGACGCAGACGCTGCAGGCGGCGGATGAGGCGTTGAGGGCGCTGGTGGCGCAGGACAAGACGGCGCTGACGTTTGCGAGCACGTTTGGGGCGTTCGATGCGATCACGGGCGACGTGTTCGCGTTTGCGGGGCAGATCGAAACGGTGGCGGAGACGAGCGAGGACAAGGCGATGCGGGATCTCGCGCGCGAGATGTCGGTGCGGATCGAGGAGTGGGGCATCGCGCTGGATTACCGCGAGGACATTTACCTGGTGCTGAAGGCGTTTGCGGAGAAGGCGCGCGGACTCGACGCGGAGGAGCAGCGGCTGGTGGATTTCACGTTGCGCGAATACCGGCGCGCGGGGTTGACGCTGCCGCCGGACGAGCGGCGCGAAGTGGAGCAGCGGCGGAAGGAGTTGTCGGCGCTCGAGCAGCAGTTTGCGGTGAACATCAACGAGGCGCGCGCGGCGATCGATTTCACGAAGGAGGAGTTGGAGGGCGTGCCGGAGTCGCTGTTGAACAGCCCGGGCGTGAAGCAGGCGGACGGGAGGTATCGCGTGCTCGCGAATGTGACGTGGCAGGCGATGGCGGTGTTTGAAAATGCGAAGAACGCGCAGACGCGTCACCGGGTGTATGTCGCGCGCAACACGCTGGCGAAGGACACGAACATTCCGGTGTTGGCGAAGCTGGTGAACCTGCGCGCGGACATCGCGCGGCGGCTGGGTTATCGGAACTGGGCGGATTATCGGACGGAGACGCGGATGGCGAAGAACGGCGAGACGGCGTTGAAGTTCGAGGAGGATCTGGTGAAGGGGCTCGAGCCGAAATACGCGGCGGAGCTCGAGGCCCTGCGGCAGTTGAAGGTGAAGGAGACGGGAGATAAGAAGGCGCAGCTCGGGCCGTGGGACGCGGACGTGCGTTACTACACGAATCAGTTGAAGAAGGAACGTTACGCGGTCGATGCGGAGGAGCTGCGGGTGTTTTTCCCGTATCAGCGGACGCTGGAGGGGATGTTTGCGATTTATCAGCGGATTTTCGGGCTGAAGTTCACGCAGGTGGAGCCGCCGTATGCGTGGACGGCGGGGTTGCAGTTGTTCGTGGTGGAGGACGCGAAGACGGGCGCGCCGGTCGGGTGTTTCTATTTGGACATGTTTCCGCGCGAGGGGAAATTCAACCACTTCGCGTGCTTCCCGCAGCTGCCGGGAAAGCGGCGGGCGGATGGGTTTTACGAACTGCCGGTGGCGGCGCTGGTGTGCAATTTCCCGCCGCCGTCGCCGGACAAGCCGTCGCTGTTGTCGCACGCGGACGTGGAGACGCTGTTTCACGAGTTCGGGCATGTGATGCACATGCTGCTCGGGCGCGCGCGGTTTCAGGGACAGACGTCGGGCGCGGTGCCGCGCGATTTCGTGGAGGCGCCGTCGCAGATGTTGGAGAACTGGGTGTGGGACAAGACGGTGCTGGACACGTTTGCGGCGGATTATCGCGATCCGAAGAAAAAGATCCCGGCGGAGACGATCGCGGCGCTGACGGAGGCGCGGATCGCGACGGACGGGATGTTCAACCGGCGGCAGTTGTCGCTGGGTTTGATCGACCTGCGGCTGCACACGCTGACGCCGGAGGAGGCGATCCAGTTCGACATCGTGGGTGAGACGAACGCGGTGATCGCGCGGGTGATCACGCCGCCGGCGGAAGGGACGGCGTTCGCGGCGTATTTCGGGCACCTGGCGGGTTACGACGCGGGTTACTATGGTTACCTGTGGTCGAAGGTGATGGCGATCGACATGGCGAGCGTGTTTGAGGAAGCGCCGGAGGGATTTCTCGATGTCGGCGTGGGCATGCGGCTGCGGAAGGAAGTTTACGAGGCGGGCGACACACGGGAAGTGAGCGAATCGGTGGAGAAGTTTCTGCGGCGGCCGCGGTCGATGAAGGCGTTTTTGGAATACGTGGGGATTCGCGAATAGCGACCGGGCGAGCGGGAGACCGGGGAACGGGCGGGAGCGGAAGACACGATCTTTCGCTCTTATGTCTCGAAGGGCCGCGTGCGGAAAGATGTCGCAATTGCGACATCTTTCCGTGCGTGGGCGGGGCGGGTGAGTGCGCGGGACGAGGTGGCGGCCCGGGGGGAAAGCGAAGGAGCGCGGGAGGGAGTCGGTGCGGGAAAGTGTCGCAATTGCGACGGGATAATGCAGCGAGGGGAGGCGGGCGGAGGAGAGGAAGGGGTGTCAGGCGGTGGTGATGGTTTTGATGTTGGTGAAGGCGTGGAGGCCCCACTCGGCGAGTTCGCGGCCGACGCCGCTGTCTTTCACGCCGCCGAAGGGCAGCGAGGGATCGGAGCGGACGAAGTCGTTGATGGCGACGCTGCCGGCCTGGAGTTGGGCGGCGACGCGTTGCGCGCGGGTGCGGCTGCGGGTGAAGACGCCGGCGCCGAGTCCGTAGGCGGAGGTGTTGGCGAGACGGATGGCCTCGGATTCGTCTCGGACGGGAACGATCGCGGCGACAGGACCGAAGAGTTCCTCGTCGAAGGCGGGCATGCCGGGCGCGACATTGGTGAGCACGACGGGCGCGTAGAAGAAGCCGGGGCGATCGGCGAGCGGGCCGCCTTCGAGGAGGACGCGGGCGCCGCGCGCGAGGCTGCGCTGAACTTGCGCGTGGAGTTGGTCGCGAAGATCGGCGCGCGCGAGCGGGCCGACGGTGGTGGCGGGATCGAGGGGTGAACCGAGGCGGGCGGCTTTGATTTTTTCGACGAAGCGACGCTCGAATTCGCGGCGGATGCGGCGGACGACGAGGAAGCGTTTCGCGGCGATGCAACTTTGGCCGGAGTTGATGAGGCGGGACTGCGCGCAGATGGCGGCGGCGAGGTCGAGATCGGCGTCGTCGAAAATCAAATACGCGTCGCTGCCGCCGAGTTCGAAGGTGGCGGGCTTCATCGCGGCGCCGGCGAGCGCGGCGACGGATTTGCCGGCGCGCGTGCTGCCGGTGAGCGTGACGGCGGCGAGGCGCGGGTCGGCGATGAGTTTTTCGACGACGGGGGTGTCGACGAGAAGGGTGAGGAAGAGATCGGGCGGGATGCGGGCGTCGTCGAAGAGCGAGGCGAGCGCGTGTCCGCAGCCGCCGGTGGCGGGGGCGGGTTTGAGGAGGAAGGTGTTGCCGGCCATGAGGGTGGGCGCGGCGGCGCGGAGCGTCTGCCAGAACGGGAAATTCCACGGCATGATGGCGAGCACGGGGCCGAGGGGAGAAAAGGTGACGCGGGCGTTGGGCGGAGCGTGGGGCGGACGGCGGGGGGAGAGGAATTCGGCGGCGTGGGCGGCGTAGAATTCGCAGCCGAGGGCGCTTTTTTCGATTTCGGCACGGGATTGCGCGAGGGGTTTGCCCATTTCGTCGGTGATGAGCCGGGCGAGTTCTTCGCGGCGGCGAAGAAGGGAGCGGGCGACGTGGCGGAGGACGCGCGAACGTTCGCGCAGGGAGGTGGAGCGCCAGGCTTCGAAAGCGGCGTGCGAGCGGGCGAGGAGGGCGGCGGCCTGTTTTGCGGAGTGCTCGCGATAGGAGGCGAGTTTTTGTCCGGTCGAAGGGTCGATGGAAACGAACGCCATGGGAGAATCGAATGCGACTCGGTGGTGGCGGGCAAGCGATGCGGTGGGGTTTGCTGTGTAGGCGGGAAGGGGAGGCGAGTGGTGAGTTTTATCATGAGATCAGGTTAAACCTGATCCTTCCGGTCTGGTGTGATGAAATAGGGCTGCGCACGGAACTTGCAGGGGGTAAGTCGAATCCTACTGTCGCCAATTCAACTGCATGAAAAAAGCGCTGATTACCGGCATCACCGGCCAGGACGGGTCTTACTTGGTCGAGCTGTTGCTTTCCAAAGGTTACGAGGTGCACGGTGTGATTCGCCGTTCGTCGACGTTTAATACTGATCGCATCGATCATCTTTATACCGACCCGCAAATCTACGCGAAGAAGCTGTTTCTGCACTATGGTGATCTCGCCGACTCGGTGCAGATGGTGAAGCTGCTTTATGAGCTGCAGCCGGACGAGATTTATAATCTCGGCGCGCAGTCGCACGTGCGGGTGTCGTTCGACATTCCGGAATACACGGGCGACGTGGACGGGCTGGGCGCGCAGCGGATCCTCGAGGCGATTCGCGAGGCGGGGCTGGTGAAGAAGTGCCGGTATTATCAGGCGTCGTCGTCGGAGATGTTTGGCAAGGTGCAGGAAGTGCCGCAGACGGAGAAGACGCCGTTCTGGCCGCGTTCGCCGTATGGTTGCGCGAAGGTTTACGCGTATTGGCTGACGGTGAATTATCGCGAGAGCTACAATCTGCACGCGAGCAACGGCATCCTTTTCAATCACGAATCGCCGCGGCGCGGAGAGACGTTCGTCACGCGCAAGATCACGCGGGCGGCGACGCGCATCAAACTCGGGCTGCAGGACGCGTTGGTGCTGGGCAATCTCGATGCGCGGCGCGACTGGGGTTACGCGAAGGAATACGTCGAGATGATGTGGCTGATGCTGCAGCAGGATAATCCGGACGACTATGTGGTCGCGACGAACGAGACGCACACGGTGCGCGAGTTCTGTCAGGAGGCGTTTGGGTTGCTCGGACTCGATTGGGAGAAATACGTGAAATACGACCAGCGCTATGAACGCCCGGCGGAGGTCGATCTGCTGATCGGCGATCCGGCGAAGGCGCGCAAGCAGCTCGGTTGGGAGCCGAAGGTGCGCTTCAAGGATCTGGTGAAGATCATGGTGGAGTCGGATTTGAAGCTGGCCGAGCGCGAGCTGCAGATCAGCAAGCTGCCGAAGATCGTGTAAGGATTTGCCCATGGGCCGGGCGGAATACGCGGAATTGAGTTTTGCTTCGGTGTGGTCCGTGTGTTCCGTGGGCGCGTTTCTATGAAGCTTTATATAGCAGGTCACCAAGGCATGGTTGGGTCTGCGCTCGTGCGGCGGTTTTCGCGCGAGCCGGGCGTGGAGATTCTCACGCGGACGCGGCGGGAGGTGGAGCTCACGGACCAGGCGGCGGTGGATCGTTTCTTCGCGACGGAGAAACCGGACGTGGCGATCATCGCGGCGGCGAAGGTGGGCGGTATCCACGCGAACAACACGTATCCGGCGGAGTTCATCTACGACAACATGATGGTGGCGGCGAATGCGGTGCATTCGGCGTATCGTCATGGCGTGAAGCGGCTCTTGTTTCTCGGCAGTTCGTGCATTTACCCGAAGCACGCGCCGCAGCCGATGGCGGAGGATTGCCTGCTCACGAGCGAGCTCGAGCCGACGAACGAGGCGTATGCGATCGCGAAAATCGCGGGGCTGAAGCTCTGCCAGTATTACCGGAAGCAATACGGCGTGCTTTATCACTCCGCGATGCCGACGAACCTCTACGGACCGGGAGACAATTATCATTTGCAGAATTCGCACGTGCTGCCGGCGTTGATCCGGAAGTTTCACGAGGCGAAGGAGGCGGGGCGGCCGGATGTGATCGCGTGGGGCACGGGTTCGCCGCGGCGCGAGTTTCTGCACGTCGACGAGCTGGCGGATGCGTGCGCGTTTTTGCTGAAGCTCGAGGATCCGCCGGACTGGATCAACGTGGGCTCGGGCACGGACGTGACGATCAAGGAGCTGACGGAAACGGTCGCGGAAGTGACGGGTTTCACGGGGCGGATCGTGTGGGACACGTCGAAGCCGGATGGCACGCCGCGCAAATTGATGGATGTTTCGAAGCTCACGCGGCTCGGCTGGCAGGCGAAGCTGAGTCTGCGCGAAGGCGTGCAGCAGACGTATCAGTCGTATTTGGCGGAGAAGGCGGCGGGGACGTTGCGGGCGTGACGCGCGGGCGCGGCTCGATAGGACGTCTCGGCTGCCGGTGAAACGGCGGGCCTGTGATTCTGGACTCGCGAAGCTTGCGGATCGCGTGCAAGCAGGCTGCTACGTTGCGTTACAGACATGAGTGATCCGCTGCCTACCGAGGAAGATGAGTTTGGTGCCAGAAAGTCGTTCTGGGATCACTTGCGCGATCTGCGGACGGCGCTGGTGCGGTCGTTCATCGCGATCGGGCTGGCGATGATCGCGTGTTTGCTGCTGTCGCATCGGATCATGCCGATTTTCGAGTATCCGCTGCACAACATCGACAAGTTCCAGGAGCCGAAGCCGACGGTGGCGTTCGAAATCGGCAACACGAAGCTGGGGCCGTATGAAGTGCCGGTGGAGGAGTTTGGCGGGGTGGAAGGCGGGTTGAAGCAGCTGCGTTACAAGCTCGGCGTCGACGAAATCGACGGGAAGAAGGTGGCGACGCTGACACCGCTGCCGGTGGAGTCGGCGCTGCCGAGCCTGCGTGTGCGGCTGTTGAACCTCACTCCGGCGGAGGCGTTTTTCATCGCGTTTCGGGTGGCGTTTTACTCGGCGATGATCGTGGCGGCGCCGTTTTGGATTTATTTCATGGGGCAGTTTTTTCTGCCGGCGCTGAGCGTGCGGGAGAAGAAAGTGTTCTTTCAATGGCTCGGCTGGGGCGTGCTGCTGTTTTTCAGCGGCGTGTTGCTGACGTATTTCTTCCTGCTGCCGCTGGCGTTGAAGGCGTCGGTGGAGTATTCGAATCTGCTCGGGTTTCAGGCGCAGGACTGGCGGGCGGACGCGTATATCAGTTTCGTTTCGAAGCTGATTCTCGGCATGGGGATCGGCTTTCAGTTCCCGGTGGTGGTGCTGTTGCTGGTGAAGATGGGCTTTCTGACGGCGGACCAACTCGCGCATTATCGGCGTCACGTGGTGGTGTTGTCGTTGATTGTCGGAGCGTTGCTGACGACGCCGGAGGTGATCACGCAGGTGTCGATGGCGGTGCCGATGTATATTCTTTACGAGATCAGCATCCTGATCGCGCGCCATTGGGAGCGGAAGGCGCGGCGGGCGGCGGCGGCGGAAGCGGGTTGATCAGCTAAAGTTCGGAACGGACGTGCCGTTAACGAGGAGCGAAAGTCTCCTCTCATGCCGGATCCTGCGCACGCGACGGTCGATGATGGCACGCCGTCCGGCGGGGGCGACGACGTGGGGCTGCAGGTTGGGCAGCGTTGGCGTGATCTGGTGATCGAAGCGCCGGTGCCGGGCGCGCGGCGGACGTTTCTGGCGAATCACATCGGGTTGATGGAGCAGGTGGTGGTTCGCGCGGTGTCGATCGGGCCGGCGACGGAGTGGCGGCGCGGCGCGTGGGAGCGGTTGGTGGCGTTGAGGGATTTGAAAGTGGTGCCCTGTCTCGAGGCGCACGAGGAGGCGGGGTGGCGTTATGAGATCACGGCGGTGCCGCCGGCGATGACGTTGCGCGAGTGGATGAAGGCGCATCGCCCGAACTTCGCCGCGATCGAGGAATTCATGCGGCAGATGGCGGCGGCGCTGGGGGCGTTGCACACGCAAGGGGTGGTGCACCTGAACCTGCGGCCGGAGACGATTTTCGTGAAGGAGGCGAAGGGGGAGCCGGTTTACGTGCTGGGGGGCTTGCAGGAGGCGACGCTCTACACGCAGCCGGAGTTGATGGTGGCGGAGGTCGATCCGTTTTATGCGCCGCCGGAAGCGGCGGGATTGACGCGGCATCCGCCGGGGACGGGTTTGTGTGCGTGGGATTGGTGGACGGTGGGGCGTGTGGTGCAGGAGTTTCTGCTCGGAAAACACGTGTTGAGCGTGGTGCTGGATCGGGATGTCTCGCAGCGGAATCCGGAGTTGCGGCGGCGGGCGGAGCAGTTGCTGCTCGAGCGTGAGCCGGCGGGGGTGAAGGCGGGAGCGCTGGAATTCACGTCGGTGGACGCGGGTCGCATGGCGTTGCTGCGGGGTTTGTTGAGCAGTGCGGCGGAGGCGCGCTGGGGGCTGGATGCGGTGCAGCGGTGGTTGAGGCACGAGCCGGTGCGCGATCACTACGACCTGCCGCGCGGCACGCGCATGTGGAGTTGGAAAGGGCGCGTGTTTACCCTGGCGGAAGCGGCGGAGTTTTTCACGACGGCGCAGCATTGGGAGACGGGTGAGCACATGTTGTTTCACCCGGAGGATCGCGAAACGCTGGCGCATTTTCTGAAAACCGTGCCGGCGCATCGAGATGATTGGGAGCGGCTTCGGGCTGTGTGCGATTTGGCGGAGGGTGCGGGATGGGAGGCGTTGCCGGTGGTGGCGCGGCGGCCGGTGACGGCGGCGATGGCGTGGCTGGTGTTGGCGGCGGGAGCGGGGGCGCGGCCGGTGTTTCGCGTGCGGGGGTGCGTCGTCGATTTGAACGGGCTTGGCGAGTTGTTGAGAAGCGGGACGGTCGACGTGGGCGTGGCGCTGGTGACGGCGATGTTCTCGCCGGTGGTGATTCAGCGGGTGGAGCGACACGATCCGGCGGCGGCGTGGGTGTTGAAAGCGGTGGCGGCGAAGGGGGGCGTCGCGATCCGGGAGGCGATCAACTACGGCTGGTTCGATGCGGACGATGCGGCGGCGCAGGCGCGGATGCTGGAGCTCGCATTGGTGGGCGGAGCGGCGTTGCGGGAGAAGGCGGATCTGTTGCGGGCGACGCATGTGATCAACACGAACGCGGACGTCGCGCGGCTTTTTGCCAAGAAGAGCCCGAATTCGACGGAGTTGGTGTTGCTGGCGTATGCGTCGGAGGCGCCGGAGCGGCACGGCTTCATCACGCATGAAGAATGGCGGCGGCGGCAGTGCGCGGCGTTGCAGGAGAAAGGACAGGCGGTGGTGCGGCGGCTGGTGTGGTTGCGGTTGCGGGGCGTGCTGGCGGTGGCGCGGCCGTGGGGCGGGAACTCGAAGGTGTTCGCGATGATGGTGCTGGGGCTTACGACCTGGGTGGGGTGGGTGGGGCATTCGGCGCTGCCGGCGGCGATCGTGGCGGCGGCGCTGCTGGGCTCGCGCGTGTGGTTGTGGTGGCGCGTGCGGTGGTCGCTCGCGCGGTTTGCGGAAGGGGCGGCGGCGTGGGCGTGGAGCGACGGGTGGGAGCGGTGTGGTGTGGAGGCGGAGCGGGCGGCGGGTGGCGTGTCGGCGAGCGAACTCAAGGCGCAACTGCGGGAGATACGGCGGGAATTGGATGCGCTCGCGAAGGGGAGGATCGAAGGCGCGGTGATTCGCGAGCCGGTTTGGTGGGATGTGCTGGCGGTGGTGGCGGCGGCGACGCTGGTGACGATCGTGGCGCTCGCGCAGCCGTGGTGGAAACGCGGGACGACGGAGAACGAAGATCTCGTGGTGGACGTGACGGAGGAAAACGAAGGCGGCGTGTTTTGGGAGGCGGTGCAGGGGGGGGCGGGCGCGGTCACGTTGGAAAGATTGCTGGCGACGGGGCGTTACGAAGTGGTGGATGACGGATTCGGGCGGCGGTTGCGCGGACCGTTGGAGCCGTGGACGCATCGCCCGCCGGCGGTGGTGCCGGCTCTTGCGGTGAAAGCGCGCGCGAAGGCGTCGGCGGAGCAGTCGGCGTTTGCGTTGGTGAGCGGGGCGTTGCTGCTGCACCCGTATCCAAAAAAAGGAGTCAACGTGTATCTGGCGGTGCGGGTGCCGACGACGCGGGGATTTGGGGTGATGATTTTCAATGCGCGTGATCGCGAACTGGCTTCGCGCGAGGTGTTGCTGGTGGAGCGGCCGCCGGAGGCGCAGACCTGGCACGAGTGGGATCGTTGGCGGGTGCTTTATCTGGGGACGCCGGTTTCGCTCGAGGCGGAGTTTTCCCTTGCGCCCCCCTGACGAGTTTGCGGCCATGGGCGTTCATCATGATCGCTCCCGAGACTTTTTCCCACATCGAGAACATCAAGAAGCGCGCCGGGCACCTATGGAGGTTTCTTTGACTGCGAACAAAAGCAGCGTGAGATCGAGGCCCTAGAGGCCGAGATGGGGGCGCCGACGTTCTGGGACAACAACGAGCGGGCGCAGAAGCACATCGCGAAGTTGAACGGCTTGAAGAAGGCCGTGTTGCCAGTGGTCGCGTTCCAGAAGCGCGTCGACGATCTCGACGTGATGGTGGAGCTGGTCGAAACGGCGTCGGAGGGCGAGCGCGAGATGTATGAGTCGGAGCTCGAGAGTCAGGTGACCGGCATGGTCGCGGAGCTCGACGATCTCGAGATCGCGTCGTTTCTCACGGGGCAGTTCGACAAGAACAACGCGATCCTCTCGATCCAGTCGGGCGCGGGCGGCACGGAGTCGAACGATTGGGCGGACATCCTTTTCCGCATGTATAACCGGTGGGCGGAGCGGCGCGGCTACACTGTCGAGGTGCAGGACGTGCAGCCCGGGGACCAGGCGGGCATCACGAAAGCGACGATGTTGATCAAAGGCGAAAACGCCTATGGTTACGTGAAGGCGGAACGCGGCGTGCACCGGCTGGTGCGGATCAGTCCGTTCGACGCGAACAAGCGGCGTCACACGTCGTTTTGCGCGGTGGACGTGATCGCGGAAGTGAGCGACGAGATCGACCTCGACATCGACGAGAAGGACCTGCGGATCGACGTGTATCGTTCGTCGGGCAAGGGCGGCCAGGGCGTCAACACGACGGACTCGGCGGTGCGCATCACGCACATTCCGAGCGGCATCGTGGTGGTGTGTCAGAACGAGCGTTCGCAGCTGAAGAACAAGGCGGCGGCGATGAACGTGTTGAAGGCGCGCTTGTATGAGAAAAAGCAGGACGAGCAGCGCGCGGAGATGGACAAGTTCTACGGCGANAAAGGCGAGATCGGNTGGGGCGCGCAGATTCGNAGCTANGTGTTGCAGCCNTANCAGATGGTGAAGGACCTGCGCACCGGCGTGAGCACGAGCGACACGCAGGGCGTGCTCGACGGCGATCTGGACCGTTTCGTGAACGCGTGGCTGCGCGCGGGGTGTCCGCGGCACCGGAACAAGGATATTCAGATGGAAGAGTAGGCGGAAACGCTGACAGACTCCGCCCATGTCGCTCTCCTACGACACGATCAAGACGGCGCTCGCGGAGCAGCCGTTGTTCGAGGACAAGACGTGGCAGCTGTCGCCGGACGCGTGGCCGTTGACGTCGGAGCAGCTGACGCAGCTCGAGGCGATCGGGGCGGCGTGCCTGGAGTTTCAGCAGGCGTTGGAGACGTTGTATCTGCGTTCGGCGGCGGGGAAGAATCTGCTGCGCAACAAGCCGCTGCTGGCGCCATGGGTGGCGGAGTATCTGGACCGCGGGAAACCGGCGAAGCTGATCGAGCACGCGCGTGATGGGAAAAACCGCGGGGCGTTGCCGGCGGTGTTGCGGCCGGATTTGCTGCTGACGGAGGAAGGGTGGGCGTTGACGGAGCTGGATTCGGTGCCGGGAGGGATCGGGCTGACGGCGTTTTTGAATCGGTTGTATGCGCCGCAGGGAGGCGTGGTGGGGGCGGAGGATGCGATGATCCGGAACTTTCACGCGGCGCTGGCGGCGTTGCGGGGAGATTTGGCGAATCCGTTGATCGCGCTGGCGGTGAGCGACGAGGCGGCGACGTATCGGCCGGAGATGGAGTGGCTGGCGCATCAGTTGCAGATGCTGGGGAAGCGGGTGTTTTGCGTGCGGCCGGACGATCTGTTTCCGCTGGGCGCGCAGCTGTGCATCGACGTCGACGGGAATCCGGAAAAGGTCGACGTGCTGTATCGGTTTTTCGAGTTGTTCGATCTGGAGAACATCCGGACGGCGAAGTTCATCTTCGAAGCGTGGGCGGCGGGGGAAATCGCGATGTCGCCGCCGATGCGGCATTTCCAGGAGGAGAAGCTGGCGCTGGCGTTGTTTCACCATCACCTGCTGCAGGATTTCTGGAAGGAGGCGCTGAGCGGGCGGGCGTGGAAGCTGTTGCACGGGCTGATTCCGGCGTCGTGGGTGATCGATCCGGCGCCGCTGCCGCCGGGCGCGGTGCTCGACGGGCCGAAGGCGGGCGGGCGGGCGTTGAACGACTGGCGGGACCTCGCGGGGGCGTCGCAGAAAGAGCGCGACTTGATCATCAAGGTGAGCGGGTATCACGAGACGGCGTGGGGCGCGCGCAGCGTGGTGCTGGGAAGCGATTGCTCGCGTGACGAATGGCAGCAGGGAGTGGAGCGCGCGGTCGAGATGGCGCCGACGAATCTGCACGTGTTGCAGACGTATCGGAAACCGAAGCGGATCGAGCATCCGGTTTTCGGGAAGGACGCGGAGGCGACGGCGAAGGCGGTGCCGGGGCGGCTGCGGTTGTGCCCGTATTATTTCGTGATCGGCGGGCAGGCGCGGCTATCGGGGGCGCTGGCGACGTTTTGTCCGCCCGACAAGAAGATCATCCACGGGATGCAGGATGCGGCGTTGTTGCCGGCGCGCGTGGTCGGATAGGCGTTCTGCTACAGGCGGGGCGAAGAAGAGCAGAGATTCTAAGATCGTTGCTTGCGATCGAAAGAGGGAGGGCGCGCGCGAAGGCGCGCGCCCTGACGGGCGACGGCGGTGGGGTGGCCGCGTATCGCCCAGAAGGAGACACGCCGTCAGGCGGCGGCGTTTTTGTCGGAGCCGGGTTTGGCTGCGGCGGCCGCGGCGGCGTTCTTCGCGAGGGTGGCGAAGAAGTTGTCGCGGCGTTCACGAGCGACCTTCACGTCCTTGGTGCCGAGGGAGCGGCGGATGCGCTCCTTCGTGAAGGGAGTGGGGTGGATCGTGTAGTGCAGGAACCAGGTGCCGTGGTTGTCCCACAGGTGATGGTTGGGGTTTTCCGCGTCGACGCGGAGGCCGGGGAGTTTGGCTAGGGTGGACATGATGCGTGCGTGAGTTCGGGTTGGGCTCGCGCATCAGGGAAAACAAAAAACCGACCTGGGCATCAGGTCGGCGTCTCGTCTTCGGGAGCGTTCTTGGTTCGCCCCTCTCGCGAGTGGCGCACATCCGAGGTTTCCCCCGATCCACCGTGGCCGCTCCCGGCCCGGTTGGCGGAATCGGCGTTGTTAAGGCCGACTCGTTCCTGATGCGACGGCGAGCGTGTTGGGTGACGTCGACGCGTCCAGCCTATTTTTCAAAAATTTGCGAAGAAGTGGCGAAAGAGGAAGCACAGTGGAGAGGACGGTGTGCGGGAAACTGTGACGGCGGAGCAGCGTGAGGGACTTCGCGGCTTACGGGTGGTGGTGGTCGCGTTCGTAGTGTTCACGGAGGGCGTCGCGTCCGAAGTCGTTTTTGAAATCGCGGAACGTGGTGTGGATGTGGTTCGCGTTGTTTTGGGTGTTGTCGAATTCGACGAGGAAAGTGGGACCTTGGATGCGGTAGTAGTTGGCTTCGCCGCGTTCGAAGCCGCCGGCCCAGGCGAAGGTGATTTGGTCGAGGCCGGCTTGTTCGATTTCGGCGAAGGTTTCCGCGGCGACGTCGGGGCGCCAGCGGTCGACGTAGATTTTCACGAGGGCGATGAGTTGGGCGCGCTGGTCGGGCGTCATTTGCGCGGCGGGGAGGCCGGCGGGAGAAAGCGGGGAGACGCTGCGGTCGTTGCCGGTGATGATGTCGTAGGGCGCGCGGTTACTGAAGACGGCGATGGCGCGCTGCGCGGCGTCGAAGGATTTCACGAGAGTGCGGGCGAGGTCGTCTTCGTCCTGGAGGATGCGAAGGCCTTTCTTCGGGCCGTGGGGGACTTCGGCGGGGTTGGAGCCCATGAACGACGGGGCGAAGTGGAGATGGTCGGCGTCGGGCAGCGTGAAGTTGAACGAGAGGTGATGCCCTTCGAAGCGCCAGCCCCAGGGGGTGTCGGTGCCGGGCTGGCCGAAAATCGTGACGTAGTAGAGACCGGGATCGCGGCGGAGGGCGCCGCCTTCGAGTTCGCGGAGAACGTCTTCGAGGGCGATGATGGCTTCGGCTTTGGCGGCGCCGCGGGCGCTGAGGCCGGAGCGGAGGAGNGNGANGGCGAGGTCTTTTTGGGCGGGCGACATCTCCTTGAGCGGGAGGCCGGCGCGGGAGCGGGGGACGAAGTGCCAGTTTTCGCGTTCGCGGTGATCGAAGGGGAAGACGGTTTTCTTCTGCTGTTCGGGCGTAAGCGAAGAAAGAAACGCGAGGGCGGCGGAGCGCATGGGAGACGTGTCGAGATGGGCGCGCGACAGGAGCGGCGCGATCAGGAGGAAAGCGGCGAAGCAAAACCGCGGGAGGCGGAGGGGCATGCGGGGATTGACGGATGCGCACCGGCGAAGGTGCGCGGGCGTCAGGGGGCTTTCGCGTCGAAATCGGGTTGAAGCACTTCGGCGACGGCGGAGTCGAGGGCGCTCATCGTGACGGGTTTGACGATGTGGCTGTCGAAACCGGCGGCGGAGGAGCGAACGCGGTCGTCTTCGGCGCCGTAGCCGCTGAGGGCGATGCTGCGGAGGTGAGGTTGACGGGTGCGGAGTTCGCGGAGGAGCGAATAGCCGTCGCAGTCGGGCAGACCGATGTCGGAGATGACGAGGGAGAAGGTGGCGTGGTTGGCGGCTTCGCGAGCGGCGGCGGCGGAGGCGGCGAGAGCGACCTGATGGCCGCGGCGTTTGAGGAGGACGCCGAGGCTTTCGCGGGTGGCGGCGTGGTCCTCGACGACGAGGATGCGTTTGCCGCGCGGCGGAGCGGGGCGCGGAGGCGCGGCGGGGGCGGCGACGCCGTCGTCGTCACGCGAGGAAGGCGAGGGGACGTGGACGGGCAGATCGACGATGAACGTGGCGCCGCGCTGGTGGCCTTCGCTGGTGGCGTGGATGCGACCGCGGTGCATTTCGACGAGACGCTGCGTGATCGCGAGGCCGAGGCCGAGACCGCCGAAGCGGAAGGTGCTGCCGGGTTTGGCGTGTTCGCCTTGCGCGAAGGCGTCGAAGATTTTGGGGAGTTCCGCCGCGCTGATGCCCAGGCCGCTGTCGCGAACGGCGATGGAGACGCGCGGACCGGTGACGGTGGCGTTGACCCAGATGCCGCCGCCGCGCGGGGTGAATTTGACCGCGTTTTTCAGGACGTTCCAAAACACCTGTTGCAGGCGGACGGGGTCGGCGCGGACGTGGACGGGGTCGGGCGGAAGCGAGACGGAGAGCTGTAGTTGTTTTCCGGTTACGTCGGCGTCGACGGTGGCGAGGGCGTCGCGAACGACGTCCTGCAGGACGACGTCGCGCAGTTCGAGGAGGAGTTTGCCGTGGGCGACGCGCGAGAGGTCGAGGAGATCGTCGATGAGGCGGGCCTCGAGCTGCACGTTGTTGCGGATCGTGGCGAACTGTTCGCGGATTTCGGCGGGGAGAGTGGCGTCTTCGGCGGCTTCGCTGGCGAGGAGGAGGACGGGATTCAGCGGCGTGCGGAGTTCGTGCGAGAGGGCGGCGAGGAAATCGTCGCGCGAGCGCGCGGCTTCGACGGCTTCGTCGCGGGCGCGCTCGAGTTCGAGTTGGGCCTGGCGGCGCTCGGTGATGTCGGTGCTGACGGCGATGAAACCGATGACGCGGCCGGAGTCGTCGTGCTCCGGCACGTAGGAGGCGTGCAGCCAGCGCGAACCGTGTTCGGGCGGGCTTTGGATTTCGAAATCCACGCGGTCGCCGGCGAGGGCTTTTTCCATCATCGGCCGGGCGCGCGCGAAGTAGGCGGAGCCGAGAAGGGCTTCGACGTGCTGGCCCTGCAGTTCCTCGGGGGATTTTTTGTAGCGTTCGGCGAGGCGGCGGTTGGCGAAGCGGATGCGGAAGTCGCGATCGAAGTGTGCGATGTTGACGGAGACGTGGTCGCTCACGAGCCGGAGCTGCGCTTCCTTTTCCTCGATTTTGCGGGAGGCTTCGCGCGAGGCGGTGACGTCGCGCGAGACGCAGAGGAGTTTTGCGGGCTGCTGATTGGAGCCGAGGATCGGCGTGAGAATGACGTCCCACCATTTCGGAACGCCGGATTTGGTGCGGCCGAGGCCGGAGAATTGGGCGATGCGGCCGGCGCGCGCTTCGGCGACGGCGGCGTGGGCGGCGGCTTCGTGNTCGGATTNGCGCCAGAAGGAAGGCCAGGACAAATCGGGCAGCGAAGACGGGNGGTCGAGCTCGAGCATGCGTTTGCCGGGCTCGTTGATCCAGAGCAGGCGGCCGTCGAGATCGAGNACGGTCACGCAGTCGGTGTGCGCGGAGATGATGCTGCGGAGGAACGCTTCGCTTTCGGCGAGGGCTTTTTGGGCGCGGGTGCGCTCGGCGACCTCGTGGCGGGATTTGGCGAGTTCGCGGGCGAGGGCTTCGTTGCGCTCGGCGAGGAGGAGATTTTGGCGATCGATCTGGCGGTGGAGCCGGGCTTGGGCGATCGCGTTGGCGACGGTTTGGCGGAGGCGGAGCGGGGTGAGGCCGTTTTTGTCGACGTAGTCGTGCGCGCCGCTTTTGAGCGCGTCGACGGCGACCTGGGTTTCGCCGCTGGCGGTGAGCATCACGACGCCGAACGCGTGGCGGCCGTGGGCGCCGAGGAGTTGTTGGAGGAGGGAGAGGCCGTCGCCGTCGGGGAGGTTGTAATCGAGGAGAACGCAGTCGGGATTATCGAAGGCGGCGCGTTGGCGGGCTTCGGCGAGATTGGCGGCTTCGCTGATGGCGAAGGCGTCGGGCGAATCCTTCGTGAGGTAGCGACGGAACGTCAGCCGGTCTTCCGCGGAGTCGTCGATCAGCAGCACCCGCGGGGGCTGCGAGGCAGCTTGTGCCGTCGGCGGCATCGAAAAACCTACGCGGCGTGCGAGCGCTCGTTGCCGGGGAGCTGCGCCGACCGGAGCCAATAGGAGCTGAGCTGCTCGACGGAATGTTTGAAGACCGGATAGTCCATGCCCTTCACGTGGTAGGAGTTGGCGCCGTTCTCGTAGCACCACGTGATGTCGTTCTGGCTGCTGGAGGTGGAGAAAATGACGACGGGGATGCGCTTGGTGGCGTCGCGGCGGCGGAGTTCCTTGAGAATCGTGCGGCCGTCGGGGCCGGGGAGATTCAGATCGAGGACGATGAGCGCGGGAAGTTGTCCCCAGCTCGGGTGCTGCTGCCACTCGTCGAGCAAGCGATACGTCTGTTCCGCGCGGCTGCAGCGGTGGAGGCCGACGGGGGCTTCGCTGCGGAGGAGGATTCGTTCCATCGCGGCGAAGTCCTCGTCGCTATCTTCGACGATCAGAATGGACGGTTTCTGGGAGGCGATGGGACTCACGACGCGGACGTTGGGGCGAGGGTAAAGAGAA
>Ga0065721_10004099_pt1 | contig 42342 bp, 45 predicted proteins | sample Mesricmetagenome_FD_59108 | JGI IMG/M metagenome (GOLD analysis project Ga0065721, IMG submission 59108) | Mesophilic microbial community from rice straw/compost enrichment Sample: eDNA_1 v2 (version 2) | ecosystem: Engineered > Solid waste > Grass > Composting > Bioreactor | place: USA: Davis... | reverse complement strand
GGAGCGTCGGCTCGCCTACGTCGCCGTGACCCGCGCCCGCCACGAGCTGCTGCTGTCGGGGTCGTTCTGGGCGACGCAGTCGAAGCCGCGCGAACCCGGCGTGTTCCTCCGCGACCTCGCGACGGCCGGGCTCATCCCCGAACTGCCGGAGGCGACGCGGCATCCGGAGAACCCGCTGGGCGACGACCTGGAGCGCGTCGTCTGGCCGCTCGACCCGCTCGGTCGTCGCCGTCCGGCGGTCGAGGCGGCGGCCGCCGCGGTGCTCGCCGCGGAGCCCGCGCTCACCGGACCGTGGACGCGCGACGTGGAGCTCCTCCTCGCGGAGCGTGCGGCGCGCCGGGCGACCCAGGACGTGCCGATCCCGACGCGCGTGCCGGCGTCGCGGTTCCACGACTACGTCAACGAGCCCGAGCGCGTCGCGGGGGAGCTCCGTCGACCGATGCCGGAGCGTCCGTTCTCGGCGACGCGGCTCGGCACGCTGTTCCACGCCTGGGTCGAGCAGCGGTTCGGGTTCGGGACGGGCGCGGAGGAGCTCGACGCGCTCGCGCACGAGGCGGATGTCGGAGCGGCCGTCGAAGGGTCGGAGCTGGCGGCGCTCCGGGCGCGCTTCGAGGCGTCGGAGTGGGCGCAGCGGCGGCCGCGGGAGGTGGAGCGCGAGATCCACCTCCCGTTCGACGACCGCGTCGTCGTGTGCAAGATCGACGCCGTCTACGACGAGCCCGACGGTCGAGTGCGGATCGTCGACTGGAAGACGGGCCGCGCGCCGAAGGATGCCGCCGACCTCGAGCGCAAGCAGCTCCAGCTCGCCCTCTATCGCCTCGCCTACGCGCGCTGGGCGGGCATCCCCGAGGATCGCGTCGACGCCGTGTTCTACTTCGTCGCCGAGGACCGGGTGCTCGCGCCCGACCGGATCGACTCCGAAGAGGAGCTGCTCGCCCGCTGGCGGGCCGCGATGCACGGCCCGGGAGCCCCCGCCGCACGAGCGTAGGCTGGAGGCCGTGAGTGGGGCGGTGCGGGGGTGAGCGATCCGATCACCGCCCCCATCGCGGTCCAGCCCGGCCGCCCGTCGTGGCGGGAGCTGTTCGCCCTGTTCGGGCTGCGCAACTACCGGGCCGTCGTCATCGCCCTGTTCGCGTCGAGCATCGCTTTCTGGATGTCGCGCGTCGCGATCGACTGGCTCATGCTGGAGCTCACCGGCAACCTCGCGCTCGTCGGGCTCGCCGTGACGCTCCAGTTCGGTCCGACGCTCGTGTTCGGGGCGCTCGCCGGCGTCGTCGCCGACCGCTTCGCGCGCCGCACGATCGTCGTCATCACGCAGACCGTCTGGGTGCTCAGCATGGGGGCGCTCGCCGTGCTCGCGATCCTCGGGATGGCGCAGGTGTGGCTCGTGTTCGTCGTCGCGCTCGTCGCGGGCATCGCCGGCGCGATCGAGAGCCCCGCCCGCGGTGCGATCCTCGGGCAGATCGTCGACCCGACGCGCCTCCGCACGGCGGTGAGCATCAACGCGGGCGTCTTCCACATCGGCGGGCTCATCGGGCCGGCGGTCAGCGGCATCCTCATCGGGTTCGTCGGATCGGGGTGGTCGATCGCCGCCGCGGTCGTCGTGACGCTCGTCGGGCTCGTCGCCTTCGCGACCCTCCGGGTGCGCGAGCTCGCGCCCGTCGTCCCGCCGCCGAAGGGTTCGGGCGGCGTCGCGGTCGCGGTGCGCTACGCCTCGCGCAAGCCGACCATCAAGTGGCCGATCGTGCTGCTGTTCTTCATCGCGACGTTCGGCATGACCCTGCCGGTGCTCTTCACCGCGGCGGCCGGTCCGACGGGCTTCGACACGGGTTCGGCGGGCTACGGCCTCTACACGTCGCTCGCGGCGGTCGGGGCGGTCGTCGGCGCGGTGCTGTCCGCGATGCGCAAGTCGCTGCGGCTGCGGGCGATCGCGTTCCTCACGGGCGCCTACGGGGCGGCGATCCTCCTCGCGGGCGTCGTCCCGGCGTACGGGGTGTTCCTCGCCGGGGTCACGGCTCTCGGCGTCTTCCGCATCCTGTTCGCGACGGGTGCCGACGCGATGGTGCAGTTGTCGTCGAACCCGAGCATCCGCGGCCGGATCATCGCCCTCTACACGGTCGTGCTCATGGGCGGGCAGGCCGCGGGCGGCATCATCGTCGGCTGGATCGCGGAGGAGCTCGGCATGCACGTCGCGTTCGCGGTCGCGGGCGGGATGCCGCTGCTCGCCGCGATCGTGGTGGCGTCCATCCTGGCCCGCCGCCACCAACTGACCCTGAAGGTCAACCTGCGCGACTTCCGCCGCGTGATCCGGATCGTGAAGCGGAAGCCCGCCCCGCCTCAGACGTAGTAGCCGTCGCGCAGGTTGATGCCGTGCTCGAGCCAGACGCGCATCGCCATGAGCATCCCGGTCCAGCCCTCGCAGTTGCCGAAGGCGCTCTTCGCCCCCTCCGCGGTGGGGCGCCACGACGACTCGGTGATCGTGACGAGGGTGCGGGCGCCACCGTCGATCGGCTCGAACTCGAACGTCGTCGTCGTCTCGGGCTCGACCGATTCGACGCCTTCCCAGCGGCTCGACGACGCCTAGCGGGAGCGCCGGATCCTGGCGTAGAGCTGCAGGAGTCGGGGCACCACGACGTAGACGGCGAGCGGCACGATGACGGCCGTGAGCACGAGGGCGCGCAGCACGGGGTGCCAGTCGGCGGCGAGTGGCGCCATGATGCTCAGGCCGAGCGCGACGAGGGGGAAGATCGCGATCCAGGTCACGGCGGCGCGGACGTGGACGGACGGCGGCGCGGGCGGCGTGGCGCGCGTCGCTTCGGGGGTGGATGCGGTGGTCATGTCAATCTCCAACTGTATGGTTGCAACTGTTCAGTTGGGAATCTAGACCCTCCGCCGACGATCTGCAACTGTCCAGTTGGAATCGGTAGGGTGGGGGCATGGCGTGGGACACCGAGCGCACCCGCCGACTGCTGCTGGACGCCGCGGCCGGCGAGTTCAGCGCGCGCGGCCTCGCCGGCGCCCGGGTCGACCGCATCGCCGCGGAGGCCGGCGTCAACAAGGAGCGCATCTACTCCTACTTCGGCAGCAAGGAAGGCCTGTTCACGGCCGTCATCGGCGACCGCCTCGCCGCCGTGCTCGACGCCGTGTCGATCACCGGCTCCGGGATCGAGGCCCTCACCGACTACGCCGGTCGCATCTTCGACTACCACTCCGCGCATCCCGAACTGGCCCGACTCACCTTCTGGGAGGGTCTCGAAGACGGCGCCCCGGCCGCCGAGGAGGCGCGCGCCGCGGCGTGTGCGCGCAAGGTGGCGCGGCTGCGCGAGGCGATGCCCGAGCTCGACGACTACGCCGCGCGCGAGCTGCTGCTCACCCTCGTCACCCTCTGCGACGGCTACCCCTCGCTGCCCAACCTCGACCGCCTCTACTTCGGCGACGACGCGAGCGCGCCCGACCGCACGGCGCGACGCCGTGCCGCCGTGGTCGCGACCGTCGAGGCCCTCGCGTCGGCGCTCACCGCCGCGGGGTAGCGTGAACGGGTGGCCCGACCGGACGACGACACCTACGACGAAGACGACGAAGCGCTCCGCTGGGCGGGCGACGAGGAGACGGGGCGCGCCGCTCCCCGCCTCGGCGGCGCCGAGACGGACCTCCCGCTCGTCGATGTCCAGGCGGACGACGAGGACGAGGAGGCTCCCGGGTCCCGCGGACGCAACGTCGCCCGACTCGCGTTCCTGCTCCCGTACGTAGCGCTCACCGTCGGCTGGGTGCTCTCGGTGCAGCAGCTCACCTCCGGCGCCGTCGACCTCGCCTACGAGATCGTGTGGCAGTTCGGGGAGTTCCTCGCGCTGCTGGCGGCACCTGCGTGGTTCGTCGGCACCCTGCACCTCACCCGCCGGTCGCGTCCCCTGGTGCGGGTCGGCTGGCTCGCGCTCGGCCTCGGCGCGCTGCTGCCTTGGCCCATCCTGTTCCGCTTCGTCGCCGCGCTGAACTTCGTCGGGAGCGTCTCGTGATCGCCGTGCCCCTGGTCTTCGCGCTCCTGTTCGCCGTCGCGCTCGTGTGGCCCGTGACCGACCTTGCGCAGGTGCCGGTGTTCTACGCCGCGCAGGGGATCGGCGACCAGACGCCGTGGCTCCTGCTCGTGCTGAGCGTCGCCCTGCCGGTCATGCTCTACGTCGCGGCGCTCCTGCTCGGGCGCGGCAAGCCGCCGTTCACGCGCGCCGTGATCTTCACGATCGCGCTCGGCACGACGTTCGCGCTCTTCTTCAGCCTCGCCTCGCTCGCCTCGGCGCTGCGCCCCGTCCTGTTCTGATCGTCTCGCCGTTCCGAGCGGTCCTCGTAACGCCCCCGAAACGTGGGCGGAGCGGGGAGGAAATGTGCGGTCGCTACCGTCGGCCGCATCACATTCCCCTCTTCTGGAAGGACGCACTCGATGGCGGGACTCGGACTCGGCGGCTCGCGCCGACGTCGCATTGGACTGATCGGAGCCGCGACGGCCGCGGCGCTCCTCCTCGGCGGCTGCGCGAGCGGCGCCGCGGCGGGCGACGACGACGCCGACGGCTTCGGCGAGATCAGCGTGCAGTACTCGTGGATCAAGAACGAGGAGTTCGCGGGCGAGTTCTACGCCTACGAGAACGGGTACTACGACGAGGCCGGGTTCAGCGAGGTCATCGGCATCTCCGGCCCCGACACCGGTGTCGCGAAGCTCCTCAGCGGGTCGGTGCAGATCGCGCTCAACGACGCCGCGACCGTGGGCGCCGCCATCGCGGAGCAGGATGCGCCGCTCAAGATCATCGGCGCGACGTTCCAGAAGAACCCGTTCACCATCCTGTCCCTCGCCGACGGCGGGAACATCGCGACGCCCGCCGACCTCGTCGGCAAGACGATCGGGGTGCAGGACTCCAACGCGAGCGTCTTCGCGGCGCTCCTCGCCGCGAACGGGATCTCGCCCGACGACGTGACCGTCGTGCCCGTCGACTTCGACCCCACGCCGCTCATGAACGGCGAGGTCGACGGCTTCATGGCGTACCTCACGAACGAGGCGCTCACCGTCGAGCTCGCGGGCTACGAGGTCACCAATCTCGCGTACGCCGACAACGGGGTGCCGTTCGTCGCGGAGACCTTCAGCGTCACCGACCGGTTCCTCGCCGAGAACCGCGACCTCATCAAGGCGTTCCTCATCGCCGAGATCAAGGGCTGGACCCACGTCTTCACCGACGACGCCGAGGCGACCGTCGAGCTCATCGTGAAGTACTACGACCAGGCCGCCGACGAGAACTCCGACGGCCTCGAGGCGGTCTTCGGCTCGCTCGACCCGGTGAAGACGAAGGCGGGACTCGAGGCGCAGAAGCTCCTCATCTCGACCGCGGAGACCGAGGCGAACGGCCTGTTCACGATCTCCGACGAGCTCAAGCGGCAGACCGTCGCGTCGCTCGCGGCGGCCGGCTGGGAGGTCACCGTCGAGGAGCTCTTCGACACGTCGATCATCGACGAGATCTACGCCGAGCTCCCCGAGCTGCGGAACTACCTGCCCTGATCGATGACCGGCACCACTGACCGGACGGATGCCGGGGCCCCCGCGGGCTCCGGCATCCGGATCACCGGACTCGGCAAGACCTTCCGGGTCGCGCGGGGCGCGACCGTCGAGGCGTTGCACGACACCACGCTGCACACGGAGCGCGGGGAGTTCCTCGCGCTCCTCGGGCCGTCCGGCTGCGGCAAGTCGACGATCCTGCGCATCCTCGCCGACCTCGAGCAGCCGACGACGGGGGAGGCGCTCGTCGACGGCCGCACCCCGGCGGAGCTGCGGCGGGAGAGCGAACTCGGGATCGCGTTCCAGGACCACGCGCTCCTCCCGTGGCGCAGCGTCGAGAAGAACATCCGGCTGCCGTTCGAGGTGGCCGGGCGTCCCGTCGACCACGACTACGTGCGCGAGCTCATCGGGCTCGTCGGGCTCACCGGCTTCGAGAAGGCGAAGCCCGCGCAGCTCTCCGGCGGGATGCGGCAGCGCGTCTCGATCGCCCGCGCGCTCGCACTCAAGCCGTCGGTGCTCCTCCTCGACGAGCCGTTCGGCGCGCTCGACGACATGACGCGCCAGAACCTCAACCTCGAACTCCTGCGGATCTGGACCGAGAAGCCCGCGACGACGCTCCTCGTGACCCACGGGATCGCGGAGGCGTTCTTCCTCGCCGACCGGGTCGCGGTCATGTCGCCGCGCCCGGGCCGGATCGTCGAGATCCTCGACGTCGACCTCCCGCGTCCGCGCACCCCCGACCTCATGCGAACGCCCGAGTTCCACGCGCTCGTCGACCGCGCCTCCGAGCTGCTGTTCGGGGTCGACGGGCACGCCGCCGCGGAGTCGTGATGGGCGCGACACGCGGCCTGCCCGGCTCGTTGACCGGCATCCTCGGCGCGGTGGCGCTCGTGCTGCTGTGGTGGCTGTTCTCGGCGACCGCGTTCACCCCCGCGCCGGGCACGACGTTCACGCCCGTGCCGACGCCGTGGGCGGTCGCTCAGCAGCTGCTCGAGGACGGGCTCGCGCCGTACTGGACCGTCTTCCAGGTGACGATCACGGAGGCGCTGCTCGGCTTCGCGATCGGCAACGGGATCGCCCTCGCGCTCTCGGCGCTCGTGCTCCTCGTGCCGCGACTGGAGCCCGTCATCACGCAACTCGCCGTCGTCACCTACTGCCTGCCGATCGTCGCCGTCGGAGGCATCGCGATCGTCATCCTGGGCGGGGCGAAGCGCGCGGGCGACCCGTCCGCGACCGCGATCTTCCTCGCGGCGCTCGCCGTGTTCTTCACGACCGTCGTCGGTGCCCTCGTCGGCTTCAAGGCCGCCGACCGCGCCGCGCTCGACGTCGTGCGCGTCTACGGCGGCGGCCGGTTCGCCCAGCTGCGCAAGGTGCGGCTCATCGCCGCGCTCCCGTCGATCCTCAACGCCCTCCAGATCGCCGTGCCGACGGCCTTCCTCGGGGCCGTGCTCGGGGAGTACATGGGCGCGACCGACCGGAGCGTCGGCATCCTGCTCATCCGGCTTCAGGGCAACCTCGACTCGACGCGCGTGTGGGCGGTCTTCCTCCTCTGCGCCGTCGTCGCCCTCGTCGGCTACGCGCTCGTCGGGCTCGTCGCCCGGGTCGTGGCGCCGTGGACCGCGGGACGGAGCGCCCGATGACCGCCGTCGCCGCGCCGACCGCCGACCGGCTCCGCGCCGAACGCGTGCGGGGGTTCCTGCGCGTCCTGGCCCGCTCCGTCGTCACCGCGGTGCTGACCCTCGGACTCGTCCTGCTCCTCTGGCAGGCGGTCGTGAGCCTCACGGGCGTCTCGCCGTACGTCGCGAAGGGCCCCGCCGACGTGTGGGCGCACCTCGTGACCGACGAGGACGCCGCCGCGCACCGCGACGCGCTCGCACCGCTCGTGGGTCAGACGCTCCTCGACGCGGGGCTCGGCTTCGCCGTCGGGCTCGCGACCGCGATCGTCCTCGCCCTCGCGTTCACGCTCTCGAAGGCCGTCGAGGCGGGCGTCATGCCCCTCGCGCTCCTCCTGCGCAGCGTGCCGCTCGTCTCCATCGCGCCCGTCGTCATCCTCATCACCGGTCGCGGAACGGTCGCGTCGGTCGCCGTCATCGGCAGCATCGTCGTGCTCTTCCCGGCGCTCGCGGCCGTGCTGTTCGGGCTCAGCCGGGCGAGCAGGGAGAGCCTCGACCTCGTGCACGTCCTCGGCGGCGGCGTGCCGACGGCGCTGCGGAAGGTCAGCATCCCCGGCGCGCTCCCGTCGCTCTTCGCCGCCGCGCGCGTCTCCGTGCCCGGTGCCGTCACCGGCGCGCTCCTCGCGGAGTGGCTCTCGACGGGCCTCGGCGTCGGCGGGATGATCCAGAAGTTCAGCGCCGCCGCGCGGTTCGACGACCTGTGGGCCTCCGTCGCGGTCATCACGCTCGTGACGCTCGTGCTCTACAACGTCGTGCAGATCGTCGAGAACGTCGTGCTCGCGCGGGCCGGGATGGCGACGCGGCTCGACTGAACCGCGAGCCGAGCTCAGCCGGCCGCGAGTGCGTGCACGTCGCGACCGAGCGCCGCGCGACCGCCGAGCGCGGGGAGCTCGAGCACGACGGAGACGCCCGCGACGACCCCAGCCGGCGCGCTCGACGAGTCGCACGGACGCGGCGAGCGTGCCGCCGGTCGCGAGCACGTCGTCGACGAGGAGCACGCGCGTGCCCGGAGCGAGCTGGTCGGCGTGCACCTCCAGGGTGGCCTCCCCGTACTCGAGCGCGTACGACTCGGCGAGCGTGTCGCCCGGCAGCTTCCCCGCCTTCCGCACGAGGAGGAGGCCCGCGCCGGCCGTCGTCGCCGCCGCGGCGGCGAACGCGAAGCCCCGCGCCTCGACGCCGGCGACGACGTCGAACCGCCCGGCGAACGGTGCGACGAGCTCGGCCGCGACGGTCGCCAGCGCGGGCCCGTCGGCGAGTACGGGCGTGAGGTCGACGAAGCGGATGCCAGGGGTCGGGAAGTCGGGGATCACGCGGGCGAGCGCGTCGATCGCCGCGGCGGCGGAGGACGTCATGCGGGCACCCTATGCGGCGCGTGTGGCGGGCGTGTTACGCGCGTTGCCTCGCGTGACCGGCGGTTCCTCGGCCGCCCCCGCGCTGGCCTAGACTCGGTTGCGCTGCATCCGTCCACCACCGCAGGCAGCGCACGCCGATCCTGGAGACACCTCAGTGGCCAAGCCGATCGTCCTGATCGCCGAAGAACTCTCTCCCGCCACCGTCGAAGCCCTCGGCTCCGACTTCGACATCCGCTCCGTCGACGGCACCGACAGGCCCGCGCTGCTCGCCGCGCTCGCCGACGCGAGCGCCGTGCTCATCCGGTCGGCGACCCAGATCGACGCCGAGGCGCTCGCCGCGGCGCCGCAGCTGAAGGTCGTCGCGCGCGCCGGCGTCGGGCTCGACAACGTCGACATCAAGGCGGCGACCGAGGCCGGCGTCATGGTCGTCAACGCGCCCACGTCGAACATCATCTCGGCGGCGGAGCTGACGATCGGCCACATCCTGAGCCTCGCGCGGCACATCCCCGCCGCCCACGCCTCGCTCGCGGCGGGGGAGTGGAAGCGCTCCAAGTACACCGGCACGGAGCTCTACGAGAAGACGGTCGGCATCATCGGCCTGGGCCGCATCGGCGCGCTCATCGCGGCGCGCCTGCAGGCGTTCGGCGTCGAGATCGTCGCGTACGACCCCTACGTCACCGCGACGCGCGCCCAGCAGCTCGGCGCGACGCTCGTCACCCTCGACGAGCTGCTCGAGCGCAGCGACTTCGTCACGATCCACATGCCGAAGACGCCCGAGACGACGGGCATGATCGGCACCGCGGAGCTCCAGCGCATGAAGAGGTCGGCCTACATCGTCAACGTCGCGCGCGGCGGGCTCATCGACGAGGATGCGCTCTACGTCGCCCTCACGACGGGCGAGATCGCGGGGGCGGGCCTCGACGTCTTCGTGCACGAGCCGCCCGTCGACACGAAGCTCCTCCCGCTGCCGAACGTCGTCGTCACGCCGCACCTCGGTGCCTCGACCGACGAGGCGCAGGAGAAGGCAGGAGTCTCCGTCGCGAAGAGCGTCAAGCTCGCGCTCGAGGGCGAGCTGGTCCCGGATGCCGTCAACGTCGCCGGCGGCGTCATCGACCCGTTCGTGCGCCCCGGCATCGCCCTCGTCGAGAAGCTCGGTCAGGTGCTCGCGGGCGTCGCCGGTCACGGCGCGCTCGCCAACCTCGAGGTCGACGTGCGCGGCGAACTCGCCGCCTACGACGTGAGCGTCTACCGGCTCGCGGCGCTCAAGGGCTACTTCACGAACCTCGTCACCGAGAACGTGTCGTACGTCAACGCGCCGCTCCTCGCCGAGCAGCGCGGCATCACGTCGACCCTCACCGTGAGCGAGGACAGCGCCGACTACCGCAACCGCACCACGCTGCGCGGCGTGCTCGGCGACGGCTCGGTCGTTGAGGTCGCGGGCACGCTCGCCGGCACGAAGCTCGCGCAGAAGATCATCGGCCTCAACGGCTACGACATCGAGGTGCCGCTCGCCGAGCACCTCATCGTGATGACGTACGAGGACCGCCCCGGCATCGTCGCGACGTTCGGTCGCGAGCTCGGCGACGCGCAGGTCAACATCGCCGGCATGCAGATCGCCCGGCAGCGTGCCGGCGGTCAGGCGCTCAGCGTTCTCATGGTCGACTCGCCCGTGCCCGACGACGTGCTCGAGCGGATCGGCACGGCGATCGACGCGACGACGCTGCGCGCCATCCAGGTCGTCGAGAGCTGACATCCGCGACTCCCCGGTGTGTCCCCGGGGACCGCTCGCCGTGCGGCGGAGGAGTCGCTAGCTTCGGGTCCACAGGCATACCCGGACGAGCGCCAGACCCGAGGCGCTCGGTGCCTCCCGTCCCCCCGAACGGACCCCGCATGACCGTCGTCGCCCGTGCCTCCGCCCGCCTCGTCGTGCTCCTCCTCGCGCTGCTCGCCCTGTTCGCCGCGCAGGCCTGGGCCGCCGCCCCCGCGCGTGCCGCGGGCGGTCCGGTGTACGACTCGATCCCGGAGACCCCGCCGGCTTCGTACCCGAGCCTCGGCTACCAGGCGACCCAGACGGCGGAACTCGGCGACCTCGTCGAGCTCGCCGGCACCGACCGCGACCTCCAGACGATCACGGTCGGCCTCGTGAGCTGGGCGTGCGAGACGGGTGGTGGGGAGACGTGCGCCACGACTCCCGGCTCCTCGTTCACGCACCCGATCACCATCACCCTCTACGAGGAGGGCACCGCTCCCGCTCCCGGCGCCGTCATCGCGACGCTCACGAAGGACGTGGCCGTGCCGTATCGCCCGAGCGCCGACCCCTCGTGCCCGTCGGCGACGCAGTGGTACAGCGAAGTCCTGGATACCTGCCAGAACGGGTTCCTGTTCCTCGAGGAGTTCGACTTCGCCTCGCAGGTCGTGAGCCTGCCCGACCGTGTCGTCGTCAGCGTCTCGTTCAACACGAACACATGGGGCTACGAGCCGATCGGCGCTCCCGGTCCCTACCAGTCTCTGAACGTCGCGGTGATCAGCACGGCGCCGACCGTCGGCACCGACGTCGACGAGGACGTCATGTACTGGGCGGGAGGCAAGCCCGTCTCGCCGTTTGTCGCCGACTCCGGGTGGAAGAACCCGTCGCCGCAGTGGGGCCTGTCGCTGCGCATCGTCGCGACCGACCTGCTCGCGACGCTCCCGCAGCCGGAGCCCACCTCGACGGGCGACGCGGGCGACGACGACGTGGAGCTGCCGACCCTCGCCGCCACCGGCGCCGAGCCGAGCCCCGTGGTCGGGATCGTCGGCGGCGCCGTCATCCTCGTCGGTGCGGTACTGCTCGCACTCGCGGTGGGTCGGCGGCGGGGTGCCCACCGCGCCTGAGGGTCGCACGCGCACGGTGACGCCCGGCAGCCCGAATAGGCTGTCGGGCGTGACCCGCACCATCGATCTGGCCCTCATCCCCGGCGACGGCATCGGACCGGAGGTCGTCGCGGAGGCCGTCAAGGTGCTCCGCGCCGCGCTCGGCGGCGACGCCGAACTGACGACGACCGAGTACCCCTACAGCGCGCGCCACTACCTCGAGACGGGCGTCATCCTCGGCGACGACGACCTCGCGGCGCTCGCGCGGCACGAGGCCGTCCTGCTCGGCGCCGTGGGCGGCGACCCGCGCGACCCGAAGCTCGCCGGCGGCATCATCGAGCGCGGGCTGCTGCTCAAGTTGCGCTTCGCGTTCGACCACTACGTCAACCTCCGTCCGACGAAGCTGCACCCGTCGGTCGTGAGCCCGCTCGCGAGCCCCGGCGACGTCGACTTCGTCGTCGTGCGCGAAGGCACCGAGGGGCCGTACGTCGGCAACGGCGGAGCCATCCGGGTCGGCACGGATGCCGAGATCGCCAACGAGGTGAGCGTCAACACCGCCTACGGCGTGAAGCGCGTCGTGAAGTACGCGTTCGACCTCGCGGAGAAGCGCCGCAAGAAGCTCACCCTCGTGCACAAGACCAACGTGCTCGTGCACGCGGGCGGGCTGTGGTCGCGCGCCGTGCGGGAGGAGGCGGCCAATCATCCGGACGTGGCCTGGGACTACCTCCACGTCGACGCCGCGACCATCTTCCTCGTGACCGACCCTGCTAGGTTCGACGTGATCGTCACGGACAACCTCTTCGGCGACATCCTCACCGATCTGGCCGGCGCCATCAGCGGCGGGATCGGGCTGGCGGCCTCGGGCAACATCAACCCCGACGGCACGTTCCCCTCGATGTTCGAGCCCGTACATGGCTCGGCTCCCGACATCGCGGGGCAGCGGAAGGCCGACCCCACGGCCGCGATCCTCTCCACGGCCCTCCTGCTCGACTCGCTCGGGCTCCCGGAACCGGCCCGACGGATCGAGGCGGCCGTGGAGGCCGACCTGGCCGAGCGAGGAGCGACACCGCGGACCACCGACGAGGTCGGCACTGCCATCGCCGCCCGTCTGGCCGCAGACTAGAGACCTACGCAACGGAGTTCCCATGACGATCATCAACCTGCCCCTGGCCACGCCCGACCTCGCGTGGCAGGTCACGCGCAACGAGAGCGCCAAGTCGCCCGAGGAGCGCGCCGCGATCCTCGCCGACCCCGGGTTCGGCAAGCACTTCACCGATCACATGGTCGACATCTGCTGGTCGGAGCGGGGCGGATGGCACCGCCCGCGGGTGCAGCCCTACGGCCCGATCGCGCTCGACCCCGCCGCTGCGGTGCTCCACTACGCGCAGGAGATCTTCGAGGGGCTCAAGGCCTACCGCCACGAGGACGGCTCGGTGTGGACGTTCCGCCCCCAGGCGAACGCGGCACGCCTCCGTCGCTCGGCGAAGCGCCTCGCGCTCCCGGAGCTCCCCGAGGAGTACTTCCTCGACTCGCTCACGCAGCTGATCGCGGTCGACGCCGACTGGGTGCCGACGGCTCCCGAGACGAGCCTCTACCTCCGTCCCTTCATGTTCGCGAAGGAGGCGTTCCTCGGAGTTCGCCCGGCGGCGAAGGTGAACTACTACCTCATCGCGAGCCCGGCGGGCGCCTACTTCACGGGCGGCGTGACGCCGGTGTCGATCTGGCTCTCGACCGACTACGCGCGCGCCGGCAAGGGCGGCACGGGCGCCGCGAAGACGGGCGGCAACTACGCGTCGAGCCTCGTCGCGCAGGCGGAGGCCTACGAGCACGGCTGTGCGCAGGTGCTCTTCCTCGACGGCGACGGCGTCTACCTCGAGGAGCTCGGCGGCATGAACCTCGTGCTCGTGACGCGCGACGGCCGGCTGCTCACGCCGGAGAGCGACAGCATCCTCGAGGGCATCACGCTCGACTCGATCCTCCAACTCGGCCGCGACCGCGGCCTGCGGGTGGAGCAGCGCAAGATCGCGCTCCAGGAGTGGATCGACGGGGTCGCGTCCGGCGAGATCGTCGAGGCGTTCGCGTGCGGCACGGCCGCCGTCATCACCCCCATCTCGGAGCTCAAGGGCGAGACGGTGTCGATCGTCATGCCCGAGCCGGAGGGGGAGCGCGTCGCGCTGTCGCTGCGGCAGGAGCTGACCGACATCCAGTACGGCCGCGTGCCCGACCGCCACGGCTGGAACCTGCGTCTCGACGCCTGACCCACCCAGGGCTATTTGCCCGAAAAGGCCGCCTCGCGTCCCGCGAGAGCGGCCTTTTCGGGCAAATAGCAGGGAGCGCTAGCCTGACACCCTCCGTACGAACGCCGCCACGGCATCCGCGGCGGTGTCGAGGTGCTGCGCGTGCGTGAACCCGCTGACGGCCGTGCGCGGTCGGAGGTCGTGGTCGCCGTCCTCGAGCCAGAGCAGCTCGACCGCGGGGGAGAGGTCGTAGCCTGCTACCTCGTCGGGGGAGCCGAACGGGTCGCGCGTGCCCTGCACGACGAGCATCGGCGTGCGGAGCCCCGCGAGGTGCGCGGTGCGCGGCTGGTCGGGCTTGGCGGGCGGATGCCACGGGTACGACAGGCAGGCGAGGCCCGCGACCCCGGCGTCGTCGGCGATCATCGACGCGACGCGTCCACCCATCGACCGTCCGCCGATCACCGGATGCCCGCCCGCCTCGGCGAGCACGGCGCGGTACTCGTCGAGGAGCGTCTCGGCGCGCGGCGGCGGCTTGCGCGCCCCGGAGCGCCGGGCCGCCATGTAGGAGAACTCGAAGCGGACGACCCGGATGCCGCGAGCCGCGAGGCGCGACGCGACGGCCTCCATCCCCGGCGAGCCCATCGCCGCTCCGGCGCCGTGAGCCAGTACGTAGGTCGGCCCGTCGCCGTCGATGAGGAGATCCACAAGATCATCCTGCCCTTGTGTGGCACGGCCGACGAGGGGCGGACCCCGCGGCGGGGCTAGGCTCGATGCTCGTGAAGGTCGCCCGGTTCGCCACTCCGGACGCTGCCCCCAGGTTCGGCATCGTCGACGACGAGGAACTCGTCGTACTCGCCTCCGACCCGCTCTTCGCGGGCTTCGANACNACGGGNGAGCGCGTCCCNCTCGCCGACGCNCGCCTGCTCGCGCCGGTCATCCCGCGCTCGAAGGTCGTNTGCGTCGGNCTCAACTACGCNGANCACCGNGCCGACATGTCGAACAACGTCGACGCGCCNGAGAACCCGCTCATCTTCCTCAAGCCCAACACCGCCGTNATCGGNCCGGGAGAGGCCATCCNGATCCCGCCCGTCGAGGGNCGCATCACNCACGAGGCCGAGCTCACGATCGTNATCGGCAAGGTCGCGAAGCAGGTNAAGGCCGAGNACTGGAAGGACTACGTCTTCGGCTACACGATCGCGAACGACGTGTCGGCGCGCGACCAGATGTTCGCCGACGGCCAGTGGGCCCGCGCGAAGGGCTACGACACGTTCTGCCCGGTCGGACCGTGGATCGTGACCAGGGACGAGCTCGATCCGACGAACCTCGAGATCTCGTCGACCGTCGACGGCGAGCCGCGCCGCGCCGGCAACACGCGCGACCTCATCCACAAGATCCCCGACCTCATCGCCTACATCTCCGACGTGTGGACGCTCCTGCCGGGAGACATCATCCTCACCGGGACGCCATCCGGTCTCGGCGGGTTCCTCGACGGGCAGCAGGTCGACATCACGATCGAGGGGATCGGCACGCTCAGCAACCCCGCCCGCTACCGGGACGGCGCGCCCGCCGCGTGAGCACCGCCCTCACCGACGACGACGTCGCCCGCATCCGCCGCCGCAGCCACGCGGTCATCATCGCGGGCCAGGCGCTCGCGGGCATCGGGATGGGCGCCACGTTCTCCGCCGCCGCGCTCCTCGCGACCGAACTGTCGGGGTCACCCGCGTGGTCGGGCACGGCGACGACGATGTCGACCCTCGGCGCCGCCGCGGCCGCCGTGCCGCTCGCGCGACTCGCCGCCCGTTCCGGTCGCTCGCCCGCCCTCGCGACCGGCGCCGGCGTCGCCGCCGTCGGCGCGGTCCTCGGCATCGTCGCGAGCGCGCTCGGACTGTTCTGGCTGTTCCTCGTCGCGATGGCGCTCCTCGGCGTCGGCACCGCCGTCAACCTCCAGTCGCGGTTCGCGGCGACCGACCTCTCCGACCCGAAGCACCGCGGACGCGACCTCGCCGTCGTCGTCTGGTCGACGACCATCGGCGCCGTGCTCGGCCCCAACCTCATCGGACCGGGCGACTGGCTCGGCCTCGCGCTCGGGCTCCCCGCGCTGTCCGGTGTCTTCGTCTTCGCGCTCGCCGCGCAACTCGTCGCCGTGACGATCTACCGGTTCGCGCTGCGTCCCGACCCGCTGAAGACCGCCGAACGCCTCGGCGTCGAGCGCGGGGTCGCCGCCGTCGAGGCCCGGGCCGCCGACCGCAACGGAGTCGTCACGGGCATCCTCACGCTCGCCCTCAGCCACGCGACGATGGCGTCGGTCATGGCGATGACGCCCGTGCACCTCGTCGACCACGGCGCGACGCTCGTGATCGTCGGCCTCACGATCAGCCTCCACGTCGCCGGCATGTACGGGCTCTCGCCGGTGTGGGGCATCCTCTCCGACCGTCTCGGCCGCGAGCCCGTCATCGGGATCGGGCAGGGGATGCTGCTCGCCGCCCTCCTGTGCACGTCGTTCGGCGCGGAGTCGTCGGAGTGGGTGCTCGCGGGCCTCATCCTGCTCGGCCTCGGCTGGAGCGCCTCCACGGTCTCCGGGTCCGGCCTCGTCGCCGACAGCGCCGACCCGGCCCGCCGCACCGTCGTGCAGGGGCGCGCCGACCTCTCGATGAGCCTCGCCGGCGCCGTCGGTGCGGGCAGCGCCGGGATCGTGCTCGCCGCGATCGGCTACGCGGGGCTCTCCTTCGTCGCGATCGGACTCGTCGCGGTCGTGCTCGTCGCCCTCGCCGTGCGCACCGCGGGTCGTCGCTCCGCAGCGGCCTAAGCTCGACAGCGATGTCCGATCTCCCGTTCTCGACCGCCACGGGCGCCGATGTGCGCGTCCGCTTCTGCCCGTCGCCCACCGGCACCCCGCACGTCGGGATGGTGCGCACGGCGCTGTTCAACTGGGCCTACGCCCGGCACACGGGCGGGAAGCTCATCTTCCGCGTCGAGGACACGGATGCCGCCCGCGACAGCGAGGAGAGCTACCGCCAGCTCATCGACGCGCTCACCTGGCTCGGCATCGACTGGGACGAGGGCGTCGAGATCGGCGGTCCGCACGCCCCCTACCGCCAGTCGCAGCGCACCGAGATCTACCTCGGGCTCGTCGAGCGCATGAGGGAGGCGGGGCTCCTCTACGAGAGCTTCGTCACGCCCGAGGAGATGGAGGCGCGCAACCGCGCGAACGGCCGCGACCCGCGCCAGGGCTACGACAACTTCGAGCGCGACCTCACCGAGGAGCAGCGCGCCGCGTACCGGGCGGAGGGGCGTCAGCCGTCGCTGCGCCTGCGCGTTCCCGACTCCGACCTGTCGTTCACCGACCTCATCCGCGGCGAGATCACCTTCCCCGCGGGGTCGTTCACCGACTTCGTCGTCGTGCGCCCCAACGGTGCCCCGCTCTACACGTTCGTGAACCCCGTCGACGACGCCCTCATGGGCGTGACGCACGTGTTCCGCGGCGAGGACATCCTGTCGTCGACGCCGCGGCAGATCGCCCTCTACCTCGCGCTCATCGAGCTCGGGGTGACCGACTTCATCCCCCAGTACGCGCACATGCCGCTCGTCTACGGCGAGGGTGCGAAGAAGCTGTCGAAGCGCGACCCCGAGTCGAACCTGTTCCACCACCGCGACCGGGGCTTCATCCCGGAGGGGCTGCTCAACTACCTCGCGCTGCTCGGCTGGTCGATCGCCGCGGACCGCGACGTGTTCACGCAGGCCGAGTTCGTCGAGGCGTTCGACATCCGCGACGTGAATCCGAACCCGGCGCGCTTCGACCAGAAGAAGGCCGACGCGATCAACGGCGACCACATCCGGATGCTCGCCCCCGACGACTTCGAGCAGCGGCTCGTGCCCTACCTGTCGGGCCTCATCTCGGAGCCGCCGACGGGCACGGAGGCGGCGAACCTGCGCGCCGCGGCGCCGCTCGTGCAGGAGCGGATGACGGTGCTCTCGGAGGCGCGCGACCTCCTCGCCTTCCTGTTCACCGCCGACGACGCGCTCGAGTACGCGGCGGACGCCCTGCCGAAGGACGTCGATCAGGCGAAGCTCGTGCTCGACGCCGCGTACGCCGCGCTCGAGCAGCTCGACGACTTCTCGACGGCCGAGATCGAGACCGCGCTGCGGGCCGCCCTCATCGACGGCGCCGGGCTGAAGCCGCGCGACGCGTTCGGCCCGCTCCGCACCGCCATCTCGGGCCGGCGCATCTCGCCGCCCCTGTTCGAGTCGATGGAGATCCTCGACAAGGAGTCGACGCTCGCGCGGCTCGAGCGGTTCCGGCAGTCGCTGTAGGACCGTGGCCGAGGTCGTCCGCATCCGGGTGAAGCCGGGTTCGTCGAAGGGTCCGCTCGTCGAGGCGGGAGAGGACGGCGAGCTCGTCGTGTACGTGCGGGAGCGCGCCGTCGACGGGGCCGCGAACACCGCCGTCGTGAGGGTCGTCGCGGAGCACCTCGGCGTCCCGAAGTCGCGCGTCAGCATCCGCCGCGGGCACACGTCGCGCCAGAAGACCCTCGAGGTCGACCGCTGACGGTCGGAACAGCCCCGCGGGTACGGTAGAGTCTTTAGTCGGTCCGGGTTCGCCCGGGCTGCTCGGTCCCGGCTCCGGCTGGGTGCCGTGGGGTATGGTGTAATTGGCAACACGGCTGATTCTGGTTCAGTTGTTCTTGGTTCGAGTCCAGGTACCCCAGCTCTCTTTCCAACCCCCGGGTGACCGGGGGTTTTCTCGTGTCAGGCCGGGCGATCTTGGCGCGTGCCTACCGCTATGGCTAGGCTCCCGGCAACCCGAACGAGCGGATCAACCCATGAGCCTCTTGCCTCCTCCCCAAGACCCCACACCGTCAACACCCGGGATTCCGGCAGGCTGGTATCACGACCCCGCCTCGCAGCGCATGCGATGGTGGAACGGGCAATCGTGGACAGAGAACTTCGGCCCCATGGCGCCGGTTCGACTCGCCAAGCAACCGGGGACGGCCTACGTGCTAGCCATCCTGCTCGGCGGATTCTCTGCCCACAACTTCTATCTCAACCGAGTCGGGCCAGGAATCGCGTTCCTCGCGCTCTATTGGGGCGGGTGGGCGTTGACTGGGATTTATGTCGGATTCGTTGTCTTGTTTGCGGCGCTGATCTGGTGGATCGTCGACCTGACGCAGATTCCGACCTACGTCGAACAAGCCAACCGCTGAAGAGACACAGTCAGGTTCACCGTACGCGGAGGCACATCACGAGCGACGCCAAGGATCCTGTCTCAGGCCGCTCAGTGCGCGGCCGACACGTAGGTGAGCGTGACGTCGTCGTCGTCGATGAGCCAGCCCACCGACACGGTCCACCCGTCGCGCTTCAGCACGTTCGATACGAGCTGCCCCATGTCGGATTTCGCCTCGAGCTCGAAGTCGCGCGCCACGAGGTCGTTGACGAGGCGCTCGCCGACACTCGCATCCGCCACCCGGTAGACGAGCGACTGGGTCCCGTCGATCGACGTCGCGGTGACGAGGGTGCCGTCGGGGAGGGGCAGTTCGGCCGGCCAGTCGCCGGGCAGCGAGGCCGACGGGAGGAGCACCTCACCGCCGGACCCACCCGAGCCGCCGGAGCCGGGTAGACCCGGGCCACCCGAGCCCGGGCCGAACGGGAGGCTCGGCAGGCAGCCCGCGAGTGCGAGCACGGCGGCACCGGCCGCCGTCGCCGTGAGGAGGCGGGCCCGGGCGCTCAATCGTTCTTCCTCAGCGTCACGAGGTAGGTGATCTCGACGTCGTCCGGTCGGCCCTTGATCTTGAGGTCGACGTCGAGGGTGCGACCGGTCGGCTGCCCGATGTAGTGGTTCCAGTCGGTCAGGTAGGTCTCGTTGCCGAGCTGCTGGCTCACCGACTTCTCGAGCGTGCCGAGGGCGTCGAGCGCGGCGACCGATGCGTCGTAGGCGTCGCGCGAGTCGCACTCGAACACGAACTCCCACTGCCAGTCGGCGTCGGTCTCGTTCTTCGACGACTCGACGAGCTCGCCGCAGCCCTCGAGCGGGAGCTCCGGCATCCCGTCGCCGCGCACCGGACCCGCCCCGCTCGAACCGGGAGCGGGCTGGCCGCCGGACGCCTCGGTGCCGCTGCCGGCCCCCGATTCGGAGCCTCCGACCGCGGTGGGCGACGCGAGGGGCTGGGCGGGGCCGGCGGCGCACCCGGCGAGGCCGAGGACGGCGGCCGCGGCGAGGCCGAACAGGAGTGATGATCGCGAAGACATGGCACGAGGATGCCCGGGTCGCACGATCGCGCTCCATGAGTAGATTCCACTCATCCCGGGTCGGGCGTCGGGTCCTCCAGGAGTCCCGCCGCGACGAGCGAGGCCCGGAGCTCGTCGCGCGAGCCGACGCCGAGCTTCCGGTAGGCGGAGTAGAGCTGGTTCTCGACCGTCCGGGCCGAGATGCCGAGCCGCGCGGCGATCTCCCGCCCGCGCAGGCGGTTCGCGGCGGCGGTCGCGACCTCGAGCTCGCGCGGCGTGAGACCGGGCTCGGGCCGGCGGCTCACGACGAGGCCCTGGATGCCGGTCGCGAGCTCCGAGGCGAGCACCTGGAGGCGACGCCGTACCTCGCCGCGCGCCGGGAACTCGAGCGCCTGCGCGAGGGCGTCGACCGCGACGGGGGCGAGTCCCGCGCGCGCGACCCGGCGCGCCGCATCGGCGACGCGTTCGGGCGCGCGGTCGTCGAGGGCTTCGGCGAGGTCGCGGATCGCCTCGGCGGGCTCGCTGTGTTCCGCCATCCCGGCGCACAGCTCGCGCGCGAGCCGGCTCGCTCGCGTCGTCTCACCGAAGCGCAGGGCCTCCGCGAGCGTGAGCGCGCCGAAGAACCGGTACCCGGACGCCGCGGCATCCTCCACGACGTCGAGGATGCTCGTCGCCGGGAGCGCCTCGTCGCCGTCCGCCGCGGCGAGGAACGCCCGGCACTCGGCGCGCTGCAGCACCGCGGCGCCGCTCACCTCCCGGCCGTCGAGCACGGCGAGCCGGGCGCGCGCGTCCTCGGCGCGACCGAGCCGGGCATCCACCGTCGCGCGGAGCGCGATCGCGAGCGACCCGAGCTCGCCCCCGTCCCATCGGTCGAACTGCTCGAGCGCCAGGTCGGCGAGTTCGGCGGCGGCGTCGAGGAGACCCGCCTGCATCCGCAGGCTCGCGAGCATCAGCGTGAAGAAGCCGACCTCGTCGCCTGCGGCGGCGCGCCCCGCTTCGAGGAACGCGACGGCGTCGTCGGCGGGTCGCCGCGACCGGAGCTCGACGAGGCGCTGGACTCCGAGCGCGATCTCCGCGGTGGGGCGCAGTGGACCGAGGGAGTCGCGTGCGGCCAGGAGCGGGGCGGCCGAGGAGCGCGCCGCGTCCGGCTCCCCCCGCATGGCCGCAGCGACCGTCGCCGCGATCGCCCCGCCGAACTCGGCGGCGGCGCCCGCGCCGACCGCGGCGGCGCTCGAGCGCCAGCGCCACAGGTCAGCGTCCAGCGCGACGGCCTCCTCGGCGGTGAGTGCCTCGCGCACCTCCTCGGCCTGCGCGATCGCCGACGCGGGGTCCCCCCGGCGGTGGGCGAGGTGGTCTCCGCGCGCCCCCGCGAGGAGCGCGAGCTCGCTCGACTCCCGCGCGAGCGCCGCCGCGTCGACGAACAACCGGTCGGCGTCGTCGAGGTCGCCGGCGAGTGAGTGCTGCGCGGCGGCGGTGAGGTGCGCCGTGAAGGCTCTCGCGCGGGATGCCGGTCGCCGGACGGCGGCATCTGCGAGTCGAGCCGCCGACCGGTGGTCGCCACGGGCGGCGGCGTGCCCCGCGGCCCACACGAGCTCGTCCAGAGGGCTCTCGAGGCCCGCCCGGAGCTCGAGTGCGACGGCGGCGTACCGTCGCGCGGGTTCGCCGCTCGCGCGCAGGAGCCGTGCGGCCTCCGCGCGCACCTCGGTGAGGACCGAGGAGAGGGCGTCGGATTCGGCGATGAGCGGATGCGCGACCCGCAGCCCGTCGTGGTCGACCGGTGCGAGCATCCCGCGACCGGCCAGCTCGTCGAGGGCGGCGTCGCGGCCCGGGTTCGCGAGGAGCGCGGAGCGCGGCGCGGGCTCCGTGAGGACGACGAGCGCGAGCAGCTCCCGTGCGGCGGGGGAGAGGGTCGCGATGCGGCGGGCGAGGGCGGCCGCGAGTTCCGTCGCGCGGTCGGGGGCGCGGAACTCGACGGCGTCGCCGCGATGGATGACGTCGCCCGTCTCGATCGCATCCTCGACGATCATCCGCAGATGAAGGGGGTTGCCGTCGGTGCGCCAGACGAGGCGGCTCACGCTCTCCTCGCGTGCCGGCACCCGGAACCTCAACTCGAGCAACCGCGCGGTCTCGTCGGCGGTGAGCCCGTCGAGGGCGTGGCGGCGCACGAGTCCCTCGGCGTCGAGCTCGCGCAACGGCGCCGGCAGCTCCTCCCCGCGCCGCGAGGTCGCGACGACGGGGCGACCGAGGCCGCGCACGAGACGCCGCAGCACCTCGGCGGAAAGGTCGTCCAGTCGCGGGGCGTCGTCGACGACGAGCAGCCCGCTCGTCGCGCCGAGCGTCGTGACGGCGTGGGCGACGGGGTCGTCGTCCGGGGCGGAGCCGAGCACGTCGGCGAAGGCGCCGAGCGGGATCCCCGAGCGCTCCCAGGAGCCGACGACGAGCAGGTGCCCGCCTCCTTCGGCGCGTGCGACGGCGGCGGCGAGCGACGACTTGCCGGCACCCGCCTCGCCGACGATGAGCTGCAGCCGTGCCGGGCGCTCACGCACCCCGGCCAGCACGGCGTCGCGGTGGCGCTCGCGCGCGAGTTCGGGCCACCCGCCCCCTGAGGCGTCGCCCGCGAGTCCGCTTCCCGCCATCGCTGAGAGATTATCGACGACGCCTCCCCGCCGCCACGGGGCTCAGAGGTGCGCGCCGCAGCGCCGCGCCGCGAGGAGCGCGAGCGACCTCGTCGACCGCAGCAGCTCCTCGATCGCGACCTGCTCCCGCGGGGCGTGCGCGAACCGCACGTCGCCCGGTCCGTAGTGGAGCGTCGGGATGCCGCCGAGGCCCGCGTAGAGGCGCAGGTCGCTGCCGTAGGGGGCCGCACCGAGGCGCGCGTCGCGGCCCTCGGCATGCCGGATCGCGTCGGCCATCTCGCCGATGAGCGGATGCCCCGACGGGATGCCCCCGCTCGCGAACTGCCCGCCCGACCAGACGACCGCGACGGGGTTGTCGTGCAGCCACGGGTCGGCGCGGCAGGCTTCGGCGACGACGGCTTCGAACGCCGCGCGGGCTTCGGCGGGGTCCTCGCCGAGCCGCACCCCGAGGCGCCCCTCGGCGACGAGGAGGTCGGGCACGCTGCTCGCCCAGTCGCCTGCGCGGATCGTGCCGATCGAGATCGGGTAGGGGAGCGGGTTGTCGCCGAAGAGGGGGTCGACGCGGGAGTTGCGGTCGCGCTCGAGGTCGATGAGCGCCGAGTAGATCGGCAGGAACGCGTCGAACGCGCTGTAGCCCTCGAGGCGCGTGCTGCCGTGCGCCGCGCGGCCCGAGACGCGCAGCTCGAACGTGAGCGCGCCCGCGTTCGCGACGACGATGCGCTCGCTCGTCGGCTCGGTGAGCACGGCGACCTCGCCGCCGTGGCCGCGGAGCAACGTCGCGAACGCGCCGAGGCCGCCGTCCTCCTCGCTCACGACCGAGTGCAGCGCGAACGCGCGCTCGAGCCGAACGCCCGACGCCACGAGTGCGCGGGCGACGGCGAGGTTCGCGGCCGCGCCGGCCTTCATGTCGCACGCGCCGCGGCCGTGCACGACGCCGTCGTGGATGGCGCCCGAGAACGGGTCGTGGTCGGGCCATTTGTCGAGGTCGCCGGTCGGCACGACGTCGACGTGGGACTGCAGCACGAGTGCCGGCACTCCGTCGCCGAGGGTGCCGACGACGCCGTAGCCCTCGGCCCGCGGCGCCTCGGTGCCGGGAAAGTCGGCGTGCGCCGCGAGCGCCGGGAGGTCGAGCTTCCATGCGTCGACCGCGAACCCGAGCTCGGCGTATTGGCGCGCGACGCGGTGCTGGAGCTCCGACTCGGCATCGGTGCCCGTGACGCTCGGCACGCGGATGAGGTCGACGAGCTCGCGCACGAGCGCGTCGTCGTCGATGGCCGCGAGCACCCGCTCCTCGGCGCGCGTCAGTTCGGGCACGGCGCACCTCCGCTCCGACCGTACTCGCGAAGCAGCGTGTACGCCGTCGCCCCGGCGAGCAGCAGGACGACGACCGCGCGCACGATCCAGAGTCCGACGTGCGGCACGGGCTCATACCACCCGATGAGGTCCTGGAGTCCGAGCAGTAGGGCCCCGGTCTGCACGAGCACGAGCTCGGCCACGTCGTCCTGGAATGCCAGGACGATCACGAGCACGACCGCCTCGACGACGAGGAACCCCGCAGGCAGCGCGATCGGTCCGCCCGGTTCCCCGCGCCAGACGCGTCCGGCCCAGCGACCGAGCGCCGCGGCGGGCAAGACGACGAGCGCCCAGAACACGACGCCCAGCGCCACCCCGAACGCCATGAGGAACGTGAACATCGCGAGCACGGCGAGCATCCCGCCGAGTGTGTGCGCCTCGTAGTAGTCGGGCTCGAGCAGCGTCGCGGGGATGCCGAGGAACAGGATGCCGACGACGAGCCCGCCGACCCACGGCGCCATGCGGGCGACGAACGGCTCCGAGTCCTGCTTCGGCCGGTGCAGCTCGACGAGCACCCCCGTCACGATCATCGGGAAGGCGAAGAGCGCCGTGAACGACGCCGCGCCGTCGTTCGCGCGCGCGTCGAGCATGAGCAGCGGGATCGCCGCGATCGCGAGCGCGACGCCGACGACGGCGGCGCTCCAGACGAGGGTGAGGCGGGGCATCCGGTCGGACTACAGGCCGTAGGCGCCGGGGGCGGAGGCGACGAAGAGCGCGACGATGACGACGAGCGCGACGGCGATCGCCGCGACACCGAGCACCTGCGCGCGCCGCTGCTCCGCGCGGCGGGTGCGGACATACACGGCACCGATCGCGGCTCCGACGGCGAGACCGCCGAGGTGCGCCTCCCACGCGATGCCGGTCGCGACGAAGCCGATGACGACGTTGATGCCGAGCACGATCGCGAGCTGCCCGATCCGCACGCCGATCGCCTTCCGCAGGGGGATGTAGGCCCCCATGAGGCCGAAGATCGCGCCCGAGGCGCCGAGGGCGAAGATGCTCGGCGACAGGAACCCGTTCGTCGCCGTGATGACCGCGCCGTTCGTGACGAGCGCGAGCTCGTAGAGCGCGAGGACGCCGACGGACCCGCCGAGTCCCGCGACGAGGTAGAGGGCGAGGTACCGGGCGCGGCCGAGGAACGACTCGAGCGCCGGACCGAGCGCGTAGAGGGCGTAGAGGTTGAACAAGATGTGGATGATCGTTGCGGGCGAGTGCAGGAACATCGACGTGACGAGCCGCCACGGTTCGGCGCCGACGATCGGCACCGCGAGCACCCACGCGTTCGTGAGCCACTGACCGGACAGCCACTGCCCCGCGTAGGCGAGCACGATGAGGCCCATGAGCGAGAAGGTGACGACCGAACGACGCGGGCGGAGCGCCTGCATCCATCCCCCGGCACGGCGGACGGCGGGGGTCTGGGCGCCGCGGACGCACTCCGGGCACTGCACGCCGACGGCGGCCTGGTTCTGGCACTCCGGACAGATCGGGCGCCCGCAGCGCTGGCAGCTCACGTACGAGACGCGATCCGGATGCCGGTAGCAGGTCGGCGGGGCGTCGTCGGGTCGCACGTCGGTCACCCGTTCATTCTCCCGGGTGTCGCCGGCTCAGCGCTCGGGGGTCTCCCCGAAGACCTTGCGGCTGAGAGCCGCCACGTCGCGATCGAGGTGTTCGATCTTCGTCTCGACGGCGTCGAAGCGCGCGTTCATCTCGCCGCGGAGTCCGGCGACGGCCGTCGTCGTGACCTTCATGATCATCGTCGTGGTGAGGGTCATCCCGCCGAGCATGATCGCCGCGAAGACGCCGATCAGCGTCCACACCTGCGGTTCGTTCACCAGCGTCGCCCTCTCAGCCTGCAGCGGATGACTCGAGTCTGCCACCGTCGAGTAGCAATGGCGCCGCCCGGTCCGGTTCTGTGGATCGTCGGTGTGCCGTCGGACCAGGGAGGGGTCAGGCGTCGGGGTGGCCGCGATTGCGGCGCCGCACCGGCTTGGGCGCTCGCCCGCCGAGGAACGACTCCCCGGAGACGACCGCGAAGCCCTGCCGCAGCGCCTCCCGCCCGATGAGCATCCGGAAGCCCATCGCGTCGCGGTTGCTCAGCGTCACCTCGGCGACGATCTCGCGCCCGATGAGCACGATCGGCATCCGCACGACGATGCGCTCGTCGACGTGCCCCGACGACGACCGCACGCGCCGGCGGTCGTGCACGGGAAGCTCCACGAGGGTCTCGTCCTGCGCGGACTCCTGCCACGGACGCACCCGGAACCGCACCCACTCGTCGCCGTCGCGGTCGAACACCTTCACCTTGTAGGCGTGCAGCGACGACGTGCGGGCGCCCGTGTCGAGCTTCGCCTTGATCCACGGGATGCCGACGCCGGGAAGCTGCACCCACTCCCTCCACCCCGCGAGGGTGTTTGAATGGGAGCGCTCGTTCACGCCACCCATCCTGGCAGTCCCCGTCACCACCACAGGTCACTCCATGAAACTCGCCATCCTGTCGCGTGCGCCGAAGGCGTACTCGACGCAGCGGCTGAAGGCTGCGGCGCTCCAGCGCGGGCACGACGTCCGTGTGCTCAACACGCTGCGCTTCGGCATCGACCTGACCGGCGACGAGCCCGACCTGCAGTACCGCGGCAAGCGGCTCTCCGACTACGACGCGATCCTGCCGCGCATCGGTGCCTCCATCACGTACTTCGGCACCGCCGTCGTGCGCCAGTTCGAGCAGATGGACGTGTACACCCCCAACACCGCCAACGGCATCGCCAACGCGCGCGACAAGCTCCGCGCCACCCAGATCCTGTCGCGGCACAACATCGGGATGCCGGCCACGACGTTCGTGCGCAACCGCGGCGACGTGCGCGCGGCGATCGAGCGGGTCGGCGGCGCCCCCGTCGTCATCAAGCTCCTCGAGGGCACGCAGGGCATCGGCGTCATCCTCGCCCCCGAGGTGAAGATCGCCGAGTCGATCATCGAGACCCTCCAGTCGACCAACCAGAACGTGCTCATCCAGCGGTTCGTGTCCGAGAGCAAGGGCCGCGACATCCGCGCCCTCGTCGTCGGCGACCGCGTCGTCGCGGCGATGCGGCGCACGGCGCAGGGTGACGAGTTCCGCTCCAACGTGCATCGCGGCGGCACCGTCGAGGGCGTCTCGCTCTCCCCGGAGTTCGAGCAGGCGGCGGTGCGGTCGGCGCAGATCATGGGACTCCGCGTCGCGGGCGTCGACATGCTCGAGGGCGCCGACGGCCCGCTCGTCATGGAGGTCAACTCCTCGCCGGGCCTCCAGGGCATCGAGGCGGCGACGCAGCTCGACGTCGCGGGCGCGATCGTCGACTACATCGCCAACCAGGTCGCGTTCCCCGAGATCGACGTGCGGCAGCGCCTGTCCGTCTCGACCGGCTACGGCGTCGCCGAGATCCTCGTGCACAACAACGGCAGCTTCGTCGGCAAGACCCTCGGCGAGACCGAGCTCGGCGAGCGCGACATCACGGTGCTCACCGTGCATCGCGGCACGTCCGTCATCCCGAACCCGCGTAACCGGGTCGTGCTGGAGGCGGGCGACCGGCTGCTGTGCTTCGGGAAGCTCGACGAGATGCGCTCGATGATCCCGGAGCGCCGCAAGCGCCGGGCCCGCGTGCGCAAGCTCCCCGCCGAGCCGATCCCCGCCGCCGAGTAGCCCGCCGGCTAGCCCTGCACGCCGACGGGTGTCAAGACCCGGCACCGCCCCGCCCCTCTTCCTAGGTTCGGGGGTGTCGGGAGGTGGGCTCACGTGCGACGACGGACGGCGGCGGTCGGGATCGCGGTGCTCGGGCTGGGCGCCCTCACGGCGTGCGGCGGCGGGGGTTCGACGGGAGGTCCGATCGACTCCCGGGGCCCGATCGACATCTGGTACTCGAACAACGAGCAGGAGCTCGCCTGGGGGCAACAACTCGTCGANGCGTGGAACGCCGAGCATCCCGACGAGCAGATCACNGCGCAGGAGATCCCCGCNGGNCGCTCNTCGGANGAGGTGCTCGGCGCNGCGATCGCGGCCGGCACGGCNCCGTGTCTCGTGTTCAACACCGCNCCCGCGGCCGTCGGCCAGTTCGCGAAGCAGGGCGGGCTGCTCGACCTCGCGCAGTTCGAGGGGGGAGCCGCGTACATCGAGGAGCGCTCCGGCGACCTCGCGGCGCAGTACGCGACCGCGGACGGGCAATACTTCCAGTTGCCGTGGAAGTCGAACCCCGTGCAGATCTTCTACAACCGCGAGCTGTTCGCCGAGGCGGGGATCGACCCCGACGACCCGCCGCTCGCGACGTACGACGAGTTCCTCGAGACGGCGCGCACGATCGTCGACTCGGGCGCGGCCCCGTACGCGATCTGGCCCGCGCCGACGAGCGAGTTCTTCCAGATCCAGTTCGACTTCCTGCCGCTCTACGCCGCCGAGACGGGCGGCACCCCGCTCCTCGACGGCGAGGACTCGACCTTCGCGAGCGAGGAGGGGCTCGCGGTCGCCGAGTTCTGGCACACCCTCTACGAGGACGGCCTCGCGGGCAACGAGAAGTACACGGGCGACGCGTTCGCCGACGGGCAGGCCGCGATGTCGATCGTCGGGCCGTGGGCGATCGCCGTGTACGAGGACGTCGACTGGGGCGTCGCCCCGGTGCCGACCTCCCACGGGATGTCGGCCGACGAGATCTGGACCTTCAGCGACGCGAAGAACGTCGGCCTCTACCGCGCCTGCGACCACCCCGCGACGGCGTGGGAGGTGCTGAAGTTCGCGACGAGCGTCGAGCAGGACGGCAAGCTCCTCGAACTGACCGGTCAGATGCCGTTGCGGCGGGACCTCGCCGAGACCTACGCCGACTACTTCGCCGCGAACCCCGACTATGTCGCGTTCGGCGAACAGGCGGCGCGCGTCGTCGAGGTGCCGACGTCGCCCAACACCGTCGCGATGCTCCAGGCGCTCGCGCGACGCATGGTCGGGCTCCGTCATCTTCGGCGGACCCGACGCCGACCTGCGGCAGGCGCTCGAGGATGCCGCGGCCAAGTTCGACGACCTGGCACGGCAGCCGTAGGGGGATCCGATGACCGCGACCGCCACGACACCCGCCGCCGTCACACCCCGGCGCCCGCGCCGCAAGCCGCTCGGCGCCAACCCGCTCGGCATCCTCTTCAGCGCGCCGTACCTCGTGTTCGTCATCGCGATCTTCGCGTTCCCGCTCGCGTTCAGCGTGTACATGGCGTTCCACGACTACTTCTTCACGGCGCCCGGCTTCGAGGCCGACCGCCCGTTCGTCGGGTTCGACAACTTCCGGAACGTGCTCACCGATCCGCTCGTCTGGCGCTCGTTCGGCAACGTCGGGATCTTCCTGCTCATCAACGTGCCGCTCACGGTCGTGCTGTCGCTCGTGCTCGCGACCGCTCTCAACCGGATCGTGCACGCGCGCGCGTTCTACCGCGTCGCGTTCTACGTGCCGTATGTCACGGCCTCCGTGGCCGTCGTCGCCGTGTGGCTCTTCCTGTTCAACGGCGACGGGCTCGTCAACACACTCCTCGGGCCGCTCGCGCCCGACCCGTCGTGGCTCGTCAACTCAGGCCTGGCGATGCCGACGATCGCGCTCTTCGTCACCTGGAAGGGACTCGGGTTCTACGATCCTGGCTCTACCTCGCGGCGCTCCAGGCGGTGCCGAAGGAGCTCTACGAGTCGGCCCAGACTGGACGGCGCCGGCAAGGTGCGGAGCTTCTTCTCGGTGACGGTGCCGTCGGTGCGCCCGGCCACGCTCCTCGTCGTCCTGCTGTCGACGATCACGGGCGCCAACCTGTTCACGGAGCCTTACCTGCTCACCTCGGGCGGCGGACCGGATGGCGCGTCCGTCTCGCCGGCGCTCCTCATCTACCAGCGCGGCATCCAGCAGGGCACCCCCGACACGGCGGCCGCGATCGGGGTGCTGCTCGTCATCCTCGTGCTCGTCGTCGCGTGGCTCCAGCGGCGGTTCGTGGGAGGTGAGGGGCGATGAGCCGCGTGCAGACGACCCTGCGCTACGTCGTGCTGACGATCGGCGCGATCGCGTTCCTGTTCCCGTTCTATTACATGTTCATCGGGTCGCTCCAGGCGGAGCCCGACCCGACGATCGCGGGGGCGTTCCCCAACCCCGCGAACCTCACCGGCGAGAACTACGTCGAGATCAACGAACGCATCAACCTCGGGATCGGGCTGCTCAACTCCGGGATCTTCACCTGTGGCGTCATCCTCGGCACCGTCGTGTTCGGGGCGCTCGCCGGGTACGCGCTCGCGATCCTGCACTGGCGCGGGCGCGGCGTCACCTTCGCGCTCGCGCTCCTCGTGCAGGTCGTGCCGTTCCAACTGCTCATGATCCCGCTCTACGTGCTCATCGCGCGCGACTACGGGCTCGCCGACACGCACCTCGGGATGATCCTGCCGTTCCTCATCAACTCCTCGGCGGTCATCATCTTCCGGCAGTACTTCATCGGCATCCCGCGCGACATCTTCGAGGCCGCGCGCATCGACGGGGCCGGGGAGTTGCGGCTGTTGTGGAACGTCGCGCTCCCGCTCGTGCGTCCGGCGCTCCTCACCGTCGTGCTGCTCACGTTCATCGGGCCGTGGAACGAGTTCCTCTGGCCGTTCCTCATCACGAAGGACGAGGCGCTCCAGCCGCTCGCCGTCTCGCTCGCGAACTACATCGCGAACGTCGCGGCCACGGCCTCCAACCCGTTCGGGGCGTCGCTCGCGGGCGCGTTCGTACTCGCCGTGCCCGCCGTGACCCTCTTCATCGTCTTCCAGCGGTACTTCACGTCCACCAACCTCGGATCGGGAGTCAAAGGATGAGCTTCCCCTACGCACTGACCCGCGTCGGCGTCGTCATGGAGCCGGAGCCCGGCAACGAGCTCGAGGCCGAAGGGGTGCTCAACCCGGCTTCGGGTCGCGGCCCCGACGGGGAGCTCTACCTGCTGCCGCGGCTGGTCGCGTCGGGCAACGTGTCGCGCGTCGGGCTCGCGCGCGTCGTGATCGAGGACGGGATGCCGGTCGGCGTCGAACGGGAGGGGGTCGTGCTCGAACCCGACCGCGGGTTCGAGCGGGGCGCGGCGAACGCCGGCGTCGAGGACCCCCGGGTCACGTGGGTCGAGCGGCTCGGGCTGCACGTCATGACCTATGTCGCCTACGGGCCGCTCGGGCCGCGGACGGCTCTCGCCGTCTCGGACGACCTGCGCTCGTGGCGACGGTTCGGGCCCGCGCTCTTCGCCTACGACGACGCGCTCGACATCGACCTCAACCTGTTCCACAACAAGGACACGGTGTTCTTCCCGGAGCCCGTCACCGCACCCGACGGCGTCGAGAGCCTCGCCGTGCTGCACCGGCCGATGTGGGACCTCGGCGAGGTGCGCGAGTCGGAGGGCGTGCGCCTGCCGGCCGGGATCGACGACCCGCGGCAGAGCATCTGGATCGCGTTCGTGCCCTTCGCCGACGTCGAGCGCGACCTCTCGGCGCTCACCCTGTGGCGGGGGTCGCGTCAGCTCGCCGCGCCCGAGTTCCCGTTCGAGGAGCTCAAGATCGGCGGGGGACCGCCGCCGCGCCGCGTGCCCGAGGGCTGGCTGCTACTGCACCACGGCGTGACGGGCGTGCTCGAGCGGGCGTTCGCGCAGCAGCAGAAGGTGAACTACGCCGCCGGGGGGATGATCCTCGACGCCGAGCGGCCGTGGGAGGTGGTGGCGCGCTCGGAGGAGCCGCTCCTCGCGCCGGAGACGGAGGACGAGCGCTCCGGGATCGTGCCGAATGTCGTCTTCCCGACCGCGATCGAGGAGGTCGACGGCATCCCCTACGTGTTCTACGGGATGGCCGACTCGAAGATCGGCGTCGCCCGCCTCCATCCCGCCGCGGGGTGAGTGCCGCCGGGATTCCGCGTTTTGCGTCGCAGTACGCAGAGAAAAGCGAGTACCGAGACGCAAAACGCGGACAGGATGCCCGTCAGAGTTCGCGGACGATGTCCTCCACGCGCTCCTTCGCGTCGCCGAACAGCATCGAGGTGTTGTCGCGCCAGAAGAGCGGATTCGGCACCCCGGCGTAGCCGGAGGCCATCGAGCGCTTGAAGACGACCACGTTCTCCGCCTCCCACACGCGCAGCACCGGCATCCCCGCGATGGGGCTGCCCGGATCCTCCGCGGCGGCGGGGTTGACGGTGTCGTTCGCGCCGATGACGAGCACGACGGTCGTGTCGGCGAGCTCGTCGTTGATCTCGTCCATCTCGAGCACGATGTCGTACGGCACCTTCGCCTCCGCGAGGAGCACGTTCATGTGCCCCGGCAGGCGACCGGCGACGGGGTGGATGCCGAAGCGCACGTCGACGCCGCGCCCCCGGAGCTTCGCGACGAGGTCGGCGACCGGGTATTGCGCCTGCGCGACCGCCATCCCGTAGCCGGGGGTGATGACGACGCTCTTCGCGTTCGCGAGCAGGTCGGCGACTCCGCGCGCGTCGATCTCGCGGTGCTCGCCCGTCTCCTCGTCGCCGCCCTTCGGCGCCTCGATGCCGAAGCCGCCGGCGATGACGGACAGGAAGGAGCGGTTCATCGCCTTGCACATGATGTANGAGAGGTAGGCACCCGAGGAGCCGACGAGCGCACCCGTGACGATGAGCAGGTCGTTGTTCAGCAGGAAGCCCGCCGCGGCGGCCGCCCAGCCGGAGTAGCTGTTGAGCATCGACACGACGACGGGCATGTCCCCGCCGCCGATCGACGCGACGAGATGCAGGCCGAGCAGGAGCGCGAGCACCGTGAGCGCGACGAGCAGCGGGATGCCGGGGCTGAGGACGTACCAGACGGTGAGACCCGCGAACACGACGAGCGCGCCGAGGTTGAGGGCGTTCTTGCCGGGCAGCATGAGCGGCTTCGACGAGATGCGCGCCGCGAGCTTGAGGTAGGCGACAACGGACCCCGTGAAGGTCACGGCGCCGATGAAGATGCCGATCGCGACCTCCGCCGAGTGGATGCCCTCGAGCTCCGGCGCGACGTGGGCGTCGCCGATCGCGCCGTTCCAGCCGACCAGCACGGCGGCGAGCCCGACGAAGCTGTGGAACAGTGCGATGAGCTGCGGCATCCCCGTCATCTCGACGCGCGCGGCGCGCCACAGGCCGATGATCGCGCCCACCGCGACCGCTCCGCCGAGGAGCGCGATCCCGAGCAGGCCGTTGTCGCTCTCGAGCAGACCGAGCACGACGAGCACGCCCGTCGCGAGGAGAGCGAGCGTCATGCCCGCGATGCCGAAACGGTTGCCGCGGCGCGCGGTCTCGTGCTTCGAGAGCCCCGCGAGGCTGAGGATGAACAGCAGTGCGGCGACGATGTAGGCGGCCGTCGCGGCCGCCGACGCGAACTCGACGGCGTTCATCGGGTCGCCTCCTTCGGCGCGGCGCCCTTCGAGAACATCGCGAGCATCCGGCGGGTGACGGCGAAGCCGCCGAAGATGTTGATGGATGCCAGCAGCACCGCGACTGCGGCGAGCACCTGCACGAGGAACGACGGCGCGACGAGCTGCACGAGCGCGCCGACGACGATGATGCCCGAGATGGCGTTCGTGACGCTCATGAGCGGCGTGTGCAGCGCGTGGGCGACGTGTCCGATGACGTAGAAGCCGACGACGACGGAGAGCGTGAGCACGAGGAAGTGCTGCGGGAGGGGTGGTGGCGCGAACGCGCACACCGCGAAGAGCGCGGCGATCCCGGCGAGCACCAGGGCGGTGCGCAGGCCCGGCCGCTGCTTCTTCTCCGCGACGACGGGTGCGGGGGCCGCGGCGGCCGCGGGCGGCGCGGCGGACACCTGCACGGGCGGAGGCGGCCAGAGCAGCTCGCCGTCGCGCGTGACCGTGATCGAGCGCTGCACGATGTCGTCGAAGTCGAGCGTCAACTCGCCGTCCTTGCCCGGCGTGACGAGCTTGAGCAGGTTGAGCACGTTCGTCGAGTACAGCTGCGACGCCTGACCCGGGAGCCGTCCGGGCAGGTCGGTGTAGCCGAGGATGACGACGCCGTTCGCGGTGACGACGCGCTCGCCCGCGACGGAGCCCTCGACGTTGCCGCCGGAGCCCGCGGCGAGGTCGACGATGACGCTGCCCGGCTTCATGCTCGCGACATCCGCCGCCGTGAGGAGGCGCGGGGCGGGGCGGCCGGGGATCGACGCCGTCGTGATGATGATGTCGACCTCGCGCGCCTGCTCCGAGTAGATCTCGGCGGCACGCTTGTCGTAGGCCTCGCTCGTCGCCTTCGCGTAGCCGTCGGTGGAGACCATCTGCTCCTCCACCTCGACGGCGAGGTACTCACCGCCGACGCTCTTCACCTGGTCGGCGACCTCGGGGCGCGGGTCGGTGGCGCGCACGATCGCGCCGAGGCTCGCGGCGGTGCCGATCGCGGCGAGGCCGGCNACGCCGACTCCCGCGACGAGCACCTTCGCCGGCGGCACCTTGCCGGCGGCCGTGATCTGNCCNGTGAAGAANCGGCCGAACTCGTTCGCCGCCTCGACGACGGCGCGGTAAGCCGGAGATGTTCGCCATCGAGCTNAGCACNTCGAGCGACTGNGCGCGCGAGATGCGGGGCACGGCATCCATCGCGAGCGCCGTCACGCCCTGGGCCCGCAAGGTCTCGAGGAGCTCCGGCCGCAACGCCGGGCTCAGGAGCGCGACGAGGGTCGCCCCCGAGCGGAGGAGCGCGATCTCGTCATCGGTCGGCGACGCGACCTTGAGCACGACGTCGGCGCCCCACGCGGCGCCGCGGTCGACGATCGACGCGCCCTGCTCCGCGTAGGCGGCGTCGGGGAACGAGGATGCGGAACCGGCTCCCGTCTCGACGACGACCTCGTAGCCGAGGCCGCGGAGCTTCGCGACGGTGTCGGGAGTCGCGGCGACGCGCGTCTCCCCGGGGCGTTCGGCGACGACGCCGATGGTGCTCATCTGGGAATCACTCCTGCGGGATCGGACGGACAAGCGATTTTCGACGCAGGGAGGAGTGGGTGGCGGCCCGCCGATCACGCGCCGTCATCGGGGCGTGCCTCTCGCGGAACATTGGCAGACGCCTCCGACGCCCGTCAAATCCCGGCGCATAACCACTATCGAGAGAGGTATCGGCGGATCGCCTCGGCGCTCGTCGCGTGGTCGACGACGTCGGGCTCGCCGGACGTCGTGATCGTGCCGACGACCTCCCCGTCGACGCGGAGCGGGATGGACCCGCCGTGGGCCTTGAACGCGTCGTGGTCGACGTCGGGCAGCTCCTCGAACGGCGTGCCCGCCTCCTCGTGGCGTCGCCGCACCAGGAGCGACGGCTCGCCGAATCGCATCGCGACGGCGTGCTTGCCGGCGAGCCACGGGTCGTTGCCGGGACCCGAGGTGCCGAGCTTCGCCTGGAACACGACGTCGCCGCGCAACACGATCCGCACCGCGAGGTTCAGCCCGCGCTCGTCGATCACCTCGACGGCGGCGAGCCCCAGATCGATGGCGTCGTCGTTGTCGAACTCCGGGACGTCGAACACGTCCTCCCGCTCAAGGTCGGCGACCGTGTAGACGGGCAGGTTCATGGGGGAGACGTTACTCGGCTGGGTCTGTCGCTTCTCCGGAGTTTCCGGCAGCCGTCGTCGCGCGCGCGCGTCGGGTCAGGGGGTGCAGGTGGTGATCCTCCGGAGAAACGCGCAGAGGCTCCGGAGAAACGCGCAGTGGACGTCTCCCTACTTGCGGATGGTGCCGCCGAGGGCAGCGAGCCGCTCGAGCACGGCGGGCCGGGCGACGACCCAACCGACGATCATGACGACGAGCGAGACGACGAAGACGACGAGCCCGGCCCACGACTCGTCGTCGCGACCGGCGTACATGTGGTTGAGGTTGCGCAGCGCCCCCGTGGCCAGGATGAGCGACACGTGCAGGAACGTGAAGCCGACGAAGTAGACCATGGCCGCGACGTGCAGCCATCGCGTCGGCTTCTCCGGCGGGAACCGCCACTCCGGCCGCCACACGCTCGAGAGGCGCAGCCCGGTGAGGAACGCGACGGGCGCCGCGACGAAGACCGTGAAGCCGTACATGAGCAGCTGGAGCGCGTTGTAGTGCACCCATCCGTCGTGCACCGGCCAGTCGAGTGACAGGTACTGGATGAGCACGCTCACCGCGTGCGGCACGACATCCCAGGAGAGCGGCACGAGCCGCAGCCACTGGCCGGTCGCGAACAGCAGCACCCAGTAGAGGATGCCGTTGACCACCCAGAGCGCGTCGAGGACGAGGTGGAACCAGACGTGGATGCTGAGCCGACGCGGCGGGTTCCTCGTGCGGATCAGGCCGTCGTTGCGGCGGGTCCAGAACGCCGGCGGACGCCTGCCGGAGCCGATCTGCCATCCCGTACGCACGATGAGCAGCAGGAAGAACGCGTTGAGCGCGTGCTGCCACTGCAGCCACCACGGGAAGCCGACGGGGGCGCCTTCGGGGCGAGCGGTCTCACCGGGGTACTGCGCGAGGAACGCCTGCACGTCGGGCAGCGTGCGGAGCCACTGGGCGCCGAGCACGGCGGCGACGAGGAGGACGAGACCGAGGGGGAGGAGCCACACCAGGGGGGTCCAGCGGCGCGTCACGGCTCCACCGTACCGGGCGCGGCGCGCGGCCTAGGATCGGGAGCACTGTGACTACGCCGAACGACCCCGCTCCCGCCCGTCCGACGGCTCGCCGCATCCTCGCCCTCCTGCTCGTCGGCGTCGTCGGCGGCGTCTTCTCCGGGGCGCTCGGCGTCGGCGGCGGCATCGTCATGGTGCCGCTCATGCTGTGGCTGCTCGGCTTCGATCAGCGCCGCGCCGCCGCGACCTCGCTCGCCGCGATCGTGCTCTCGTCGATCTCCGGCACCATCACCTACCTCGTCGCGGGACACACGGATGTCGCAGCGGGTCTGCTCCTCGGGGCGGGCGGCGTCGTCGGATCCCTCATCGGCACGCGGCTGCTCAAGGTGCTGCCGATCGCGGCCCTGCGCTGGGGCTTCATCGCGCTCCTGCTGGTCATCGCGGCGCGCATGCTGCTCGTCGTCCCCGACCGCGGCGAAGGCATCGAGCTCGGCGTCGGGGTCGTCATCGGCCTCGTCGCGTCGGGTCTCGCGATGGGCGTGCTCGCCGGCATGTTCGGGATCGGCGGGGGCGTGCTCATCGTGCCGATCCTCGTCGCCCTGTTCGGTGCGAGCGACCTCGTCGCGAAGGGCACGTCGCTGCTCGCGATGATCCCCGTGTCGATCTCCGGGTCGGTCGCGAACATCCGGAACCGCTTCCTGCGGCCACTCGACGCGGTCGTCATCGGCGGGGCCGCGCTCGTCGCGTCGTTCGGCGGGGCTCAGCTCGCGTTCATCCTGCCCGCGTGGCTGTCGTCGCTCATCTTCGGCATCTTCGTGCTCGTCACGGCGATCCAGCTCACCATCCGCGCCCTCCGCCAGCGTCGCACCCGGTGATCGAGTAGCGCCCGCAGGGCGCGTGTCGAGATCAGACGTCGAGCGTCTCGCCGGGCTGCAGCTCGGTGAACGTGCCGCCGTTCTGTTCGGTGGCCCACGTCAGCCGCGCCGCCGCCATCGACTTGCCGGCGACCGACAGCGTCATGTCGTGGACGTAGAAGGCGCGCGTCGGCTTCACCGCGAGCACGTAGTCCATCGCCTCGCCGATCTTGAGCCACGGCGCGCCGGCGGGTGCGGCGAGGGTGCCGACCTCGACGCCCGGCACCGTGTACGGAGTCGCCCGCGTACGTAGACGCTCGTCGTTGACGAGCACGCCGACGTTGTCGATGACGGGGATGGATTCGTGGATGACGGCGTGCGTGCCGCCGAAGAACTCGAGCTGGAAGGGCCCCGCCTGCACGAGGTCGCCGGGGGCGACGACCTCGATCTCGAACTCGTCGCCGGCGGCCGTCGCGACACCCTGGGGCGCCACGATCTGGGCGTCGGGGTTCTTGTCGAGGATGCGGCGCAGCTGCTCGGGCGTCCAGTGGTCGGCGTGCTCGTGGGTGATCACGATCGCGACGACGTCGGTGAAGTCGGGAGGAGTGAGGAAGCTGCCGGGGTCGATGACGAGGTTGTCGTCGCCGACGGTCACGAGCAGGGTCGCGTGTTCGTACTTCGTGATGCGCACGGTCAGAGATTACTGCCCCGCCCGGCGCGGAAATACCCCCCGGGGGTATGGTGTTGACATGATCGACGACCTGAAGAAGCGAGCCCTGCACCGGGCCCGCATCCTCGAAGGGCAACTGCGCGGGGTGACCAAGATGATCGAGAGCGAGGAGTACTGCGTCGACATCATCACGCAGACCCTCGCCATCCAGAAGTCGCTCAGCAGCCTCAACAAGCTGCTCGTCGAGAACCACCTGCGCACCCACGTCGCGCACATGTTCGACGAAGGCGGGGCCCGCCGTGACGCCGCCGTCGAGGAACTGCTCACCGTCTACGAGATCGAGAACCGGGGCAAGTGATGACTCAGCACGACCACCACGACCACTCACATCACGACCACTCGGCGCACGACCACGGGGGCTCGTCGCACCACGACCACGGCGGCGGCGATCACTCGGCGCACGAACATCCCAGCCCCCGGTCGTCGAGTAGCGAGCGCAGCGAGCATGTCGAGACGCACGACCACGCGGCGCATGACCACGGCGGGCACGACCACGCCACCCACGACCACGCGCACCACCACGCGAACTTCAAGGGCCTCTTCTGGATCAGCCTCGTGCTGACGATCCCGACGCTCGTCTTCTCGACGGGTCTGCAGGAGATCCTCGGCCTCTCCGGCCCGCGCTTCCCAGGGAGCGAGTACGTCGGCGCCGCCTTCGGAGCCGCGGTGTTCGTCATCGGCGGGCGCGTGTTCCTCCAGGGTGCGATCGCCGAGCTGCGCGCCCGGAAGCCCGGGATGATGACGCTCATCTCGCTCGCGCTGCTCGTCGCGTTCGCGTACTCCGTCGCCGTGCTGTTCGGGTTCCCCGGGATGGACTTCTGGTGGGAGCTCGCGACCCTCACGACGATCATGCTGCTCGGGCACTGGATCGAGATGCGTGCCATCTCCGGCGCCCGCGACGCCCTCGGCGAGCTCGCGAAGCTCCTGCCCGACGAGGCCGACCTCGTGCACGGCGACCACGTCATGACGGTGCCGGTCGCGCAGCTGAAGGTCGGCGACACGGTGCTCGTGCGTCCCGGCGCGCGCGTGCCGATCGACGGGGAGGTCGTCGACGGCGACTCGGAGCTCGACGAGTCGCTCCTCACGGGCGAGTCGGCCCCCGTCGCCGCGTCGGTGGGCGCGGGCGTCGTCGCCGGCAGCGTCAACGGCGCGGGCGCCCTCACGGTGCGCGTCACGAAGGTCGGCGACGACACCGCCCTCGCCGGCATCTCGCGCCTCGTCGCGGAGGCGCAGGCGAGCCGCTCGGGCGCGCAGCTCCTCGCCGACCGCGCCGCCGCGCTCCTGTTCTACGTCGCCCTCGGCGTCGCCGCGATCACGCTCCTCGCGTGGCTGCTGCTGCGACCCGACGACCCCGCGTTCGTCGTCGAGCGCGTCGTCACGGTGCTCGTGATCGCCTGCCCGCACGCGCTCGGCCTCGCCATCCCGCTCGTGCTCGCCATCCAGACGGGTCTCGGTGCGCGCCGAGGCATCCTCGTGCGCGACCGTCAGACGCTCGAGGACGCGAAGGACGTCGACGTGGTGCTGTTCGACAAGACCGGCACCCTGACCGAGGGGCGCCAGGGCCTCGTCGCGGTCGCGGTCGCCGACGGCGTCGACGAGGACGAGGCGCTCGCGCTCGCCGCCGCCGTGGAGGCGAAGGCCGAGCACCCGATCGCCCGCGCGATCGTCACCGCGGCGAAGGAGCGGGGGCTCAAGGTCCCGCGTTCGTCGAGATTCGCCGCGCTGCCGGGACGCGGGGCGGAGGCGACGGTTGACGGCCGCGAACTCCGGGTCGGCAGCTCGCGCGTCGCGACGGAGTCCGGCATCCATCTCCCCGCCCCCCTCGTCACGGCGTCGCGGGAGGCGCAACGCGACGGTGCGACCGTGGTGCACCTCCTCGAGGGGGATCGCACCCTCGCGACGTTCGCGCTCGCCGACATCGTGCGTCCCGAGTCGGCGGAGGCGGTCGCGGCACTGCGCCGCCGCGGAGTGCGGGTCGCGATGCTCACGGGCGACTCGCACGAGGTGGCGCACGTCGTCGCCGGTCGGCTCGGGATCGAGGAGGTGTTCGCCGAGGTGCTGCCGGCGCAGAAGTCGGACGCGGTCGCGAAGCTGCAGTCGGGCGGGGCGAAGGTCGCGATGGTCGGCGACGGCGTCAACGACGCCCCCGCCCTCGCGCGGGCCGACGTCGGCATCGCGATCGGCGCCGGCACCGACGTCGCGATCGAGTCGGCGGGCGTGGTGCTGGCATCCGACGACCCGCGCGGCGTGGTCGACATCCTCACCCTGAGCCGTGCCGGCTACCGCAAGATGCTGCAGAACCTCGCGTGGGCGACGGGTTACAACGTCGTCGGGCTGCCCCTCGCGGCGGGCGTTCTCGCCGGGGTCGGCTTCCTCATGCCGCCCGCCGTCGGAGCGATCGTGATGTCGGTCTCGACGATCGTCGTCGCGCTCAACGCCCAGCTGCTGCGGCGTCTGAGGTTCCGGAGGTAACCGCGGGCGCGGAGAACCCTCTCCGGCGCGAGCGACCCCATCCGGACGGGTTCGCCGGCGCCGGAGAGGGATCAGCGGCGCCACCGGGAGGCCGTACACTCGGCCCATGCCCGCGACGTCGCGCCCGAAGAAGATCGTGGTGGCCATCAACCCGTCGGCGTCGTTCGGTTCGACGCGCGACGTCGGCCCCGCCGTCGTGCAGACGCTGCGCGCGATGGGGCACGAGGTGACGTCGCTCACGGAGCCCGACTTCGAGCAGCTCACCGCTTCCGCGCGGGCCGCCGTGCAGAAGCGGCCCGACGCGCTCGTCGTCGTCGGCGGCGACGGGATGGTGAACCTCGGCACCAACCTCGTCGTGAACACGAAGGTGCCGCTCGGCATCATCCCGTCGGGCACCGGCAACGACATGGCCCGCGGCCTCGGCACTCCCCCACGACGACGTCGAGGCGGCGATCCGGGCGCTCGACGCCGCGCTCGCCGAGCCGCCGCGCGTCATCGACGCGGGCCGCATCCGCTGGACGGATGCCGACACCGGCGAGGCGGGGGAACGCTGGTTCGCGTGCGCCCTCTCCGCCGGCTTCGACGCGATCGTCAACGAGCGCGCCAACGGGATGCGGCATCCGAAGGGCCCGAGCCGCTACATCCTCGCGATGCTCGCGGAGCTCGCCGTGCTCCGCCCGTTGCGGTACCGCCTCGAACTCGACGGCGAGCAGGTCGACACGAAGGCCGTGCTCGTCGCGCTCGGCAACGCGCAGTCGTTCGGCGGCGGGATGAAGGTCACTCCCGACGCGATCCTCGACGACGGGCTGTTCGACGTGCTCATCGTGGAGCCGCTCAGCCGGATCAACTTCCTGCGCATCTTCCCGCGCGTGTTCAAGGGCGAGCACGTCGGGCATCCGAAGGTGCGCATCCGGCGCGCGAAGCGGGTGCGCATCGCGTGCGACGACCCCATCGTGGCCTACGGCGACGGGGAGCGGATCGCGCCCCTGCCGCTCGACGTCGACCTCGTGCCGGGGGTGCTCCGGGTGCTCGCGCCTCCCGCCTGACCCCGGGGTGGGCGCCGATTTCACGGCCGCCCCGAGGGTGTGACATACTCGGAGGGTTGTCGTGAGGCCCCATCGTATAGCGGCCTAGTACGCCGCCCTCTCACGGCGGTAACGCGGGTTCGAATCCCGCTGGGGTCACCAACATCGAACGCCCGGAGCAGTCCTCCGGGCGTTTCGCATTCCCGGGAGGGCGCGGGTGGTCAGCCCTCGCCGGCCTCGTACCGCGAGATGACGGCGACCTTCTCCGCCGACGCCGAGGCGGGGTCGAACCGGTACTCGAGCCACTCGCGCACGAGGCGCCGGGCCAGCTCGAGCCCGATCACCCGCTGTCCCATCGTGAGCACCTGCGCGTCGTTGGAGAGCACGGCGCGTTCGACGGAGTAGCTGTCGTGGGCGGTGACGGCGCGGATGCCGGGGACCTTGTTCGCGGCGATCGCGACGCCGAGGCCGGTGCCGCAGATGAGGAGGGCCCGGTCGGCCTCGCCGGCCGCGACGAGCTCGGCGGCGCGGAGGGCGATGCTCCCGTAGGACGGGCCGCCCGCGTCGTGCACGCCCACGTCGCGCACGGACGCGACGCCCGGGTGGGCTTCGAGATCGAGGCGCAGCGCCTCCTTGTACTGGAGTCCGGCGTCGTCGCTGCCGACGACGATCCGCAACGGCTCAGGCATGCGCGGCTCCCTCCGTGAGGACCGCACCCACGGCGGTCACGAGCAGGGCGAACGAGGTCGCACCGGGGTCGGGCGTGCCGACGCTGCGCTCGGCGAGCGGGCGCGCGCGGCCGACCCGCGGGGAGAGGTCGGCGGTCGCGGCGGCGGCGCGGCTC
>Ga0065721_10049192_pt1 | contig 42365 bp, 42 predicted proteins | sample Mesricmetagenome_FD_59108 | JGI IMG/M metagenome (GOLD analysis project Ga0065721, IMG submission 59108) | Mesophilic microbial community from rice straw/compost enrichment Sample: eDNA_1 v2 (version 2) | ecosystem: Engineered > Solid waste > Grass > Composting > Bioreactor | place: USA: Davis... | reverse complement strand
GGTCCTGGGAGAGTAGGACGTTGCCAAGCACAAATGACCTGCCGTATGATTACGGCAGGTTTTTTGTTGTGTTTGGCAACGTAACTCTCCCCGGAGAGTGTCTGAACCTTGATCGAAGCCATGCAACTTGCAGTGAAGAGCCGGCCTTCACTTTTCTAACGGAAATGACAGGCGTTATTCCCCTCAAAATTCGGGTTTTTAGATTCTAACGGAACTCAGCGCGCTTATATAGGCAGTTTTGGGCAAAAAGTGGGCTGAGGAGAGCGAATAAGTGCAGCTAGATCCGTTAGAATTCCTGCACCGCCTGTACAAGCCGAATAACGGCTCTGGGTTCCGTTAGAATTACATGTGGCCGCCCCGACCGCCGTTATGCAGCGAAACACCGCGAGCTGGCTGGGAGCTGCGCGCCGCGGCGCGAAGAGAGATTAACCGCTCTTGGTTCGGTTACGTCACCGATGATAATAGGACGCCTCTTTCGACTGCAGGCGCAAGACGCCGTCCTTGCGTTGGCCCCGAAAGTGCAGCGACAGCAGCATGCGCGGGACAAGCAGCCATAGATGCCAACAGAGCAGGCTGATCATAAGCGATGGACGGAGCCAAGGATACAAGGCGCCGATGACGCATAAGCCGATCCAGAACAAATGGCGATGCACGCGCCGGAAGATGAGCAAGGTAATATCGTTGGCCGGCTTGAAGCCGATCCACGGCGGATTGATGCGCCAAATCCATTGCCTTTCGGCAGCTTCGCCTACACGGATAAACGTCACGAGCAATATAATTAGATGAAGCAGCTGGATAACGGCAAAGCCGAACAGCCACGTAAACAGTCCTTCCATCCGGTAAAATAACATTTGAAAAGCTAAAAAGATCGCCGCAATCAATAGATGGCTGTAGATGAGCTCAGTCTGAATCACTTTTCTTTTGACTAAACGGTATTGGTAAATGGTCGCGTTCAGTTGCTCCTTTAACGCTTGCTTCATTGCAGCAGATCCCTCCGAAATGGCTTCCTCTTTATATATATCGGTCATGCAGCCGGGAACTTCCAGTCGTCGATTTCGCATTTTCCGCATTTGGTTAATCACACTGGGCTATTGTTCCGCATACGATATATAAATATTTGAAAGCCGTTATGAAACAAGTATATTCCGCTAGAATAAATGGCATAATGATAGGTAAAGAAGCAAGGAAAGCGGGGATTGCGATGACCGATGGCCGCATACACCAATGCGTCATCTGCGGCGAGCGGAAGGCGGAAGGCGAAGGCATTCGGATTGTAGCCGGTTTTATATGCGAGGAATGCGAGTTCGAGATGGTAAGAACAGATGTGAAGGATGAGAAATACCCTTTTTTTATCCATCAGATGAAGCAAATTTTTATGGAGAAAAATGCATGAAGCGGCTGCTCTGCAAAGGGCAGTCGTTTTTTATTTGTCAGGGCTGCATTAGCCTGCCTTCGCCCGGCTTCGGGTTTCGTTCACCCGCTTGTTTCGCTACAATGAAGGTATCGCATTCATTGTATTCGAACGACTCCTCATCATTGAAAGGCTGGTAGGTCCGATATGAAACCTTTTTATGCTCCTTTATACGAAGCGTTGGCCCGGCATGCGCGCAGCCGGCCGGCAAGTTTTCATGTGCCGGGCCATCATAACGGCAATGTGCTGCGACATGCTGCCGCAATGAATCCGGAACTGAGAGAGACACTACCCGAATTTGCGTCTGTGATGCGGTTAGATGTGACCGAGTTGTCTTCGACGGACGATCTTCATCATCCTGAAGGTCCAATATTGGAGGCGCAGCGGCTTGCGGCCGCTTTTTTTGGCGCGGAGCAGACGTTTATGCTGGCAGGCGGAAGCACGGCCGGCAATCTGGCTATGATTCTGACCGTATGCGAGCCCGGCGATCTGCTGATCGTCCAGCGAAATGTACATAAGTCTGTATTAAACGGTTTAATGCTCGCCGGAGCGTCGGCCGTCTTTGTCTCGCCGGAACGGGAGGAAACAACCGGACTCGCGACCGTGCCTGCGTTGGACCACATCGATACGGCGCTTCGCTTGTATCCGGAAGCGAAGGCCGTACTGCTGACCAATCCGAATTATTACGGGATGGCCGTGCCATTGAACCGATACGCAGATCTGGTACATCGTTACGGCAAACCGCTGTTGGTGGACGAAGCCCATGGCGCCCATTTCAGCCTGCATCCGGAATTGCCCCGATCGGCGCTAGCGGCAGGAGCGGATGCGGTGGTGCAGTCGACGCACAAGACGCTTCCGGCACTGACGATGAGCGCCATGCTCCATGTTCAAGGCAGACGGATCGATCGCAATGTGCTGGCTCAATCGTTGGCCGTCATTCAAAGCTCGAGCCCGTCGTTTCCGATCATCGCGTCGTTGGATCTATCCCGGGCTATCATGGAAACGTTCGGTTTGCAGCTGTTGGAGGACGGCATGGCGAAGGCGAAGGAAGTGCGTCAGTGGATCAATGGGCAGGAGCCGGGGACGATTCGGGCGGTCGCACCGGAACAACTGACACATTCTGCCGGGGAACGGGAAGCAGAAGTGCAGTTCGACCCGTTCAGGCTCCTTCTATACAGCACGGACGATCAAATAACGGGTTTTAAGCTGCAACGCGAGCTTGAAGCCCATGGATGCTGGATCGAAATGTCGGATCCGCGTTATGCAGTGCTTGTCTTGGGCATTTATACTCCGGACGATGAACTGAATAAATTAAAAAACGCCCTTCTATCCATCGACCTTCACTTAAAGGAGCTGCCAACAGGAATCGAGCGGCAGACGGCAGCGTCCCTATCGTATGAGTCAGAGCAAGAGGAAGCTTTGACGGCGGTCGGGCTTCCGGTATCGTTCGCCAGGGGCGGCTTGAAGGGCAAAACGACGGCAAGGGTGGGACTGCATGATGCCGAAGGTCTTCAAGCGGCGGAAATGGTCGTGCCGTATCCGCCCGGCATCCCGATCGTTTACCGCGGCGAAACGCTGACGAAAGCCATAATTGGCCATATTGAGCGCCTTGCCGCCGCCGGGGCGAAATTTCAAGGCGCGGAGGATGGACGCATGAACACGATAGCGGTCTTTAGGGATGAATCCGTCCCCGCCGAGCATAAGACGGATTGAGATCATTACTCAATCGGCTGTATGCATATTCCGAAATTGTTTGGGAGACATGCCTACGAACCTTTTGAACGCTTTGCTGAAATATTTTTCGTCCTGATACCCGATGCTGCTGGCGATGCTCGAAATTTTGATGTCCGGATCGGCAAGCAGCATTTTGGCCTTTTCAATGCGCAGGCGCGACACATAATCGGACAAGTTCGCTCCGAATTGCTGCTTGAAGGTGCGCGAGATATGGCTGGGGCTTAAATAAAATCGTTCGGACAGCATTTGCAGATTAATGTCTTCATAATAAAAGGCCCTCAAATATTGCTCGATTTCGTGGATTGTGCGGCCGGTTGACGGAAGATCGGCGGCAGAGGCGAAGTCCGACAGCAGGCCGGACATGCGGCGAACAAGCAATTCGATCGACAGCTCTCCGCTTTCGTTCAATGGCAGCTCAAATGTTAATCCGGTCTCGGAAGAGACTGCGGCAGACGCGTCCCCGGCCGGCAGCGCGGACGCATCGGCGTTCCATCGGGATACGAGCAGGACGAACTCTTGCCACCACAGCTCCAGATCCGATATCCGGATGCAAGACAACTCGCTGACCTCACATCCCCATTCGGACAGCAGGCCATGGATCGCGTCACGATCATTCCTTTTCATCGCCAGAAACAACCGGTCCTCGTAAGCAGTCAACGGGCAGCACAATCCTCCCGGCTTCCGGTCCTCATAATAATGCTCCCATACATGAGGCTCCAGCAAGTTTCGTTGTTTAAGCAAGGTCCGAGCCTCGCCGTACGATTTGGGCAGCCCTTGCGGAAACGGAAAGCTTCGGCCAACGCCGATATAGAATCGGGACCGGAATACGGACTGCAAGGCGCGTTGGATGCGCTGGACTGCTTCTTGAAGATCGCCGGCTCTTTGGAACAACAGGACGACGATTTCTTGCCGTTCATTCACATGATGAAACGCAATGCCCGCATGATGCGGCTGCAGCAGCTCGTTGCAAATATTCGTGATGGAAAAGACGAGCAAGTCGAGCGCAGATTCGAATTTGCGCCGAATCCCGCCGTCCAGGACGGCGAGGCTGATTACGGCGACGCGGCAATTGCCGCTTTGCTGCCCGATGTTGTATTCGTCCTGCAGCGTTCGGGCGACGGCGCGGTATTGATCGGGATCCTGCAGCAGCCGCGAAAACATGTTGTCGGCAAGGACGGGCTTATATTCATTGGCCCGCATGCTGATTTGCTGCGAAGCCGCCCTCGTTTGCTCCTCCGAATGCCAGGACTCCAGCGCCTTTTCGAAGACGCTCAGCAATTCTTCCTCGTCGATCGGCTTCAAGATATAATCGAAGCTTCCGTATTTAAGCGCGCTTCGGACATATTCAAAGTCGTTATAGCCGCTAATGATAATAACCTTCATCCGTTCGCCGCGCTCGCGGAGTCTCTTCAGCACTTCGATGCCGTCCATCACGGGCATTCGAATGTCCGTGAACACGATTTGCGGCTTATCCCGTTCAATCATTTCAAGCGCTTCCTCGCCGTTGCATGCTTCCCGGACTTGCAAGACGCCGTATTTGTCCCATGGAATAAGCAGCTTAATCGATTCTCTCACCGGCGGTTCGTCGTCAATAATGAGTACCTTCATTCCGATCGGCTCCTTTCCTGTGCGAAGTCGGCAAGACGAGAAGTACGGTCAGCCCTTGAGGCCGGGCATGCTCAATGCTCATATGGGCATCGTTTGAATAATACAGCAGCAAGCGCAGCTGGACGTTGGCCAAGCCGATATGATCGGATTCCGCCGTTTCCATTTGCCGGCTTGCGGGAGGCTCCTCCAGCCGTTGGCGAAGCGCCGCCAATTGATCGTCTGTCATTCCGAAGCCGTTGTCGGTCACTTCGACGTGGAGCCGGCCCGTTTCCGAATGGAGGTAGCCGCGAACGGAAATGTGGTTGTTCGCATTCCCTCCTCTGAAGCCGTGTTTAAAGTAATTTTCGACGATCGGCTGAATGATCATCTTCGGAATTTGCAGCAGCTCCGTTTCCGGCTCGTACGCAATATCGGCCGTGAACTGATTGCCGAACCGCTGCTGCTGCAGCTTCAGGAACGAATGAATGTAATCCATCTCGCTTTTGAGCATGACCATCGGTTCGTCCATGTTCATGCTGTAGCGCATCATTTTGCCCAATAACGAAATTAACTTATAGACGTCGCGATTGCCCTGCTGCAGCGCCAGCGCCCCGATCGACTGCAGCGCATTGTTTAGAAAATGCGGATTGACCTGCGCCTGCAGCGCCTTCAGCTCGTTCGTCTTATTGGCCACCTCGAGCTTATATTCCTTCAAGACAAGCTCGTTGATCGTATGCATCATCGATTTGAAGCGCAGCGCCAGCGTGCCCAGCTCGTCGTTGCGGTTCATTCGAATATCGACGTTCATCTGACCGAGCCTGATACGGTTAATGTAGCCGATTAACTGGATAATGGGCGCCGTCATCTTGATCGAGATCATGACGATGACCGTGATCGAGACGATCATAAAGACGAGTCCGGTGAACAGGTTGAGCTTGAGCAGCTGCCGTTCGGTTTGGTACAAGAACGCGTCCGGAATTCGCTTGACGATCGTCCAATTCAAATAATCCAGTTCAACGGTATCGAAAATATAGACGGCTTCGTCGCCGCTGTCGGTTAAGCGAAAATGGTTAAGCCGTCCTTCCTGGGCCACTTCCCGCAGCCGGCCGACCCATGCCTCCTCCAGCCTCGTGCCGGTCAACCCGGTATCGGGCGCGTAAATGACGGTATTTGTCTCGTCGAGAATGTACAGCTGTTCTTCGCCCCTCGTATACAGCTGCGCTCCGATGCGGTTAATCGTATCCGTATTGAAGTCGACGGCCAGGATGCCGAGCTCCGTTCTCGGAAACAAATCGTACAAGGCGTGCTGATACGTCAGAACGGTCGGCTTCGCCGTCTGCAGGAAGCTCTTGCCGTACATGCCGATTGAATGCGGAGCATGAACCTCGCTTTGCCGGCTGCTCCTCATACGGGGGCGATATGGCTCGTCGGATTGGTCCGCGACGATCATCCGCGTATTGTACAAATAAGACCGGTCCGCCTGGGCGGCGTACAAATAAACCTGCTGCACATCGGCAAAGGACAGATTGATGCTTTGCAAGGCGTAACGAATCGTCTGTTCGGTGCCGTACAGCTCGTTGTCGGAAAAATAATCTTTAGCCCGGTTGTTCAACATATCCATCAACTGCGGATTATTGTAGATCGAGTTGGACATAAACCGAAGCGACTGCAAATAATTGAGCAAATTCGACTTGCCCTGATAAAGCAAGGCGGAGTTGTCCTTGACCGCCTTGTCCTCCAGCCGGTCCTGCGTAAACTGCTGCGAAATGAATAAGGAGGCGGCGAACGGGAGCAGGGCGGCAATGAGCATGGATAAGATCAGTTTGTTGCGAATGCTTCCGGAAATCGCCATCGTCTTTTCCTCCGGCTTCCTCTATACTCTCAGCTTCAATGTACCATTTTCGGCCTCCGCCTGTATAGCAACCGTTTTCATGACCGCAAAATATTGCACCTAATGCGCAAACGAGGAGGTGTTGTTGAAGGGCCGGACTCTACTAGAATGAAGCTACGCATCGGCGTATGAACGATTGGCAGCAAGGGAGGGAGTCTCCGGCATGGAGAAAAGTGGACGCAAGCTGGACAATATGGTGCATCAATGGGTATTCGTTGGTCCTATGCTGTTGTTTTTTGCCGTTATTGTTATTCTCCCGTTCCTGATGAATATTTATTATTCCTTTACCGAGTGGAACGGCGTCAGCTCCGAGATGAAATTTGTAGGCTTCGCCAACTATGAGCGGATCTTGATGGAGGATACCGATTTCCGCAATGCGTTCTGGTTTACGACCCGGTTCTCTATCGCGCAAATCGTGCTCACGAACGCGATCGGCTTTGCGTTGGCGCTGCTGCTGACAAGGGCGCTGAAGACGCGCAACGTGCTGCGGACGGTCTTTTTTATGCCGAACGTCATCGGGGGCTTGCTGCTCGGCTTTATTTGGCAGTTTATCTTTGTCAAAGGCTTCGCTTCCATCGGCGAGGCGACGGGCTGGGCGTTCTTCGAACTGCCTTGGCTCGGGGACGCGCCAACCGCGTTCTGGGGCATCGTCATCGTTGCCGTATGGCAGGGTGCGGGTTATGTGATGATAATTTATATCGCGGCTCTCGGCAATGTGCCGAAGGATTTGCAGGAGGCGGCGCTCATCGACGGCGCCAACCGTTGGCAGGTGCTCCGAAACATTACGATTCCGCTCATTATGCCGGCGTTTACGATCTGTTTGTTTCTGACGATCTCGTGGGCGTTCAAGATGTTCGATCTGAACTTGTCGCTGACGAAGGGCGGACCGTTCAATTCGACCGAATCGGTGGCGCTTAATATTTACCAGGAAGCGTTCCGCAACAACAAGTACGGCCTGGGAACGGCCAAATCGCTTATTTTCTTTGTAGCCGTCGCGTTGATCAGCCTCATTCAGGTCAGCCTGACGAAGCGGAAGGAGGTCGAAGCCTGATGGCGGAAACGGAAAAATATACGGCGGGCAAGCTGGCGCTCGAAATCGTCGGTATTTTGCTCGGACTGTTGTTCCTCGTCCCGTTTTATTTTCTGATCGTCAATTCGTTCAAGGGCTTCGCCGAGCTGCAAACGAGCACGTCCAGTCTGCCGAAGGCATGGACGTTCGACAACTACAGCCGCGTCTGGGACATTATCGACTTTCCCGCCGCATTTATGAATTCGTTCTGGATTACGGTATTAAGCAATATCGGATTGGTCGTGTTGAGCGCGATGGCTGCTTACCGCATCCTTCGGTATCCGTCGCGCTTCAATCGGATTTTGTTTCTGCTGTTCGTCGCGGCGATGGTCATCCCGTTCCAGTCGATCATGATTCCGCTGGTGCGGGTCGCCGACGGCGCCGGCCTGATGGACAGCATGTACGGGCTCATCGTCTGTTACTTCGGCTTTGGCGTATCGCTGAACCTGTTCTTGTACCACGGATTTATCCGCAGCATTCCGCTGGAAATCGAGGAAGCCGCATACGTCGACGGCTGCAGCCGGTACGGGTTGTTCTGGCGGATCGTGTTTCCGCTGCTGAAGCCGATTACGGTTACGGTCGTCATCTTAAATACGTTATGGATCTGGAACGATTATTTGCTGCCGTCCCTGATTCTGCATAAGGCCGAGCTGCGGACGATTCCGCTGTCGACGTATTCGTTCTTCGGCCAATATACGAAGCAGTGGGATTTGGCGATGGCTGCCTTGACGCTGGGCATCTTGCCGATCGTCATCTTTTTCCTCGCGCTGCAGAAGCATATTATTGCGGGCATTACCGCAGGTTCCGTCAAAGGCTGATCGGGGTCTCGCCCGTCATCCCGACAAGTTGCTCCAGGGAAGCGGGCAAGAGTGCCGCCGCGTTGGGTTGCCGCTCCAGGCAACATTTGGAGTTCATCATACATTCGTTTTACAATGATTCCATTAGGGAGGTTGCGAAAGAGATGAAAAAGACTTCATTAGTATGGCTGGTCGTCACGCTTATCGCCGCTTTGCTTGCCGCGTGCGGCGGTCAGAACGGTTCGAACGGGGGCAGCGAAGGCGGTGCGGACGGAGGCGGGAACGGCGCCAATGGAGGCAGCGGCAACAAAGAAGTGACGATCAAAATGTTTCAGTTCAAAGTGGAGATCGCCGATCAGTTGAATCAGCTCGTGCAGGAATACGAGAAAGAAACCGGCGTCAAAATCGTAGTGGAAACGGTAGGCGGCGGAGCCGATTACGGCGCCGCGCTGAAGGCGAAATTCAATTCCGGCGACCGTCCGGACATCTTCAACAACGGCGGCAACGAGGACCTGGAGCTGTGGCTGGAGCATCTGGAGGATCTGTCGGGCGAGCCTTGGGTGACCGATCTGGCTCAAGGCGCGGGGGACGGCATGACGAAGGACGGCAAGCTGTACGGCATGCCGATCGGCCTTGAAGGCTACGGCTATATTTACAATAAAGATTTGTTCGCCGAAGCGGGCATTACAGAGCTTCCGAAGACGCTGAGCGAGCTGGAAGCGGCCGCCCAGAAGCTGCAGGACAAGGGCATTACGCCGTTCGTTAACGGCTACGGCGAATGGTGGGTGCTGGGCAACCACTTCGCGAACGTGCCGTTCTCCGCACAGCCGGATCCGGATGCGTTCATTCAAGGACTGAACGACGGCAGCCAGCAAATTCCGGGCAACCAGGTGTTTGAAGATTGGGTGAAGCTGTTCGATTTGACGCTGAAATATGGCAACAAAAATCCGCTGCAAACGGACTACAATACGCAAGTGACCGACTTTGCGACGGGCAAGGCGGCCATGACGCAGCAAGGCAACTGGACGCAGGTGCAAATTTCGAACACGAATCCGGATATTAACATCGGTTTCCTGCCGATGCCGATTACCGACGACGCGGCCGCATCGGACAAACTGCAGGTCGGCGTGCCGAACAACTGGGTCGTCTACAAGGATTCTCCGGTTAAGGAAGAAGCCAAAGCATTTTTGAACTGGATGGTAACGTCGGATACGGGCAAACGGTATATTACCGAAGAATTCAAGTTCATTCCGTCGTTGAAGTCGATTCCGGTAAACGAGGAAGTGGCGGGACCGCTCGCATCCGACATTATGAAATACGTCGCCGAAGACAAGACGCTGACCTGGAACTGGTTCAAGTTCCCGGGCGGCGAAGCGACGAGCAAAAAGTTCGGCGACGCGATGCAGGCCTATACGGCGGGCAATATCGACAAGGACGGACTGCTCAAGCAAATGCAGCAAACGTGGGACTCGTTGAAGTAACGGTCTAAGTGCACGAAGAGAACAGGGCAGGCCGATTCAAGGCGGGCGCTCCATCAGGGGCGTCCGCCTTGCGCGTTGTCGGGAAGCCGCGGCCTTTCCGAAGAGCAAGCATCGCAAGACGGTCTAAGCTGAACCGGACAATCCTGCGAAGGTCCCGGAAATGCATTGTAGAGGCTATAGCCGTTTGTTACAATGAAGTGAAGACAAGTTTATGTTATACAAGCAGAACTCGGGAGGCGCACGAACCGGGCGGAACGAGAAATCGGGGGATTTCATTGAAGGAGCCGGACGCTTTGCATAAGGGTTGGTTTATTACGATAGAAGGCGGCGAGGGCGCGGGCAAATCGACACTGATCGAGCGGCTGGCGCATATATTGCGGCAAGAAGGGCGCGAGGTCGTCGTTACGCGGGAGCCGGGAGGCATTCCGATCGCCGAGAAAATCCGGGAAGTGATCCTGGATCGCGCGCATACGGCGATGGACGCCCGCACGGAGGCGCTGCTGTATGCGGCCGCGAGACGGCAGCATTTGGCGGAGAAGGTCGAACCGGCGCTGGCGCAAGGCAAGGTTGTTCTGTGCGACCGGTTTGTCGACAGCAGTCTCGCTTATCAAGGTTATGCGCGAGGGCTCGGCATGGACGCGGTATGGGAAATCAACCGGTTCGCGGTGCAGGATACGATGCCGGACGCGACGATTTATATGGATGTGTCGCCCGAGACGGGATTGGCGCGCATCGCGCAGGCGGCGGAACGGGAAGTCAACCGCCTTGATCTGGAACGCAAGTCCTTTCACGAGAAAGTAAGGGAAGGCTACCTGCTGCTAATGGAGCAGTTTCCGGAACGAATCGTGCGCATCGATGCGGAAGCGAAACCGGAGGAGGCGCTGGAGCGGGTTTTGTCCATTTTGCGCGACCGAATTAAAGGACTATTTGCAACCGATGTCAAATGATTAAGGTACGGCCTTGCCGATTGTCGCGAAATGCCGAACCGTAACGAAAGAAACGCCTTCAAGATCTGCAGTAACCACTACTCAAAAGATCAGGAGGAATGACGATGAAATTGGTCATTGCGGTTATTCAGGATAAGGACAGCAACAGATTGTCGAACGCGCTTGTGCGGGAAGGGTTCAGAGCTACGAAGCTGGCCAGTACCGGCGGGTTTCTGCGCGCGGGCAATACGACGTTTATGATCGGGATCGAGGACGAGCGGGTTCACGAGGTGTTTCAGGTGATCAGCGCCAACTGCAAAGTGAGAGATCAGCTGGTCACTCCCGTGTCCCCGATGGGCGGTTCGACCGATTCCTACATTCCGTTTCCGGTAGAAGTGCAAATTGGCGGTGCCGCCGTATTTGTAGTGCCTGTCGAGCGGTTTGAACATTTTTGATCGGGCGTGACTAAAAGATGAGAGTAGATCAAGGATGGAGACCGCTCGGCACGAATCGGGCCAATGCGGACTCGGCGGCCAAGCCGGTTCAATCGTCCAGCTTCGCGGACGTCATGCTTCAGCAGGATACGCAGCGGTCCAATGAGGAGCTGCAGCAGAAGCTTCAAGACATTCACCGCCAGGGAGAACGTCTGGCCAAGCTGATGACCGTTCGGGAGCTGAAGCTTTACCGGCAAATGGTCAAATCGTTTTTGGAAGACACGATGCGGCGCGGCGTCGGATTGAAGGAAGTAAGGGGCTTCGACCGGCGCGGCCGCGTCAAGCGGTACAAGCTTCTGGAGGAAGTTGACGCCGTGCTTGTCTCGATGGCGGAGGATATGCTCGACAGCGAGCAAGGACGGATCGAGCTGCTGAACAAGATCGGCGAAATTCGCGGCATCTTGATCAATTTATTGTTTTAAGTAAGGAGCAAGCGATGAACGTCGAACAAGCGGGCGTACAATGGAAGGCGGAACGAATTCTGAAGCATGCGCTGCAAAGCGGCAAGATTTCCCACGCTTATTTGTTCAGCGGACCGGCCGGATCGGGCCGGAGGGCTGCGGCCATGGGATTTGCCAAGGCCTTGTTTTGCTTGGGCGGAGGAGACGAGGCATGCGGCGAATGCCTGGAATGCCGAAAGTTCGAGCACGGCAACCAGAGCGAGCTGATCTTGCTCGGCCCGGAGGGGCAAAGCATCAAGATCGAGCAAATCCGCGAGCTGCAGCGCAGTCTGGCATACCGGAGCGCGGACTCCAAACGAACGGTATATATAATGGAAAGAGCGGAAACGATGACGGTGCAGGCGGCCAACAGTCTTCTGAAATTTCTGGAAGAACCGGTGTCGCCGGTGGTGGCGATCTTGCTGACGGACAATATGGGAGCCATGCTGCCGACGATTCGTTCAAGAGCGCAGCTGGTGCCGTTTTTGCCGCTTCCGCCGGAATATATGATGAAGCTTCTGCTGGAGGAAGGATTGCCTCCGCTGCTGGTCCGGGCAGCCGTTCATCTGTCCTCCGGACTGGACGGAGCGCGGGCGATTATCCAGCAGAATAAGTTTGCAGAAATCCGAAGCCTAGTGATACAATTAGGCAAGGAGAGCATGTCCCGATTCACCGCGGCTATGATCACCGCCCAGCAGCAGCTGTTCAAGACGGATTTGTCCGAACATGCGGGGCTGCTGTTGTCGCTTTTGACGCTATGGTTTAAAGATATGATACAATTCCAGGCCGGCAGGCAGGACAAGATGGTTTTTATAGATCAAATGGAATGGATAAGCAATCACGCTTTCAACCGCTCAAGCGCCGGATGGGTGGCTTGCATGGAGCATGTCCATGAAGCGGGCAAGCGCATTCGGGCCAATGTTTCGCCTCAACTGGCTTTTGAGCAACTATTGGTCAAACTACAGGAGGGCTAATCCTTGTATAATGTCATCGGTGTCCGCTTCAAGAAAGCGGGCAAGATCTATTACTTTGATCCTGTAGACCATCCCGTAGACAAAGATCAGCATGTCATCGTTGAGACGGCGCGCGGGGTGGAATACGGTAAAGTGGTGGTGGGACAGAAGCAGGTTGGTGAATCGGACGTAGTCCTCCCGCTCAAGAAGGTGATCCGGATCGCCGGCGATTCCGACGCGCAGATTGTCGAGGACAATCGCAAAGCGGCCAAGCAGGCATTCGAAACCTGTCTTGAAAAGATCAAAAATCATCAGCTTCGCATGAAGCTGGTTGACGTCGAATTTACGTTCGACCGCAATAAAATTATTTTTTACTTCACCGCGGAAGGAAGAGTTGATTTCCGGGAGCTGGTGAAGGATTTGGCCGGCGTCTTCCGCACCCGCATCGAACTGCGCCAGATCGGGGTCAGGGACGAAGCGAAGATGCTCGGAGGGATCGGTCCGTGCGGACGGGTATTGTGCTGTTCGTCTTGGCTCGGCGATTTCGAGCCGGTATCGATCAAGATGGCCAAGGATCAGAATTTGTCGCTCAATCCGACGAAGATATCCGGACTGTGCGGGCGGCTGATGTGCTGCTTGAAATTCGAGCACGACAATTACGAAAGCGTCCGCGAGGAGCTGCCGGCGGTCGGCAAAATCGTGATCACTTCGTACGGCGAGGGCAAAGTGACCGGAATCAACGCTTCAACCAAGACGATCTTCGTGCAGCTGTTCGATGTGCCGGGCAAACCGAAGGAACTTCCATTCGACGACGCAGTCGTCAAATAACGGCGGTTTCGCTATGACTCTGACAGGTGGGCTTTAGGCCCGCTCTTGAAGCTCTGGGGTGGGAACTTGGAGAAGAAAGACATTTTTATAGAAATGGAAGAGTTGGACAACCGGGTCGGATTGTTCCATGCGGAACTGAGCGCGCTGAAGGGGAAGGTCAAGGAACTGGTGGAGGAAAACAAACGCCTCAGTCTCGAGAACCATCAGCTTCGGCAAGTGCTGAAGAGAGAAACCTCGCCTCAGGGGGAAGCGGCCGCCGCCGCACAAACGGAAGATCAGCAGGCGGCGCGGGAAGCTTCCTTCAAGGAAGCCGCCGGGCAGGATGCCGCTTCCGGCCCTGGCGAGGGGCATGATAATCTTACCCGTCTATATTTGGAAGGTTTCCATATTTGCAACGTGTATTATGGACATCTTCGTACCGAAGGAGACTGTTTGTTCTGTCTGTCATTTTTAAATAAATAGCGGAATTTGTATCGACAGGCCGTCCTTATCTCAAAGGACGGCTTTTTTTGAAACGAATCTTTCGAACAGTATAATAGAGGCAAAGGAGCGAATAAGGTCGTGCCTGAACGCGATACAGTCAGCTTGGAGGAAGGCGAAAGAATCGACGATTTGCTGACCGATTCCGGGTTGAAAATTATACAAAGCAGGGAGGTATTCAGCTTCTCCCTGGACGCGGTGCTGCTGTCCCGGTTCGCCCGCGTTCCGAAGAAAGGGCGGATTGCGGATTTATGTACGGGCAACGGGGTCATTCCGATTCTGCTGTCGGAGAAGACGAAGGCGCCGATCGACGGAGTCGAGATCCAGCCGCGTCTGGCGCATATGGCCCAGAGAAGCGTGGCCATGAACGGCCTGGAGGAACAGATCCGAATCGTGCAATGCGATTTGCGCGATTATCCGAAGCAGGCGGGCAATGGAGCGTACGACGTCATTACGGTCAATCCTCCTTATATGCCGGTAACGGCAGGCGACGCCAATGAGAACGAGCATTACGCCATCGCGCGGCACGAAATTCATTGCACCCTGGAGGACTTGGCCAAGGCTTGCTGCGTCCTGCTTCGGCCCGGCGGCAAGCTGTTTATGGTTCACAGGCCTTCCCGGCTTCTGGATATACTGGAAACGTTGCGGCGCTGGAGACTGGAACCGAAGCGAATACAGCTTGTCCATCCCGATGCGAGGTCGGAGGCCAACATGGTATTAATAGAAGCGTCAAGGGATGGCAAACCTGAGATGAGGCTGCTTCCGCCGATCATGGTCTACAATGAAGAAGGGGTGCAGGTGGTATGATACAGCAAAAGAGCTTTCAAGCCGGCGAATCGGAAGCAAGCGGCGGGAACGAAGGGAAATTGTATGTCGTGGGGACGCCGATCGGCAATCTCGAGGATATGACGTATCGTGCCGTTCGGACGCTGAAGGAAGCGGATCTGATCGCGGCCGAGGATACGAGGCAGACGCGCAAGCTGCTTACCCATTTCGACATTCATACGCGGCTGGTCAGTTATCATGAGCATAATAAGACGGCCAGCGGACCGGAACTGATTCGTCTTATGCAGGAAGGAAGCGTGATTGCGCTCGTGAGCGACGCCGGGATGCCGGCGATATCGGATCCGGGGGCGGACTTGGTGCGCGAAGCGGTCGAGAACGGCATTCCGGTTATACCGGTGCCCGGAGCGAATGCCGCCTTGTCCGCACTTGTCATGTCCGGCCTGCCGACGGACGGCTTTCTGTTCGCCGGATTTCTGCCGCGCGACAAGAAATCGGCCGCGAAACGACTCGAGCAGCTGGCCGGCAGCCGCGAAACGATTATTTTATACGAATCGCCTCACCGCCTTCGCAAGACGCTGGAGCTGCTGCTGCATCATTGGGGAGATCGAAGAATTGCCGTCACCAGGGAATTGACCAAAAAACATGAAGAAGCGATCCGGGGAACGATTTCGGAAGCGATTGCCTGGTTTGGGGAGCATGACCCTCTCGGCGAATTTTGCATCGTGGCGGAAGGCGCGGATCCGGACAAGGCCGGAGGAACGGACGGCGACGCCGCGGAAGCCTGGTGGGCGGGCATGGAGCTGGAGCAGCATGTCGCCCATTATGAAGCTTCGATGAGCCGAAAGGACGCCATTAAGCAGACCGCGCAGGACCGGGGACTGCCGAAACGGGACGTATATAATGAAGTAAACCGCTAGGCCGGGAGAAAAGCCGCATACAAAAAAAAGGACCCTCCTGGCCGGGTTCTAGCGCAGGAAGGCATCAAGGAGTATAAAAAGGTTAGAATTAACATGTCGATATAATATGATTATAACCGAAAAATATTATTTTGTCACAGGTGTAGGCATTTCGGATAAACAAACATGACAAACAATTTTTCCTTTGAAGTACGAAACGTTCTCGGCGTTGCCGCAGAAGATGCATGCAGGCTCGTATTTCTTCAGCATGATGCGCTCTCCGTCGACGTAAATTTCAAGCGCGTCTTTCTCGCCGATGCCGAGCGTACGGCGCAGCTCGATCGGGATGACGACACGGCCGAGCTCATCGACTTTACGAACAATACCAGTAGATTTCATCATCATTAATCAATCCTCTCATCAATGTATTTTCGTCATCTTTCGACAATCTTTGTGTTTACTATGTTATTATAATACCAACTCTTCCCAAAACAGTCAACCTGGAAAATTGCGCGAAACAGCAGTCTTATTAACGAGTTGGCGGTTTATTTCAGAGGCTGGTACTGTAATAGAATACAACAACTTCGACAAAATGGAAACTACATTACGACACTTTTCGACATTCAAATTGCGATTTGTGTCGAAACTATGAACAAAAAGGAGATGAGGGAATGCGAGAACAGTTAAGGGAAGAAAAGGTATTTAAAGACCCGGTCCATCACTACATATACGTGCAGGACCAGACGATTTGGGACTTGATCAATACGAAGGAGTTTCAGCGTCTTCGCCGAATTCGCCAGCTCGGCACGACGTATTTGACGTTCCACGGCGCCGAGCACAGCCGGTTCTCGCATTCGCTCGGGGTATATGAAATTACTCGCAAGATCATCTCCCAATTCGAGCGCAACGGGTATCCGGATTGGCCGAAGGAGGAGCGGCTTCTGTCCTTGTGCGCCGCGCTGCTCCACGATGTCGGTCATGGTCCGTTCTCTCATTCGCTGGAGGAAATATTTGATACGGATCATGAAGAGTGGACCTGCAACATTTTGCTTGGCGATACGGATATTAACCGTGTGCTCCGGAACGTGGCGGACGATTTCCCGGAGCAAGTCGCTTCCGTCATCCAAAAGACGTATCCGAAGCCGATTGTCGTCAGCCTGATCTCAAGTCAAATGGACGCCGACCGGATGGACTATTTGCTGCGCGACGCTTATTTTACCGGAGTCAATTACGGAACGTTCGATCTGGAGCGGATTCTCCGCGTCATGAGGCCGTTCAAAGGCCGCATCGTCGTGAAGGACAGCGGCATGCATGCGGTGGAGCATTATTTAATGTCCCGCTATCAGATGTATTGGCAAATTTATTTCCATCCGGTGACGCGAAGCTCCGAAATTATATTGAGGCAAATATTCCGCAGAGCGAAGGAGCTGTACGGCAAAGGTTACCGGTTCGGATGGATGACCGAGCCGCTTCGCAAGCTGTTGGACGGGACGATGGAGCTGTCCGATTATTTAAGACTGGACGAGGCGCTTGTCCAAACCGCGTTTGCGGAATGGCTGGAGGAACGCGACGGTTTGCTGAGCGAGCTGTGCGAGCGTTTCCTTCATCGGAGATTGTATAAATACATTACAATAGAAGAACCGGATGACGAGCTGCTCGGCCGCATCGCGGAAGCGTTCGAATCGGTCGGGTTAAATCCGGATTACCATATGGAAATCGACTATCCGTTCGATCTTCCTTACGATGTGTACAAGCCGGATAAAAACGAAGGAGAAAAGAAGGAAAAAGCGCCGATTTTGTTGCTTGACGGCAACGAGCATGTCAGCGAAATTTCCATGAAATCCGACATCGTTCGCTCCATTACCGGCCTTCATCAGGGGCAATACCATTTGTATTACCCGGAGGAGCCGCTTCTGGGCCATAAAAAAATATTATCGCCGTTTATTACGGAATTATTTAATTTAAATCAAAGGGGTTAACGCACTATGGCTATGTTGTTCGACACGCATACGCATTTGGACTCGCATAAGTTCGATCACGACCGGGAGGAGGTTATCGCCCGGGCAAGGGAAGCGGGGGTCGGCTTGATGGTCAATATCGGCTGCGACCGGAAGTCGATTCCGACGACGATCGCTTTGGCGGAAGCATACGACTTCATCTACGCCGCCGTCGGCTGGCATCCGGTCGACAGCATCGACATGAAGCCGGAGGATCTGGCTTGGATCGAGTCGCTGACCTCCCATGAGAAGGTGGTCGCTATCGGGGAAATCGGCCTCGACTATCATTGGGACACATCGCCCAAAGAGACGCAGCATCGCGTATTCCGCGAGCAAATCAGGCTTGCGCGCAAGGTCGGCAAGCCGATTGTCATCCATAACCGGGACGCGCATGAGGATGTCGTTCGTATCCTTCGGGAGGAGCGGGCATCCGACGTAGGCGGCGTTATGCATTGCTTCTCGGGCAGCTGGGAGACGGCCAAGCAATGCCTGGACATGAATTTTTACATTTCCTTCGGCGGACCGGTGACGTTTCAGAACGCAAGGGTGCCGAAGGAGGTATTGGAGAAGGTGCCTCTCGACCGACTTTTGATCGAAACGGATTCCCCATATTTGACACCGCATCCATATAGAGGGAAGAGGAATGAGACGGCTTACGTCGGTTTGGTGGCGGAAGCGGCTGCCCAAATTAAGGGCAAAAGCTGGGAAGAAATGGTTTCGATTACGACCGAGAACGGAAAAAAATGTTTTGGTATCGTATGAAAGCGGGCAAAATAGAGAGAATTAATGATCTATGCTGAAATAAAACTTGTTTTTGTGGCCGAAATCCGTATTTTTTTCTTTGAGGACCCTCTTTTTTCGTGAAAATCGGATTTTATCGTGTCTTTACAACAAGGCTCTGATGAAGGTATGATTCAAATCAGAGCTTTTCGTTTTGTATCGGATTTCCAGTTCATCAGCGTAATGTATCAACCCCATACACTTCCTTCCGCCATCCCTGCCCGCGGCTCATCAAGGCGCCTGCCGCAATCGTTCTCCCATTGACGACTTCTGCTGCATTTGAATAATCGGTAAATGGTCGTCATAGGGATAATCAGGGAGGTGAAGGACGGCTTTCTGGAAATCGGGGAAGTTTTCGGCGCATAACGCGAACTTGCGCAGTCGACGGCACAACCCGTTAACGCCGGAAGCGGCGTGCTTGCACGCTAATATCTATAGTCGCGTCAGTTGTAACATGCGTAACACTTGGCGGCGGGGCTATGAAGGAGGACCGAAGAAGTGGGCTTAATCCAATCCAAGGACACCCATGGTAAACGATCATCCAGCATGACTTTCGCAATGCGATGGAAGCATGGTAACCTGCGTTTGATTATGTTGAGCGCTGCAATCTCAATCGCTATGACTTTCATGTTTTTGGTGTTGTTGTACGGAACGGCAAGCAAAAGCGTCTCCGTAGTAGTGAATGGACAGGAGAACGTCGTCAAGACGAAACAATGGGTCCTGCAACGCCTACTGGATGAACAAGCTATAACTATTGGACCTTACGACGAAGTGTCCGTCCCGCTGAATTCGCCGATCAAGAACGGGGACCGCATCGAAATCAATCATGCGATTCCGGTTACGGTGAAGGCGGACGGAAAGACATCGACGGTGTACACGACAGAAAAGACGGTAGGGGCGGCGATCGAGAAAGCCGATATTACGGTTCGCAGCCAAGATAAAATAAATCCTTCACCCGACTCGCCGGTAGGTCCGGACACGATGATCTCGATCGTGCGGGTGGATACGAAGATAACGTCTTCCGAGAAGACGGTTCCGTTCGATATCGTCAAGAAGGAAGATCCGACGCTCGAAAAAGGCAAGGAAAAGCTGGTCCAAACGGGTAAGCAGGGCGTCGTGGTCGAACAGAAGGAAGCCAGATACGAGGACGGCGTGCTCGTGTCGAGCAAGACGGTCAGCGAGATCGTGCAAGCGGCCGCGGTCGACCAGGTTGTTGCCGTCGGCACGAAGAAGCCGGAGCCGAAGGTGACGGTGCTGTCGAACAACAGCCCGAGCGTCGTGACGGTTACGAAGAACGATGTGACGTTCAAGGCGAAGAAAGTGTTGGATAACGTAACGTTGACGGCCTATTCCGCCGGCGTCGAATCGACCGGCAAGGACGTGGACCATCCGGAATACGGCATTACCGCTTCCGGCACGAAGGTGCAGGAGGGCCGTACGATCGCGGTCGATCCGGATATCATTCCGCTGGGCTGGTGGGTATATATCGAGGGAATCGGTTTCCGGCGCGCGGAAGATACGGGCGGCGCCATCAAAGGAAGCAAGATCGACGTTTATTTCGACAGCCAGAGCCATGCCATGAAGTTCGGCAGGAAAAAGGGGTATACGGTCTATGTCATAGGACCGACCAAACCTTCCGCCAGCTGACCGGTTAAGGCCGACTATCATCATCTTATCGTAATGTTCAATCAAATATGCCATGATAAGAAGAGGCACGTGCCTCTTCTTTTTTCACATGGATTGGCGAGCGAAAGGCGGACAAGCGCAATGATCAAGGAAGTGATCGTCGTCGAAGGCAAGGACGACACGGCAGCCATCAAGCGGGCGGTCGAAGCGGATACGATCGAAACGAACGGCTCGGCCATCGGCGAAGACGTATTGCGGCGCATCGCTCTCGCCAACGAGCGGCGCGGCGTGATTATATTTACGGACCCGGACCATGCCGGAGAGCGGATTCGCAAGATCGTGGCCCGTCATGCGCCGGGCTGCAAGCATGCGTTTTTGCCGCAGGAGAAAGCGATGTACAAGGGCGATATCGGCATCGAGAATGCCAGCCCCGAAGCGATCCGGCAAGCCTTGTCCTCTCTGCGCACGGAGACGGAGCAGCAGCAGGGCGACATTACATGGGAGCATCTGATGGAGGCGGGGCTGATCGTACATCCGGACGCCGCCAGAAGACGGCTGGAGATGGGCAAGCTGCTCGGCATCGGCTATGCCAACGGCAAGCAGTTTTACAAGCGCTGCGTCAGCTTTCGGATTACAAAAGCGGAATTTGACGAAGCCTATATGGAGATGGAGCGGATGACGGGAGGAAACCGATGAGCAAATCGATGAACGGCACTCAGGCGCCGGAGGTGGCAACGCCCAAACGGACGAAGGAAATTATTGCGCGACACGGCTTTTCGTTCAAAAAAAGCTTGGGTCAAAACTTTTTGATCGACGGCAATATTTTGACCCGTATTGTGGAGGCGGCCGGGCTCGACAAGAGCAAGGGCGCATTGGAGATCGGTCCCGGCATCGGCGCGCTGACGCAGCGGCTGGCGCGGACGGCGGGCAAGGTGACGGCTGTCGAAATTGACAACCGGCTCATTCCGATTTTGGAGGAAGTAATGGCGGAAGAGCCGCACGTATCGATCGTGCACGGCGATATTCTGAAGCTGGATCTTCGGGAACTGTTCAAGGAGCAGTTCGACGGCGTGCAGGGCGTGAGCGTCGTGGCGAATTTGCCCTATTACGTCACTACGCCGATTCTGATGAAGCTGCTGGAGGAGAAGCTGCCGCTGGAGCATATCGTCGTTATGATCCAGAAGGAAGTGGCGCAGCGCATGGCGGCGAAGCCGGGCGGCAAGGACTACGGCAGCCTCAGCGTCGCGGTGCAATATTACTGCGAAGCGGAAATCGTATGCGCCGTGCCGCATACCGTATTCATTCCGCAGCCTAACGTCGATTCGGCGGTCATCAAGCTGTCGCTTCGCGAGAGCCCGGCGGTGCAGGTGGAGGACGAGAAGTTCTTTTTTCAAGTGACGCAGGCCGCCTTCGCGCAAAGACGGAAGACGCTGCTGAATAATTTGCTGGCGCTCGCCGGCAAGGACAAGCGCGAGCCGTTGTCCGAGCTTCTGGTCTCCATCGGGATCGATCCCGGCCGAAGAGGGGAGACGCTGTCGCTTGAGGAGTTCGCCATGCTGAGCGGCAGCTTGCGCCAAGCCGGTCTGGCTTGAAGCCCGAGCAGAAAAATTCTCACCATTCCCGGCCCCAGCCCATAGGATAGACAGAGGTGATTGACCTATGAAGCAAGGGGACCTGGTCTTCCGCAAATCGTATGGCGGTGACGTGCTGTTCCGTATTGAGGCCGTTCGAGCCGATCTGGCGATTCTGAAAGGCACCGATTACCGGCTGCTTGCGGATGCTCCGCTCCCGGACCTGTCCATCGTGTCCGATCCCGAGTCGACGAATGCGGTACGGCAGGTGCGGATCAAGGTGAAGGAGTCGCTCAGCAAGATGCGGACCGACCAAGAGAGGCGGGCGATCCAAGCTCCCGAAACGAAACGGATGGCGCAGCAGCCAAACTCTCCCTATTTTGAAATGCCGGGCAAGGTGCTCCATCTCGACGGAGACATCAACTATTTAAAAAAAAGCATGCAGCTGTATCATACGATGAACGTGCCCTCGCACGGGCTGTACGTGCACGAGTCGCAAATGGCGAGCATGCTGTATCGGCTGCTGCCGCAATACAAACCGGACATCGTAGTCATTACGGGCCATGACGGCGTATTGAAGCAGCGAATGCCGAGCGAAATATACAGCTTGACCAGCTACAAAAATTCGCAAAACTTCGTAAACGCGGTGCGCGTCGCCCGGGAATACGAGAAAAACCGCGACGGACTGATCATTGTGGCGGGAGCGTGCCAATCCCATTACGAGGCGCTGCTTCAGGCGGGCTCCAACTTTGCCAGCTCGCCGGGGCGGATATTGATCCATGCGCTGGATCCGGTATACATTGCCATCAAAGCCAGCTATACGTCCATACGGGAAACGATCGATCTTCCGGACGCCATTCAAGGGACGATCAGCGGGATCGAAGGAGTGGGGGGCATCGAGACGGTCGGACGTTACCGAATCGGTCTGCCTAAACCTAAAGTTTCGTCTTCCTGAATCGATTTATCAAAAATGGGTGAATTCACCGTTGACAACTTAAATAATCCACTGTTATAATATTTTGCTTTGTTTGACAACCCCTCCTTTTTTGGTTATAATGGACGAAGAAAGAGGTGGTAGTGGACAATGGCAAAAAATGCGCTATTGGATATAAAACGAAGCTTGGAAGCCCACGTTGGTTCAAAAATTCGCCTTCGTGCAAACGGTGGTCGCCGAAAGACCATTGAACGCACCGGCACGTTGGAAGAAATCTACCCTTCTGTATTTATCGTTAAGCTGGACGAGGAGCAGCACGCCTTTAAGCGCGTTTCCTACAGCTATGCGGATATTTTGACGGAGTCCGTAGAAGTGACCGTATGCAATGATGAAGGTCAGGTTCGGATCGCTTTTCAACCATAGATCAGGCAGTATCGGCTGTTCGCGCGGACATTGCGTCCGCGTCTTTTTTTTATGATTCGGCGGGCCGATGCGCATACTAAGGGCGAGGGCAGTCTTGCGCCGCGGGCTGATCCCCTCGAACATACGACAGGGAGGAATTGCCGATGAGCCGCAGAAGGCGCAGCGTCATGTCCGAAGGGCTGAAGACGGAATTGGCCAAGGAGCTCGGATTTTACGATACGGTGCAAAAGGAAGGCTGGGGCGGAATAAAGGCCAAAGATGCCGGGAATATGGTAAAGCGGGCGATTCAGCTTGCCGAAGAGGCCGCCGCGAAATCATATCGCCCTTAATCATCGCGCCATCCGTTAATTTGGAATGCAAGCTAAGCAGGGCGGTCCGGGCGATCCGGTCCGTCTTCGTTTAGCTTTTATTGTGTTCGTTTGCTATAATGGGCATTAAGCTTACGAACGAACGGGTGAACATAACGGATGAAAATTTATGAGAAGGCTCCCGCCAAAATCAATCTGCTGCTGGACGTGCTCCGCAAGCGCGAGGACGGTTACCATGAAGTCGAGATGATTATGACGATGGTCGATCTTGCCGACCGGCTGGAGATGGAGGAGCTGCAGCGCGATACGATTATTATTTCGAGTCAGGTCGGCTATATTCCGCTCGACGAAAAAAACCTGGCGTTTCAGGCGGCCAGGCTGATTAAGGAAAGGTACGGGGTCAAGCAGGGCGTCTACATCCATCTGGACAAAAAAATTCCGGTGGCCGCAGGCCTTGCCGGGGGCAGCAGCGACGCGGCGGCGGCGCTCCGCGGGCTGAACCGGCTGTGGAAGCTCGGCATCGGCGAGGACGAGCTGTGCAAGCTCGGCGCGGAGCTCGGGTCGGATGTGCCGTTCTGCGTCACGGGCGGAACGGCCATCGCCCGGGGCAGGGGAGAGCGGCTGGAGCCGATCCATCATCCGCCGCAATGCTGGGTTGTATTGGCGAAGCCGCCGATCAACGTCTCGACGGCGGACGTATACGGAAAATTTCGCGTGAACGAAATCGAGAAGCACCCGTCCGTTGCCGGAATGGCGGATGCGCTGGCCAGAGGCTCCTTTTACGATATGTGCGCCGGCCTCGGCAATGTGCTGGAAAGCGTCACCTTGAAGCTGTATCCGGAGGTGCTGCAGCTGAAGGAAAGCATGATCAGGCTCGGCGCGGACGGCGTGCTCATGTCGGGCAGCGGTCCGACCGTCTTCGGCCTCGTCTCCAAGGAAGCCAAGCTTCCGCGAATCTATAACGGGCTGCGCGGATTTTGCAAAGAAGTGCATGTGGTAAGAATGCTTACATAATCTTGACGTTCTTCTTGATTAAATCCGTATAAAAATGTTATATTGTCTTTATAATATTCGGATTTAATGGGGGGAAGCGGTTTGAAGAAATTGAAACGAAGCTCCAGACTGGTAGAAATGACACAGTATCTGCTGAATCGTCCCCATACGTTAATTTCGCTTACAGCATTTGCCGACCGGTATCAGTCCGCTAAATCTTCGATCAGCGAGGACTTGGCTATTATAAAAGAAGTATTCGAAGAAGAAGGCATCGGTGAATTGCATACGCTTGCCGGAGCGGCGGGCGGAGTGAAATACACGCCTTTGATGGATCATACGAAAGCTCTCGAGATCATGAAAGACATTTGCTTAAAGCTGGAGCAGCCGGACCGCGTGCTGCCCGGAGGTTATCTCTATATGACCGATATGCTTGGACAGCCTGAGCTGCTGGCCGATGTAGGCAAGATGTTCGCGACCGCGTTCGCCAACCGCCGGATCGACGTCATTATGACCGTCGAGACCAAGGGCATTCCGCTCGCTTACGCCACCGCTTCATGCCTGAACATTCCCGTTGTCATCGTGCGGCGGGACAATAAGGTGACGGAGGGCTCGGCGGTCAGCATCAATTATGTATCCGGCTCCACGAAGCGCATTCAGACGATGTCTTTGGCACGGCGGGCGCTGAAGGAGCAATCCCATGTGCTCATCATCGACGATTTCATGAAGGCCGGAGGCACGATTCAGGGCATGATCGATTTGCTTCATGAATTCAATGCGACGGTAGCCGGCGTGGGCGTATTCGTCGAGTCGGGCGAAGTGGGCACCGAGGAGCGGCTTCTGGAGGATTACGTCTCGCTCGCCAGGCTGACGGCCGTCGATATGAAGACGAAGCAAACGACCGTCGTGCCCGGCAATTATTTTGGCTAAGCTGAAAATTTTGCATAGATGACAGGGGGATTATGATGACGATCAATCACAAACCGGCCGCCGTCGCGACGGACAAGGCGCCGGCAGCCATCGGACCTTATTCGCAGGCGGTCAAGCTGGGCGGACTGCTGTTTACCTCGGGACAAATACCTTTGGACGCATCGGGCCGGCTCGTGGAAGGCGGCATTGAGGAGCAGACTCATCAGGTATTTCGCAACTTGGAAGCGGTTTTGGCGGCGGGAGGAGCGACTTTCGGGGATGTGGTGAAAGCGACCGTATTCATCAAGGACATGAATCAGTTCGCGACCGTCAACGAGATCTACGCTTCATATTTCGGAGACCATAAACCGGCGCGCTCAACCGTTGAAGTTGCGAGGCTGCCAAAGGATGTTCTTGTCGAAATCGAGCTCATTGCATCGACAAATGTCGAATGAAAACGAAAAAAATTCAACTGCCAAAAAATATTTTAATTAGAGCATCATTTTACCAAAAATAGAGAAGGATTTTGCACAGAAACGTGGAATTATACACCAAGTCTCAGATAGGCAAAGGTGGTGAACACAAGTGCAAATTACTGATGTAAGACTCCGCCGTGTGAACTCGGAAGGCCGCATGAAGGCTATCGCTTCGATCACCATTGACAATGAATTCGTCGTTCACGATATACGTGTAATTGACGGTAACAATGGCATGTTTGTCGCGATGCCCAGCAAGCGCACTCCGGATGGAGAATTCCGCGATATCGCTCATCCTATTTCTTCCGCTACGCGCGAGAAGATTCAGGCGGCCGTGTTGGCCGAATATGAGCGCGCAGCCGATGAGGTTGCCATTGAAGAAGGCGCTTAATTACGAAGGTATGAAAGTTAGCAAACTTTGGGTTGGTTGGAAAAGAGGGCCGAGGCTCTCTTTTCTTTTTTTTCATAATGAGCTATATTCATGGGGAGAATGGCATGGATGGGAGCGGGTACGATGAAACATATGGCCATTGTATTGGCGGCCGGTCAAGGCAAACGGATGAAATCGAAATTATATAAAGTGCTGCACCCCGTATGCGGCAAGCCGATGGTCGGCCATGTGCTGGACGCGGTGACGGAAGCGGAATGCGAGCGTATTGTGGTCGTGGTCGGCCACGGAGCGGAGAAGGTACAAGCTTATCTCGGCGATCGGGCCGAATTTGCGCTGCAGGAGCGTCAGCTCGGCACGGGGCATGCGGCGCAGCAGGCGCAAGCGCTGCTGGGCGGCGAAGAAGGCACGACGGTCGTCGTATGCGGCGATACGCCGCTCGTTCAAGCTTCGACGATTCGCTCGATGCTGAAGCTGCACGCCGAAAGCGGCGCAGCCGCGACGGTATTGACGGCGTCCTTTGACAATCCGGCGGGCTACGGCCGCGTGCTGCGGGGAGAGGACGGGACCGTAACCCGTATTGTGGAGCATAAGGACTGTACGCCGGAAGAAGCCAAGGTGCGGGAAATTAATACGGGCACGTATTGCTTCGACAACCGGAAGCTGTTCGACGCCCTGTCCAAGGTGAACAACAACAACGCGCAAGGCGAATATTATTTGACCGACGTCATCGGCATCTTCCGGGAAGCGGGCGAAACGGTGCAGGCTTACTGTACGGAAGACTTGGGAGAGGCGATCGGCGTCAACGATCGCGTGGCGCTTGCCGAAGCGGAGCGTTTGATGCGGGAACGGATCAACCGGGGCCACTTGGTCGAAGGCGTTACGATTATCGACCCGGCCTCCACGTATATAGAAGCTAGTGTGACTATCGGCGCAGATACGATTATATATCCGGGTACGGTGCTGCGCGGTGACACGGTCATCGGCGAGGACTGCGTCATTGGGCCGCAAGCCGACATTTCCGGCAGCCGCATCGGCGACGGCGCAACCGTCAAGCATTCCGTCATCACCGATTCCGAGGTAGGCGCAGACAGCTCCGTCGGTCCTTATGCAAATCTGCGCCCAGGCTCGAAGCTGGGCAAAGGCTGCAAGGTCGGCGATTTCGTCGAGCTGAAGAACGCCGTTCTCGACGACGGCAGCAAGGTGTCCCATCTCAGCTATGTAGGCGATGCCAAGGTCGGCAAGGAAGTCAACATCGGCTGCGGCGCTATTACCGTCAATTACGACGGCTACAACAAAGCGGTGACGGAGATCGGCGATTACGCCTTCATCGGCAGCAACGTCAATCTGATTGCGCCGGTCAAGGTCGGCGAAGGGGCTTATGTCGTTGCGGGTTCGACGGTCACCCAGGACGTGCCGGCCGGCGACCTGGCCATTGCACGCGAGCGGCAAGTGAACAAGCCGGGATATGCGGAGAAGATCAAGGCGCGGGCGAAGGCGAAAAAGGAACGTTCCGGCAAAGCCGATTAAATTTGGCGGCGGCAGGGTAAAGCTATATGGAATGCGATTATGCGAAGGAGGATTCCATATGGCAAAGGCTGTAGCTTTGCAAGCGGAGGAACGAACGGCGAAGTCCAAGGGCGACCGGCGCAAGCTTCGAATGAATGGTCAGGTTCCGGGCGTCGTATACGGCAAGCGGCTGGCCGGAGGCGCCGCGATTTCGGTGAGCGGAAAGGAGCTGGAGGCGCTCCTGCGCTCCCAGCCGAATGCGGTGCTGGAGATGAACATTCCCGCGGCCGGGAGCCATTCGGTCATGATTGCCGATGTGCAGCGCGATTCCTTGAACGGCGAGCTGATTCACGTCGACTTTCATCAGATCGATATGAACGAAGAAGTGCGGGCCCATGTCCGAATCGAAGTCGAAGGCGATTCGGAAGGCGTGCGGGAAGGCGGCATTTTGCAGGTCATCTTGCACGAGCTTGAAGTGGAATGTTTGCCGGGCAGCATTCCCGATACGATAACGGCCGACGTTTCCGGCCTTGGCATCGGCGAGAGCTTGCTCGTCGGCGACCTTCGGATGCCCGAAGGCGTGGAGGCCAAATCCGATCCGCAGTTGGTCGTCGTCACCGTGCTGGCGCCTCAGAAGGAGCTGAGCGAGGAAGAGAAGGAAGCGCAGGAGGTCGAGCTGAAGGAAGCGGAATCCCGTTCCGAAGATGCGAAGCATGACGAGATTGCCACTTCGACGTAGTGTCTGCGGAATCACGTGTGAAGTGATTGCAGCCCCGTCGCAGCGACTGCGGAATCACGTGTGAAGTGATTGCAGCCTCGCCGCAGCGAACTGCCCCTGTCAAATGTTGCGACAAACCGCCCGAAGGGGCGGTTTTTGTTTCAAGACCGTGGCGGGACTAACGATGGATCGACCGCAGCTTGGCGCTTAAAGGGCGATTGCGGTTCCTTTTGCGGCTTCGTTTTTAGGGCGGAGTATGCTACAGTGGGAGATGAAGGAGTGGTGGAACGCGATGAAGTGGATCGTGGGACTCGGCAACCCGGGAACGGCCTACCAGCATACGAGACATAATGTCGGATTTATGGTCATTGACGAGCTGGCCAGACGATGGGGAATCGCCGTTACGCAAAGCAAATGCAAGGCGCTGATCGGAGAAGGCCGCGTACAAGGAATGAAAGTGGCGCTGATCAAGCCGATGACGTATATGAATCTGTCGGGAGAAGCGGTCCGGGCTTTTATGGATTATTACAAAACGGAGCTGGGCGACGGCCTGGTCGTATACGACGACCTGGACACCGAGATCGGCAAGCTGCGGCTGCGCTATCAGGGGAGCGCCGGAGGGCACAACGGCATCAAGTCGCTGATTCAGTACTTGAACACGCAGACGTTCAACCGCATTCGGATGGGCATCTCGCGGCCGGAGCCGGGAGTCGTCATCTCGGACTATGTGCTGTCCAATTTTCCGAAGGCGGACAAGGACAAGCTGGCCGATATGATCGGCCAGGCGTGCGATGCGGCGGAATACAGCCTGACGGCACCGTTCGAGGAGACGATGGCGAAGTTTAACCGCTGATCGTTAAAGGCCGGCCGATCGGGGCATACTGAAGGGTATAACGACTCTTCAGGAGGCATAATATGGCTGTAAACTATGTTTGCAAGCATTGCAAGACGCCGATCGGCTCTATCGACCGGCCGGAAGTGACGGAGCAGCAGCTCGGCTTCCATTTCTTGACCCCCGAGGAACGCGGCGATATAATATCGTATGACTCAAACGGGGACGTAACGGTTAACATCGTTTGCGAATATTGTAATGAAGCGCTTCATACGAACCCTGACCTGCATATGGTCGGCAATCCGCTGCAATAGCGCCGGATAAACCGGGCATCAAGCGGCCGCCGAAAGCCCGGCTGGCGGATGTGTTTGCCGATGCCGCATGGCACGGAAGGGGAAGGGCTTCGGAACAAACGAAACGCGAGCTTACGCAGTCGAGGACGGCGTAAGCCGTTTACGCTTGGCTTAAAGCATCGCGGTATGGGTGCGCAAATGAGGCAGTAACGAGGTGGTGCAGACGTTGAAAGCGCTAATAGAAGCTTTTGCCGCAGATTCGGACGTCCAATCGGTCATATCCGGAATCCGCAAAGGGATGAGAGAGCAGATGGTATCCGGCTTGGCCGGTTCCTCGCGCCAGGTGTTTATCGCGGCGCTGGAGGAAGCCTTGCAAAGGCCGATGCTGATCGTGACGCATAATATGTTCTCCGCCCAAAAGATCGTGGAAGATTTGCAGGAATGCCTGTCTGCCGAGCAGGTGCTGCTGTATCCCGCGAATGAGCTCATGGCTGCGGAAGCGGCGATTTCGAGTCCCGAAACGCTGGCGCAGCGGATGGACGCGTTGACCAAGCTGTCCAGCGGCTTCCGCGGGATTGTTGTCGTGCCTTTTTCCGGCGTTCGCCGTTATTTGCCGATTGCCGGCGTTATGGCGGAGGCGGAGCTGGCGCTCAAGGTCGGCGATACGCTGCCGATGGAAGACTTCCTGAGACGGATGACGTCGCTCGGCTATACGAGAGGCGACCGGGTCGAATCGAAAGGGGAAATGAGCGTCCGCGGAGGCATTGTCGACTTTTATCCGCTGACCGCCGCCGGAGCTTACCGGGTAGAATGGTTCGGCGACGAGATCGATTCGATTCGCATGTTCGATCCCGCCGATCAGCGTTCGACCGATCAATTGAATGAATGTGTCATCCCTCCGTGTCAGGAAATATTGGCGGATGCGGCCCGGATGGCGGCGGCGGCCCGGCATGCCGAGGAGCTGCTGCAGCGGCAGCTGGACAAGATGACCGACCGTACGGCGAAGGACCGCCTTCGCTCGGAAATCGGCGGCGAGCTGGAAAAGCTGCGGGAGCAAGTCTATTTTCCTGAAATCTATAAATATATTGCATTGCTCTATCCGGAAAGACAAACGATTATCGACTATATGCCGGAGGATACGCTTCTTGTGCTCGACGAGCCGACCCGTCTGACCGAAACGGCCCGGCAGCTCGAGCGCGACGAGTCGGAATGGTCGCTCCATCTGCTGCAGAACGGCAAGTCGCTGCCGGGGCTGGCGCTCGCGCGGGATACGGAGGAAATTTTGCAGCACCGGCCGTTCCAGACGATCTTTCTGTCTTTGTTTCTCCGGCAAATTCCGCACAGCCAGCCTCAGAACATTTTGAATATGACGACCCGTTCCATGCAAAATTTCCATGGGCAGATGAATGTTCTGAAATCGGAGATGGAGCGGTGGAAAAAGATCGGCGCCACCGTTATGATGCTGGCGGGCAACAAGGAACGGATGGACCGGATGCGGAGAGTGCTGGAGGATTACAGCATCGACGTGCCGCAGCTGCTGGAAGGCAATCTGCAGCAAGGCTTCGAGCTGCCTTCCTCCCATTTGGTCGTCATAACGGAAGGCGAGATGTTCTCCCAGAAACAGCGCAAGGCGGCGCGCCGGCTGGACCGCAAGCTGGACAACGCGGAGCGCATCAAAAGCTACACCGAGCTGAAGGTCGGGGATTACGTCGTCCATCAGAACCACGGCATCGGCAAATACGTCGGCATCGGAACGCTGGTTATCGGCGGCATTCACCGCGATTATTTGCATATCGTGTACGCCGGCGGGGATAAGCTGTCCGTACCGATCGATCAAGTCGATCTCATTCAGAAGTACGTAGGCTCGGAGGAGAAGGAGCCGAAGATCAACAAGCTGGGCGGCAGCGAATGGACGAAGGCGAAGAGCAAGGCCAGAGCGTCCGTCCAGGATATCGCCGACGACCTGATCAAGCTGTACGCTTTGCGGCAGTCGACGCCGGGTTACGCCTTCGGACCCGACACGTCGTACCAGCAGGAGTTCGAGGCGATGTTTCCGTACGACGAGACGCCGGATCAGCTTCGCGCCATTAAGGAAATCAAGCAGGATATGGAAAAGCCGATGCCCATGGACCGGCTGCTGTGCGGCGACGTCGGCTACGGCAAGACGGAGGTCGCCGTCCGCGCGGCGTTCAAGGCGGCGATGGAGAGCAAGCAGGTGGCCGTGCTCGTACCGACGACCATATTGGCGCAGCAGCATTACGAAACGTTCCGCGAGCGTTTCTCGGGTTATCCGATCAACGTGCAGGTGCTGAGCCGGTTCCGTTCCCGCAAGGAGCAGAACGAGACGATCAAGGGGCTGAAGAACGGCACGGTCGACGTCGTCATCGGGACGCATCGGCTGTTGTCGCAGGACATTATCTTTAAATCTCTCGGTCTGCTGATCGTGGACGAGGAGCAGCGCTTCGGCGTATCGCATAAGGAAAAGCTGAAAAAATTAAAAACGAACGTCGACGTGCTGACGCTGACGGCAACGCCGATTCCGCGCACGCTCCATATGTCGATGCTCGGCGTCAGGGATTTGTCCGTCATCGAGACGCCTCCGGAGAACCGTTTCCCGGTGCAAACCTACGTGCTGGAGCACAGCCCTTCGCTGGTGCGCGAGGCGATCGAGCGCGAGCTGGCGCGCGGCGGGCAAGTCTATTATTTGTACAACCGCGTGCAAGGAATCTATCAAATGGCGGAGCAGATCAACGCGTTGGTGCCGGACGCCCGGGTAACGGTCGGCCACGGCCGGATGTCAGAGCAGGAATTGGAGAAAACGATTCTCGATTTTCTCGACGGCGAATCCGACGTGCTGGTCAGCACCAGCATCATCGAGACGGGCGTCGACATTCCGAACGTCAATACATTGATCGTGCACGATGCGGATAAGATGGGCTTGTCCCAGCTGTATCAGCTGCGCGGTCGGGTCGGACGCTCGAACCGGATCGCTTACGCTTACTTCACGTACCAGCGGGACAAGGTGCTGGCCGAAGTGGCGGAGAAGCGGCTGCAGTCCATCAAGGAGTTTACGGAGCTGGGCTCCGGCTTCAAGATCGCGATGCGCGACCTGGCCATCCGCGGCGCCGGCAATTTGCTGGGCGCGGAGCAGCACGGCTTTATTGCGTCGGTCGGCTTCGACATGTATTCGCAAATGCTGGCCGAAGAAATCGCGAAGCGCAAGGCGGAAATGGGCGGAGCGCCCGCGGCGGAGGAAAAGCCGTTCGCAACGGCCATCGACGTCAGCGTGGACGCCTATCTTCCATCCGACTATATTTACGACAGCATTCAAAAAATCGAAATTTACAAAAAGGTGGCCGCCGTCCGCACGTTCGAAGAGGCGGATGAGCTGATCGACGAGCTGATCGACCGCTTCGGCGATTTGCCGCAGGCGGTAAGCAATTTGATGTCGGTGGCCAGGCTGAAAATTTACGGATCGCTGCACCGGATCGAAAGCATCGTGCAGCGCGGCGACGATTTGGTATTCAAGTTCGAGTCTCCTCCTCCGGGAGGCAAGGCAGTCCGCAAGCGGATCGACAACCTTTGCCTGCAGCTGGAGAACCGGTTCCGCCAAAGCGGGGAGCAGGAGACGCCTTATACGCTGCTGCTGCGGGGCAAGGGGCTCGACATGGACAAGAAGCTTTATTTGTCCGAGAAGATGCTGGAAGGGCTGAAGGCGGCCGTATTCAAGGAAAAAGAGCTGCAGAACGCCACCTCCTAGCGCCGATTCGCTTTCCGCCATCCTTATCTGCTACAATAGGGGATAGTTTATCAATGGAAAGGGGATTCAACAATGTTGCATCATATACGCAAATCGGCATGGCGCAGAAGCGCAATGCTCGTTTCTGCGACTATGCTGGCCATGACGATATTGGCGGCATGCGGCGGCGGAAACAAAGAGCTGTCTTTGCAGTTCCAGGGAACGGACAAAGGCGACGTCGTCGCTACTTACAAGGGCGGTCAAGTGACGCAGGCGGAGTTCGACAAGTATTTGGACTTGTTTGTCGTCGCACAGCCCGCATACGAACAAATCGTCATGATACCGGATTTTCAAAAAATGATTTTGGAGCAATACGTTTCCTATAAGGTGCTGAGCGGACAAGCCTCCGAGGAGACGCTGACGCAAGCCCGCAAAGACGCGGACGAGCAGCTGAAGCAATTCAAGGAGTATGTGGATCAGGACGAGTCATTCAAGAAGCTGGTCAAGGACAAAAAAGTAACCGATGCCGACATGGGCACGTTCCTGCTGTTGACGACGGTCGTTGTCGCGCAAGTCAACTCGATGGTTACCGATGCGGATATGGACGAAGCGTACGAGAGCATGAAAGCGAACTTCGGCACCTATTCGGTTCGTCATATTTTGGTACAGACTCACGAGCAGGACGCTGCAACCGGCGAACAGAAAGAAGTTCGCACGCTTGAAGAGGCGCTGGAAATCGCCAACGAAGTGAAGGCGAAGCTGGACGCGGGCGGCGACTGGAACGAGCTGGCGAAGCAATATTCCGACGACCCGGGCTCGAAGGAGAACGGCGGCTTGTACGAGAATGCGAAAGGCAGCGGCTGGGTCGAGTCGTTCAAGCAAGCGGCTTTCGAGCAGGAGCTGAACGCCGTCGGCGAGCCGTTCCAATCGGAATTCGGCTATCATGTGATGAAGGTCGAGAAGCGCGAGCTGCCGGAGCTTGACGCATTGACCGAGGACGAGAAGAAGGCGGTGCAAAATACGGCCGCGATGAACGTGATGGACAAGTTCATGCAAGAGGAAATGCCGAAGCAGGAGCTCAACATTACGCTGCCGGAGCCCGAGCCGACGGAAGGCGCGGATGAAGGCGATGCGGAAGGCGGCGCGGGCGCGGGCAATGCCGAGCCGACCGAGCCGGCTGACGGCGCAGGCAATGCCGGCAACGCGGAGAGCACCGCTCCGGCCGGGCAATAAGCGATTTAACGATAACGGGATGTCCCCAAGGTCAAATCCGACCTTGCGGGCGTCCTTTTTTTGTTTGCTGGACGTTATCGACTGCTTTTGCAATTACATTGGATAATTTTGCAGGACTCTGCGAAAGATAACAGGAAAGCGATATCGGGTCGTTGCGTCCAAATTTGGAAGTCAGGCGGTGAAAGTATGCCATTGTTCGGTAGAACGAAGCCAAAACGCGGAACGCAAAACGGAATTAAGAAGGATAAATCAGTCCGCAGCGATTACGAAGGAATGAACGTTGACGGAGATCTGGAACAATTCAAATCGGTCATTCGATCGGCCCTCGGCGAAAATACGGATTTGGCGGAGCGGCAAATCAAAATTTTCGGCCGGTATAATGCCGTCCTTTATTATTTCGACAATATGGTGGATCATACAGCCATTCAACATTCACTGTTGAAGCCGCTGATGCATTCGCTGCCGCTTCAGGAAGGACAAGAAGATCGGATCGATCAATTGGTTGACACCCTTATTCATGAAACTCTGTATTTCTGTTCCGTTGTTTCCGAGAAGGAGTTCGGAACGATAATCGACGCCGTCCTGACCGGCAAGACCGTCATCGGTATCGAAGAAGTTGGCAGAGCCATTGTCGTCAGCACGCGGCAAGTTGATAAACGAAGCATTGAACAGCCGGCCACGGAGCAGGTGATTCGCGGCCCGCGCGAAGGCTTCATCGAATCGCTCGGAACAAATATCGCTTTGCTCCGATATAGGGTGCAGTCGCCCGATCTGCGCATCGTGACGAGAACGATAGGAGAAAGAACCCGGACGACGATTGCCATTTGTTATATGAACGGCATTACAAATCCTTCGATTGTCGAAGAATTGGACAAACGGCTGGCCAGAATCGAAATCGACGGCGTGCTTGATTCCGGGTACGTGGAGCAGTTCATTGAAGACAACCATTGGTCGCCGTTTCCGCAAGTGCAGTATACGGAACGTCCGGACAAAGTGGCGGCCAATTTATTGGAAGGAAGAGCGGCGGTTCTGGTAGACGGTTCTCCGCTCGCCCTTCCAGTACCGACCGTATTCAGCCAGTTTTATCAGACGGTGGAGGACTATACGGAACGATTTTTGCTGATGAGCGCCATCCGGCTGTCCCGGCTCGTTGCCCTTGTGTTCTCCCTCGTATTTCCATCGCTGTACGTGGCGATTATATCGTTCAACCCCGAGCTCATTCCGACCGAGTTTGCGGTGGCCGTGGCCGGCGGCCGCGCGGGGGTGCCGTTTCCGGCCGTCATCGAGGTGCTCATCATGGAAGTGTCAATGGAGGTGCTGAGGGAGGCGACGATCCGGCTGCCGCAGCAGGTGGGCGGCGCACTGTCGATCGTCGGCGTGCTCGTCATCGGACAAGCGGCGGTAGCGGCCGGCTTTGCCAGCCCGATTACGGTCGTCATTATCGCCTTGACGACGATCGGATCGTTTGCGACGCCGGCCTATAACATCGCCTTGGCGCTTCGGCTGCTCAGGTTTCCGTTAATCATTATAGCCGGCATATTCGGATTGTACGGCGTGATGATCGGGCTGATCCTGATTGCCAATCATCTGCTGACGTTAAAGTCGTTCGGCGTTCCGTATTTGAGTCCTATGGTGCCCGGGAGTTTTCAAGGGATGAAAGATTTTCTCATCCGGGGACCGTTCGCCTGGATGAAAGTAAGGCCGGCTTTTTTGCGGACGCAGGATGATGTAAGGATCAACGTTCGCGATTTGAATCGGGAGGGGCGGGATTCGTCCCTCAAGCCGGATGAAGACGGGTCTTGACAAGAAAGGGAGTGTTCGCATGGGAACGGACCGGCAAGTTACGGTCATGCAAACGTCGGCCGTGGTCGTCAGTACCATTATCGGAGTCGGCGTGCTGTCGCTGCCGCTGTTTGCCGCGCGTGCGGCCGATTCGGCCGCGCCGATTGTTACGCTGCTCGGCATCGCCGTCGCCTTTGCAGGCATTATTCTGATTGCCTGCCTCGGCATGCGGTTTCCGGATCAAAGCTTGATCCAGTACAGCGAAACGATATTGGGAAGATGGCTGGCAGCTGTCGGAAGCCTGCTGATTATTCTGTTTTTTGCCGTCTTGACTTCGCTGACGGCACGGGAATTCGGCGAGGTTGTCGTAACGTCGGTGCTGCAAAGAACGCCCCTGGAAGTGACGGTTATCGTGATGCTGCTGCTTGCCGCCGTTTCCGCCCGCAATACGGTAACCGCATTATCGTATATCCATACGTTTTATTTCCCGTTTCTGGTCGTGCCGGGATTGCTGATTGCCGTATTGTCGCTGAACAACTCCGAAGCGATCAATCTTCAGCCCGTCATTTGGACGGAGGCGGGCAAGGTGCTGAAGGGCGTATTGACGGTCGCCGCTTTGTTTCAGGGATACTTTATATTAACCGTTGTCATCCCGCACATGCGCAAACCGAAGAAGGCGCTCAAAGCGAGCCTCTGGGGCGTCGCGATCGCCGGAGGGTTGTATTTGATCATTGTAGTGGCCGCCGTCAGCGTGTTCGGCGCGCAGGAAATCAAGAAGCTGCTGTGGCCGACGCTGGAGCTGGCGAAAGGCACTTCCTTGCCGGCCAACGTGCTGGAACGGCTGGATGCCGCATTTTTGGCCGTGTGGGTAACGGCCGTTTTTACGACGCTGCTGTCGAGCTACTACTTGACGTCCCTCTCCTTGTCCCAGTTGTTCCGGCTGAAGGATCACAAGATGTTCGCCTACATTTTGCTGCCTTTCGTTTTCGTGGCGGCGATGCTGCCGCAAAATGTCGTGCAGCTGTACGATATTATCGAAATTGCGGGGAGATTCGGGTTGGTGTTGACGATCGGTTATCCTTCCTTGCTGCTTCTGGTCGCGGTCGTAAGAAGAAAGCGCGGGATGTCTTATGAAAGCAGCTGACTATCCCGTTGTCCGCATAATGCTCGTATCTCTTGCCGTCCTGCTGGTCGCTCCGCTGCTGAGCGGATGCTGGGACAGGCTGGAGCTCGACGACCGGGCGATTGTGCTGGGCGTGTCGATCGACGAGGTGAACGATGAGGAATTGTTAGCGGAAGAGTCGGAAGTTACCCATCTCCGCGGCACGATTCCTGCGCCAAAGAAAGGAATGATACGGGTCGGCGTACAGATTGCGCTGCCCGGGCGGATTCCGCTCGGACCCGGAGAAGGGGGAGGCGGCGGAGGCGGCGGCGGAGAAACCAACGATACGATTTGGGTGCTCGACGTCGTCGGCCATACAATCGACGATGCGTTTACGATTTTGCAGCAGCAGGTGTCCAGCCGGCTCTTCTTTGGCCATTTGCGCATCATTGTCGTATCGGAAAAGATCGCAAGAAAAGGGATGGGAAACATCAACGATTATTTTCGCCGCAATCCCGCAGTGCGAAGAATGGCCTGGATGATGGTGTCCAAGGGCAAGGCGAGAGAGATGCTGAACGCTTCTCCCAAATTGGAGCGGATTCCGACGCTTTATTTGATGTCCACGCTGGATAACGGCATACGGCTGGGGAAATTTCCGAAGGATTATATCGGCCAATATTGGAGCAATACGTCCAAGCTGGGTCAAGAGGGGTTTCTTCCTTACATCGACATCAAGAAAGAACAGAACGTCGAAGTTTCGGGGATTGCGTATTTTAAAAGCGAGCAAATGGTGGGTGTCACCAAAACTCTGGAAATTGCTGGTTACCTAGGCCTTCGGGGCGTTAACCCGGCCGGCTACAGAACTTTTGTCATTCTGGATAAAAACGACTTGTCCACTGCGGTTATGGTCAATGTCAGGCACCGGGATGTGAAATGGAGCTTGCAAATAAAAGACGGCATTCCCCATTTCACGATCAAGGTGGAGCTTGAAGTCGATCTGGACGAGAAATACACAAGCAATTCAAAAGTCGTCAGCCTTTCCGAAATACAAAAAATTGAAAAGCAACATGAAGAAGTGTCGGTCAAAGCTTATGAAAACTTTTTGCGCAAAACGCAAGTCAAACAATCGGATTTTATTGGGTTTGGCGAATACGTAAGGGCCAAAAACCCTGAATTCTGGAAACAGCATATTCGAACGAAAGAAGATTGGCAGCGCATGTACAAGGACGTCACTTTCGATATCCAGGTGGATGTAAGGCTTCGCCGAATGGGGATGAAGACGCAATAAGGAGAGCGGGGCGGCGGAGAACAGAGAGGGAGGGGTGATGCAATGGTTATGGGAGCGGTGTCGCATAATTTAACCGGGTACACCATCTTTTTATGTATTTTTTGTGGGCTCCTGCTGCTTTTGATCGATGCCAAATTGTACCGTATGTCCTCTCAAAAGAAAGAGAGCAGGGTGAGCCGCGTATTCGGATGGATTCATATCCTGCTCGGCTCTCTGTTGTTTGTGGTTAGTTTTCTAACGTAGACGCATTTCGTTCCGGTTCGCCGCTCCAGGCAAAATGATAATTGTATGATATAGGAAAATATGATATCATATAAATATCATAATGATATGGGGTGAGCGCTGTGAAGGAGAAAAAAGCGGTTTATGTCAGCGGTTATTTGGCTTTGCTGGTTGCTTTGGCGGCGGCTGTTGGAGGCATTTATTCCATGGTGGATGCGCTGACGGAGCCGCGTACGCCGTACGGCATCGTGATTCTCGGCATCTTGCTTCTCGGATTATCCGTGCTTTGCGTGACGTCGCTGGTGATTGTCCAGCCTAACGAAGCGAAGGTCGTGACGTTTTTTGGCACGTACATCGGAACGGTATCGGAGAGCGGGCTGTGGATGGTATTGCCGTTGACGACGAAGATATCCGTATCGCTCAAGGTGCGCAACTTCAACAGCCAGAAGCTGAAGGTGAACGATGCCGAAGGCAATCCGGTCGAAATCGGCGCCGTTATCGTATTCAAGGTGACGGATACGGCGAAGGCGACGTTCGACGTCGATCATTACGAACGGTTTGTCGAAATTCAAAGCGAGACGGCAATTCGCCATATTGCGGCGCAATATCCGTACGATACGTTCAGAGACGAAGACAAGCTGTCGCTGCGCGGCAATGCCGACGAAGTGGCGGCGGAGCTGCTGAGCGATCTGCAGGAACGGCTCGAGGTCGCAGGCGTCGAGCTTCGTGAAGCGCGGATTACGCATCTGGCCTATGCGCCGGAAATCGCCAGCGCCATGCTGCAGAGACAACAGGCGATCGCCATCGTATCCGCGCGGCAAAAAATCGTCGAAGGCGCCGTGGGTATGGTCGAGACGGCGATCAAGCAGCTGGAGGAAAAAGGAATCGAGCTCGATCCGGAACGCAAGGCGGCCATGATCAACAATCTGATGGTGTCCATCGTTTCCGACCGGGCGGCGCAGCCCGTCATCAATACGGGATCGCTGTACAGCTGAGGCTGAGCGCCATGGCAAAAGAAAAGAAAGCATTTCCGCTTCGTCTCGATCCCGAGCTGTACCGCGCGCTGGAGCAATGGGCGGCGGACGAATTCCGGAGCGTCAACGGCCATATCGAATTTTTGCTCCGGGAGGCGCTCGGCAAGGCGGGCAGGTTGAAGACTTCCCGCAAGGACGGGGACGGGTAACCGTCCCCGCGCCCGCCGAAGGCGCAGCCGCTCCGGTCCGTGCATAAGAAACTGGGAACGGATGAATACTATGGGCAGATTCACAACATCACTCGTTAGCAGCCGGCCCGGCCGAAAGCCGGGCGGCCGGCATGCGGTTGCGATTATTCTGGGACGGCGCGCAGCATGGCGCCGCCCATATCGGCGCAAGCCGTTTACGCTTCGTTTACAGCATCCAGTGTATTCAAAATCCTCTAGTGAAAGCGGGGCAACATGAAATGAAAGCAACTGGAATCGTACGTCGCATCGACGACCTCGGACGCGTAGTCATTCCGAAGGAGATCCGCCGTACATTGCGTATTCGCGAGGGAGACCCATTGGAAATATTCGTAGACCGGGACGGGGAAGTGATCCTGAAGAAATATTCCCCGATCGGCGAGCTCGGCGATTTCGCCAAGGAGTACGCAGAGTCGCTGTTCGAAAGCACGGGCCATACGACGCTCATCTCGGACCGGGACACCATTATTACGGTAGCGGGCGCTTCCAAAAAAGAACTGATGGATAAGCCGATCGGCGCCATTCTGGAGTCTTGCATGGACAACCGCAAGACGGTGGCGGAAACTGCGGGCGGCACCTATGAAATCGTGAAGGATATGCAGGATACGTACAGCTCTTTCGTTGCGGCGCCCATCATTGCGGGAGGAGATCCGATCGGCACGGTTATCCTGCTCAGCAAGGACGAAGGCGTCAAGATGGGCCAGATGGAGACGAAGATGGCGGAGACGGCCGCAGGTTTTTTGGCCAAGCAGATGGAACAATAACAAGCGGCGCCCGGCGGCCGCGCAATCGAACATACGGCTTCCCCGATCCGCGCGATCCATGGCAGGGGAAGCTTTTCATTTGCCCGAATATAGGATAGTATAAATTTCACCATGTATTGTCGGGAGAGTGAAGGAATGGGCCGCGAGTCCAAGCGGAGGGCGCGGGCCCGCCTGTGGGGAAGCGGAGCGGCGGCATTGGCGGGCGCGGCGCTTCTGTCCAAGCTGATCGGGGTGCTGCAGAAGGTGCCGCTGCAAAATTTGGCGGGCGACCGGGTGTTCGGCCTGTACAATGCCGTATATCCGTTCTATCAGCTGATTGCCGTGCTGGCGACCGCGGGCATACCGGCGGCCGTGTCGATTGTCGTCGCGGGACGGCTGAAGGACGGAAGCGGAGGAGAGCGTTCGGCGGCCTTCGGCGCGGCGCTGCTTCTTGCGGGAAGCGGCTTGGCGGCCGCCGCTCTGATGTGGCTTACCGCAGAAAGCGCTGCCTTATGGATCGGCGACGCGGCGGCGGCGCCTGCAATCCGGGCGACTTCGCTGGCGCTGCTTGCCGCGCCGCTCGCCGCGGCGCTGCGGGGCTATGCGCAAGGATACGGAAAAATGGCGTTATCGGCCTCCTCTCAGGTGATCGAGCAGCTTGTCCGCGTGGCCGTTATGGTGCTGGCGCTGGCCGTCGGCTTGAAGGCGGGATGGCGGGAGGAATCGATCGCGGCCGCGGTGATGACCGGTTCGGCGGCAGGGGCGGCCGCGGCGCTTCTGCCGCTCGGGCTGTTCGGATGGCGGATGCGGGAGCGTCGCGGCGCTCCTCCGGCTGCCGAACGGGCGAAGCGGCTGCTTCGCGATATGAAGGAGCTGGCCGTCTATGCTTTTCCGGCGGCGCTGGCGGCGGCGGTCGTGCCCGCGCTGGGCGTGATGGACGCCTTTACGGTGCCGCGGCTGCTGCTGACGGGCGGCCGGCCGGCGGCGGAAGCGATGAGCCTGTTCGGCGTCTACAGCCGGGCGCAGCCGGTCGTGCAGCTGGCCGCGATGATGGCCGGAGCGGCGGCCGCGGCGCTTGTGCCGGGCATGGTGCTCGCCCGGAAGAACCTGGGATCGGAGCTGCTTCGCCTGCGTCTGATGCTGCTGCTTCGCGCCGCCTGGGCGTTGGGGGCGGCCGCGGCGTTAGGATTGGTTCTGCTGGCCGAACCGATCAATGTGATGCTGTACGCCGACGCGAAGGGAACGGCGGCGTTTGCGCTCGTCGGCTGCACGGCCTTGGCCGCCTGCGCCAACGGGGTTGTCGCGCCTGCGCTTCAGGCGCTAGGCTCGGCGCGCATGCCTGCGGCGCTGCTGCTATTGGCCGCGCTGCTAAAGGGCGCGCTGAACGCCGCGCTGGTGCCGTCCCTCGGCATCGAGGGAGCGGCCCTGGCCGGCGCGATCGCGCTGACGGCCGCCGCCCTGGCCGGCACGGCGGCGGTCCGTTATGCGGCGGGGCGGGCGGCGCTGCGCG